>OHLR01000258.1_pt1 | contig 32022 bp, 38 predicted proteins | sample 1569141 | NCBI WGS metagenome assembly OHLR01 (sample SAMEA3879553, study PRJEB24766) | human gut metagenome | biome: human-associated habitat; feature: feces | place: USA | collected 1985/1987
AACTGAAACCCGGCGACATCAACGAATCCCGCTCCCTGATACGGGTGCGGCAGGGAAAGGGCAAGAAGGACCGCTACACCCTGCTGTCAAAACCGTTGTTGAAAAAGCTGAAGGAATATAACAAGTTGTACAAACCAAGGATATGGTTATTCGAGCGCAGACCTGAAGAACCTTTCACCGAGAGCATCGTATCGAAACGGCTGAAGGCTGCGGCCCGGGAAGCGGGAATCACGAAACGGATTTATCCGCACCTGTTGCGCCATTCGTTCGCCACCCACTTGCTGGAGCAAGGAACCGACATCAAGATTGTGAAAGAGCTTATGGGACATAACAACATCAAGACAACGGAAAGGTATGTCCACATAGCCGACACTTTCAAAAGCAATGTCAAAAGCCCGTTGGACGACCTGTTGATGGAGGAAGGCGAGGTCTGATACTTAGGAAAAATAACAGCCAAATCGGCTGATAGCATAACATTATCAACAAATTAATAAATTACAATTATGGACTTTATAAACAAACTTTTAGACGAAAATTACGATTGGGGTGATAAACGTATTGATGAAGACGTTTACGATGAACTGAGTGCCGAACTCATCATTGATTACTTAAAGAAACATGATTCAGAAATTCGCCAAATGCTGGCTCTAAGCTGGAATTTTGATAATCCTAAGAAAGTTATCCAATGGATTGTCGAGCAGCCCGATACAGACAAAGGAACATGCCTGCTACTTTATTGGCGGATGGCTCCAGATTTCAGCAAACAGTTTGTAAACCGTGAGGAATGTGAAAATACTCATAGTTGGTATCTTGAAGATTATGACATCATCCAAACAATTGAACAGAATTACACAGCAGGATTTTACAGGAACCAACGCTACGCTTTCAATCCTTGTCATGATTCGTATCAAGATGGATATGACTGGACTGCAAGTTTGAATCCTTCGGAATTTAAGATTCCCATTCCCCAAGAAATGTTTACTGCTTTAGATGGTATTGCATTGGATGTGCCTTCTTGGGAAGAAGGTATCCCTGAAGACTTGCAACCTGCAATGGATCGTTTGGCTGATTTAGTAGATGAATAATATGTTGATAACAAGCACCTATTCCACCTAACGGTGGCAAGCTGCAACCCATTATCAGTGCATAAAAAATAGAACATGGACTAATTAAATAAAAAAATATGAGTTGGTCTATCATTTTAATAAAAACGCCATTGAACGATGAATCAGATTTGTCGGATGTGGATGAAACACTGCCTATAACAGATAGAAATGCGTTCGTGGATTGGATGCAGAACACTTTTATTATTTCTGATGATAATTTGTCGGATAGCGAAATGATACTGCAATTAGACAACGAGTGTGGCGTGGAGATTTCTTGGAACGATAATGAAAGTATTGAAAATATACATCTATGTTTTCATGGAGGCGAAAATGAAGAAGCAATCTTGCACTTCGTGAAACAATTATGCTCGCATTGGAATTGCAGGGCTATTGACGTGGAAGCAAATGAATTTATGCTTTTATAAAATCATTCATTTTGTTCTGATAACAAACAGCAAACCGACTGAATAAGCGGAACGCTGACAAACATTATCGTCCAAATAGAAAAAAGAATGAATACAGAATATAAAGGCATAAAAATATCCGAAGACACAAAGTTTGAGAATATGGACTTTGTGCAGTATGATTTCAGTATGTCTGATTTATCTGAGGTTGTATTTGAATATGTCAATTTCAGCAATTGCATATTCAATAAAACAGTCTGCAAGAATACAAGGTTCTGGGGGTGCTTTTTTGATGACTGTACTTTTTCCAGAGTAGATTTATCAGACACATATATTGGAGCATGGGGCGGTGGACAGAATAATTGCAAATTTGTCAAATGCAAATTAGGCAAGGCGTTTAGTGGCTCCTATATAACAAATGCTGTCTTTGATCACTGTAAAATTAAAGGGTGTATGCTTTTTTGTCTTTATATGGAAAATGTACGCTTTAGTGGTTTGATAGATGATTTGATGATTAGAAAAATGTCTATTGAGGATATAACACGAAATCAAACCGCAGCCAAAGCGACAGAGGTTATTGCTAAAATCTTGCATGTCATAAAACGGGATGATATTGATGTCTCCAAAGTGCAAGTCAAGGACATCGATTTTTCAATGGCAACAATGCAGTTTTTAGATTTCAGTGAATGTGAACTACAGAATATTGTTCCTCCTACTGATGATAAGCATTTGCTGATAGATAAAGATTTGCATGAAATAACTAAATATGTTTCAGATGAAATTAAAAAATCGTGGTATAACGCTGACAATCAAAGCTGGGCTTTGAATTGTGTGAATAATATTCAGAAAAAAGCTCCTACAGCTATCGTATGTTGGCAAGATTTTAAGCATTTTGAAGATGAAGAGTTTGCAGATAAACTAATGGAGTTGTTTAGAAAAGCAAAAAAGAATATGGACGATAACAAGCGGCTTAACCTCCCCTGAAAGGTCGGTTAGCCAGCAAACATTACCCACAAAAAATGAAGAAGATGGAAACAGGAAAAGAATTGTTTGAATCAATAATGAGCTCATGCCCCAAAAAGAAGGTAGTGAGTTTGTGCAAGAAGTTAATAAAGAAATGTTCATTTAATAGTGGAACAGACGCTGAAAATCTATGCCACTTAGCTTATCGTCTTTTTGTGTATGGTTATATTGAAGAAGCTCTTGCCGTTTGTCGCTATACTCATAATGTTCCTTTTCCTGGGAGAGGGGGATTTAATGTGTGGGACTTCATTTTGTTTATTTGGGGATTGGAAGTTTTTCTCTTGCAAAAGGAAGATAGATACAAAGAAGCCAATACAAGAGTAAAAGAAATAGACTATATTCATATACAACCAGTAAATTTAATTTGCGAAACTCCAGAAGAATGCAGAAAATTTGCAAATGAACTGTATCAACGTTTTTGCTATCCAGATGTGTTGGATCGTAAAAAAATTGAAGAAAGTGAACAATATGCGAATGATTATAGATTTACCGCGCTCTTCCCTATGATAGGATATGGTTCAACTGGGCTTTATCCAAATCTATCAACTCATTGGGAAGAATTGCAGCAGGACATAAATAACTATGTTTCCATTCTCTCAAAAGAAAAGTGAATTATGTGGGTAACAAGCGGCTCAACCTCCCCTGAAAAGGTCGGTTAGCCACCGAACATTAGCAACCTCTAAAAGAAAAAAAATATGAGCAAGAAAAAGAAACTGGATATATCCTTATACAAAAAAGAGATGCTTCAATTAGTAAATGAAGCTATTGAGAAAATGAAAACAGAAAAACAAGATTTTGAAGTCTTCACTATATGTATCTATACAGATTTCAATTCTTGTTATAGTGCTGTTTGTCTGGATAGAAAGGAACATTCTGACAAGTCACTTGCAAAAAGTAGGAAGTGGGAAGAAGAACAATATCAGAGATATTTGATGCAAGGTAATTTAGAGCAGGCAGAATTATTCAAACCCAGTGATGAAGTCCGAGAAACGAATCCATCTGAATTTGAACTATCTGATTTTGTTAGTATAGAAAATGCATCTTTCCCTGAAAACTACGAAGAAGATTACAGTGAAGAATGCTGGGAAATAGCAACGCCCATTCTTAGTGAAGTAGCACAAATCGCCTATAAAGAAGTAAAAGAAAAGTTACGGATACATCCTCTTTTTGAACTTGCTATAAATGGAGAAGAAGATTGGTATTATCCGATAATCCCAATCGAATAGGTTGCTAACAAACAGATGAAACTTTTAAGGTAAGGTGGTTTATCTGCCAAACATTATCGGTAAATACAAGAATTAAAGGTATGGAGATATATGATATAAATACAATTTACAGTCAGTATAAGGAATTTATCAATTCTAACTATACAGATTTGAAAGATGAAGTAGAAATGATAGTTAGACGGAGAGGGCTATCTTCTATAATGAATGATTCCAAGTGGCTAAAATTACAAACCGCTATTCTGTCTATTCCGAAATTTGAACCCATATATGGTGTTCAACTTTTGACTGATGAGATTGAACATTCTCCCGTATTTGAAGCACCGACGCTTCCGATTTATGGAGATTGGGAACTTATATATGAAAATTGGGAATACGCCCCACCACCATTCTTTAATATTGAATGGATGGCAATACAGCCTTTGGATAAAATTCATAAAGGAAGATTAATAAATCCCGAAATCATAGATAAATCAAATATTTTGGTAGAAATTCTTCATAAGTATCATATACCATTTGAGAAGGAAGATGAACATACGTTTGTAATCTACGGGTATAAATGATGAATAAACCGATAACAAACAGCACTACCGATTAAAGCGGAACGCTGCCAAACATTATCAATCAAATAGAATATGAAAATATCAGTATTTAAACAACGCTACATAGATGCAATGTATTTGCCTGAAAGAAGACAGATTGCAGAATTGTTTAATTTGGCAGACGAATTAGAGGCTGCCGAAAAAACGGAAGAGAATTATCGTATTTTGAGTGATATATTTAGTTATTTGGGCTATTATACAAAAGCCTATAAATATTTATCAGAAGTTGCTAATCCCAGTAACGCAAAGGATGCAAAAAAGTTATATCACCTTAAAGACAGGATAGAACAAGAAGGTGATCGCTCTGCTATAAAACGTCCACGTAAAGCTAAAGTCTGTAGCTCGGTCAAAATGCCAATTTTCAAGTATTGTTCTAAGCCACTGGAAGCCGGATTATTTGAGAGAACTGATATGCCAGAGAGATGTGATTGTTGCGGTAAAGGGACGAACCTGATTTATTCCGGTCCGTTCTACAGTGAAGAAGATGTAGATGTGCTATGTCCTCAATGTATAGCATCAGGTAAAGCTGCTAAAAAGTTCAGTGGTGAATTTGTGGATTATGCAATTCTTTCCCCTACTATATTAGAAGAATACAAAAAGGAATTATGTTACCGAACACCTTCCTACAATGGATTTCAACAGGAACATTGGCCTGACCATTGTGGAGATTTCTGCGAATTTATCGCTTATGTCGGTTGGAAAGAAATTATAGAAATGGGATTAGAAAATTCCGTTGAGTTCGCTACTGAAGCAGAAGGTTATTCAGAACATAAGGAATGCATTGTAAATGGCAGTTCATACCAGGGGTATTTATTCCGTTGCCTAAATTGTAAAAAATACATTCTCTATGTAGATTGTGATTAAAGAGATTGATAACATGCACCTATGCCTCCTAAACGGCGGCAAGCTGCATTCCATTATAAGCAATATTGAATTCTAAATTGTATTTACCCATGAATGATAAAATCAGATTATTAATGCCCTGTGAGATTCCCAATCTTGAAAAATATGTTGATATTGCTTTGATAGAGTCAGAGTTAGAGACATATATTAAAACCCTTGTACCTAAAATCAATCTACAAGATTTGGAAGATTGGAATCTTTTAGTCAATGTGCTTCTTCAACGAACCGATGCAATCGGTGTTGCAAAGCGTCTTGCACGGTATCCCTCGGATAAAGAATATGCAATTTATATGTCAATCCCCATACCAGATGACGAGCAAGCAGCCTATGGGCTTTCCTGCGTAAAAGAAGCATATCCCAAAATAAGTAATCCGAAATATTCATATGATTTTCTTCCTGAATTTAGCAACTATGATGATTTAGATAGTTATATTTTAGAAAGTTCAAGGAAAGCAATAGATTTGGCTTTCTCTTATGGATTTACTTGTAAAGGTAAAAGAATATTAAAACGAGAGTAGCTTATAACAAGCGGCTTAACCTCCCCTAAAAAGGTCGGTTAGCCACCAAACATTAGCATCAATAATTAAAATGAAAAAGGATGAAAGCAACTGATATATCTTTCAATGAGAATTATTACATGAGTATATTCTCGGAATATATAAATAAAAATATTCTTCTTAATATATCTGATGAATTAGATGCATCAGAAGAAGAACTGACTGATGGATACAGACAAAAGATAGCAAGTTTTGTAAATAATATGTCTCAATGGTATGGCATAGCTTGTGATTCAATCATCGCATGGGTAAAAGATATTTATAATATTGATGTTCACTTGAGTGATATAGAATTAATGGGTATTTATATTTTATTTGAGCAAAATGAACATGAGTTATTTGGTCTGGCTTTCAGGCTTGAATTTGATATTGAACATGGTTGTGGTATTAAGACAAAGACAAATGATGGCAAATTTGAAATTATCGAAATAGGAAGTGGAGATGTCGCTTTCTGCTGATAGTAAAATATGATGCTAACAAACAGCAACCCGACTGAATAAACGGAACGCTGCAAAACATTAGCTGTTTCGGAAAATAAATTATAAACTTAAAAATAAATAAGAATATGGGAGCATGGAGTTATAAGGCATTAGATAGCGACAATGGCTTAGATGTCATAGATTTTATCAAAGAATATGTTTCTTCTAAATATCCTACGTTAGAATCCATAGAATTAAATCTATGGGACTTGATTGTCGCAATGAAAGAAGATGGTCTTTTAGGCGAATCTTTTGAGGATGTGGATTTCCTTTTTGATAATTCAGCAATAGCATTGGCTGAGCTGTATTTTATGTTTATGGATCATGGAGTAATTGATTACGAATCTGATGATGATAATCTCAACTTGAAAAAGCGCATCAAATCTTTGACAGTAAACAGTGATGCGTTGGAGTTTATGCTCCACTGCTTGACTGACATCAAGGAAGGAAAGCCTGATATGGATGGTGAAGAGCGTGAAATTCTGGAGATATGGGAAGATTCGCCTGAATGGAAAGAACATCTAAATAGCCTTATAGTGAGGTTGAATAATGAAATAGCTAAAAAAAGTAACAGCTAACAAGCGTATCAATCGCCCTCGAAAGGTCGATTATTCGCCGAGCATTACCCACAAAAAATGAAGAAGATGGAAACAGGAAAAGAATTGTTTGAATCAATAATGAGCTCATGCCCCAAAAAGAAGGTAGTGAGTTTGTGCAAGAAGTTAATAAAGAAATGTTCATTTAATAGTGGAACAGACGCTGAAAATCTATGCCACTTAGCTTATCGTCTTTTTGTGTATGGTTATATTGAAGAAGCTCTTGCCGTTTGTCGCTATACTCATAATGTTCCTTTTCCTGGGAGAGGGGGATTTAATGTGTGGGACTTCATTTTGTTTATTTGGGGATTGGAAGTTTTTCTCTTGCAAAAGGAAGATAGATACAAAGAAGCCAATACAAGAGTAAAAGAAATAGACTATATTCATATACAACCAGTAAATTTAATTTGCGAAACTCCAGAAGAATGCAGAAAATTTGCAAATGAACTGTATCAACGTTTTTGCTATCCAGATGTGTTGGATCGTAAAAAAATTGAAGAAAGTGAACAATATGCGAATGATTATAGATTTACCGCGCTCTTCCCTATGATAGGATATGGTTCAACTGGGCTTTATCCAAATCTATCAACTCATTGGGAAGAATTGCAGCAGGACATAAATAACTATGTTTCCATTCTCTCAAAAGAAAAGTGAATTATGTGGGTAACAAGCGGCTCAACCTCCCCTGAAAAGGTCGGTTAGCCACCGAACATTAGCAACCTCTAAAAGAAAAAAAATATGAGCAAGAAAAAGAAACTGGATATATCCTTATACAAAAAAGAGATGCTTCAATTAGTAAATGAAGCTATTGAGAAAATGAAAACAGAAAAACAAGATTTTGAAGTCTTCACTATATGTATCTATACAGATTTCAATTCTTGTTATAGTGCTGTTTGTCTGGATAGAAAGGAACATTCTGACAAGTCACTTGCAAAAAGTAGGAAGTGGGAAGAAGAACAATATCAGAGATATTTGATGCAAGGTAATTTAGAGCAGGCAGAATTATTCAAACCCAGTGATGAAGTCCGAGAAACGAATCCATCTGAATTTGAACTATCTGATTTTGTTAGTATAGAAAATGCATCTTTCCCTGAAAACTACGAAGAAGATTACAGTGAAGAATGCTGGGAAATAGCAACGCCCATTCTTAGTGAAGTAGCACAAATCGCCTATAAAGAAGTAAAAGAAAAGTTACGGATACATCCTCTTTTTGAACTTGCTATAAATGGAGAAGAAGATTGGTATTATCCGATAATCCCAATCGAATAGGTTGCTAACAAACAGATGAAACTTTTAAGGTAAGGTGGTTTATCTGCCAAACATTATCGGTAAATACAAGAATTAAAGGTATGGAGATATATGATATAAATACAATTTACAGTCAGTATAAGGAATTTATCAATTCTAACTATACAGATTTGAAAGATGAAGTAGAAATGATAGTTAGACGGAGAGGGCTATCTTCTATAATGAATGATTCCAAGTGGCTAAAATTACAAACCGCTATTCTGTCTATTCCGAAATTTGAACCCATATATGGTGTTCAACTTTTGACTGATGAGATTGAACATTCTCCCGTATTTGAAGCACCGACGCTTCCGATTTATGGAGATTGGGAACTTATATATGAAAATTGGGAATACGCCCCACCACCATTCTTTAATATTGAATGGATGGCAATACAGCCTTTGGATAAAATTCATAAAGGAAGATTAATAAATCCCGAAATCATAGATAAATCAAATATTTTGGTAGAAATTCTTCATAAGTATCATATACCATTTGAGAAGGAAGATGAACATACGTTTGTAATCTACGGGTATAAATGATGAATAAACCGATAACAAACAGCACTACCGATTAAAGCGGAACGCTGCCAAACATTATCAATCAAATAGAATATGAAAATATCAGTATTTAAACAACGCTACATAGATGCAATGTATTTGCCTGAAAGAAGACAGATTGCAGAATTGTTTAATTTGGCAGACGAATTAGAGGCTGCCGAAAAAACGGAAGAGAATTATCGTATTTTGAGTGATATATTTAGTTATTTGGGCTATTATACAAAAGCCTATAAATATTTATCAGAAGTTGCTAATCCCAGTAACGCAAAGGATGCAAAAAAGTTATATCACCTTAAAGACAGGATAGAACAAGAAGGTGATCGCTCTGCTATAAAACGTCCACGTAAAGCTAAAGTCTGTAGCTCGGTCAAAATGCCAATTTTCAAGTATTGTTCTAAGCCACTGGAAGCCGGATTATTTGAGAGAACTGATATGCCAGAGAGATGTGATTGTTGCGGTAAAGGGACGAACCTGATTTATTCCGGTCCGTTCTACAGTGAAGAAGATGTAGATGTGCTATGTCCTCAATGTATAGCATCAGGTAAAGCTGCTAAAAAGTTCAGTGGTGAATTTGTGGATTATGCAATTCTTTCCCCTACTATATTAGAAGAATACAAAAAGGAATTATGTTACCGAACACCTTCCTACAATGGATTTCAACAGGAACATTGGCCTGACCATTGTGGAGATTTCTGCGAATTTATCGCTTATGTCGGTTGGAAAGAAATTATAGAAATGGGATTAGAAAATTCCGTTGAGTTCGCTACTGAAGCAGAAGGTTATTCAGAACATAAGGAATGCATTGTAAATGGCAGTTCATACCAGGGGTATTTATTCCGTTGCCTAAATTGTAAAAAATACATTCTCTATGTAGATTGTGATTAAAGAGATTGATAACATGCACCTATGCCTCCTAAACGGCGGCAAGCTGCATTCCATTAGCAACAATCAAAAATAGAAACAACATGAAAAGAGCCTTTGTATATAAAGATGAGAAATCCCACAAATTTTGGTGGATAGATTATAGTGATTGTAGTTTTGCTGTAAATTACGGCAAATACGGTAGCATAGGAAAATTTGAAGTAAAGGAATTTGATACACAGGAAGACTGTCAAAAGGAAGCCGAAAAGTTAATCCGCTCAAAAATGAAAAAAGGCTATATAGAAGACGGGAACTTTGATTTTATGAAGCGATTATATATTGACAGCGATGAATTTGGGCTTAATTCCAAAACATCACATCCAAGGTTTTCCGAACATTTCAGTGATGAAATATATTATTCAGAAGGTGATGAAGAAACTCCATTCGGAAGTGATGAAGGACATGATACGTTGATTTGTATATTTGAAGCCATTAGGAAAAATCCAAATCTTGACTTTTCCAACTTTCCACAGAAGTTGATAGAACAAGACTGGGATATGGAGTATGTTCCTATCACTACTCTCGATGCCGACGAAGTTAAAAAAATGGCAGCAGATAAGGAAATGGATATGATTCAAAGTGATATGGTTACCTATGCTACTGCTTTTGCGCAAATAAAAATAACCGGCTCTATTTCATTTGAGTTAAAAGAACGTGGAATTAAAGCTATTAAAAGATTAGCTTTGATTGAGGGTATGCCTTGGAATGAAAATGAAATCCAAAGCAAGATGATAGAAGATCTCCAATCATTTAGCTTTATTTTTTGAATGTATGTTGCTAACAAGCACCTGTGCCACCTAACGGCGGCAAGCTGCAAACCATTATAAACAATAGAACAAATTTTTATGGAAGATTCTGATATTCTAAAGAGATTTGACAATGATAAGCTAATAGATGTTGTGAAAAATTATAAGCGTTACGGCTATGATGATGAAATTCGTGATTATGCTATTAATTTATTGAAAGAAAGAGGCTGGAGCGTTGAGGATTTGAAAACATTCGGTTATTGGGAAAATTCCGATTACGAAGAAGCATTGATACAATACAAAGCTTATTGTAGAAATTCACTGATAGCTGTCTGTGTCTTGGTATTAAGTCTTTGTATGCTGGCGCCTATCTATCTTATATTTGTTTTTATGGCATATCGAAATGTATGTAAGTTCTATCAGGCATTAGGGAGAAAGGAAGAAGCCGTATTCTCCTTTGACTTGTGTTGGCATGTTTTGTTGTTCTTCTACCTAAAAGAGAAAATGAAAGAGGAGTTGAAAGGAATAAGATAAGTTTATAACAAGGTCGAGAAAACAACTTAACGTTGTCTCTCACCAAACCATTATTCACTCTTAAAGTAAATATTATGAATAAGCAAGAACTTTTTATCTGGTTTTATACAGCGCGGGCTCAAGAGTCCAAGTTGTTTCCTTTATATGAAGATTATTGGCTTTCTGATAAGTATTGTCCTAAAAAGCAAGTACCTATTTTAGGAGATTGGGTAATGTATTATCCTCCTAAAGATGGATATCCAACATATGATACACGATTTGCAATGCCTGAAATTTTGTATTTACATATCAAATCGAAAGTACAGCCATCATTTGATTGGTTTCCACAAAATTATAACTTAAAAATCGTGTCTGAAAGTTTTTTAGGCTTTATGAGTAGCAATCAACTTCATGATCGATTTGAAGCAACTGAATGTAAAATATTTGGGATAGATGGAAAAGAATTTGTTGCAAAGAAATATTTTGTAATAAGGATTTGCGAGTTTGATGATGACAAATTCGATTTTCATATAGAAAATAAAAAAAGAGCAATAGGATGTAATAAATACAACTATTTCCTTTATCCCGATATGCAATTAAAGAATTATAATGGCAAGCAAAATATCTTCTTTCTTGATGAATTTTGTTATCAAAATGGTATAATATTGACAGCAGATGGGAAAGACTATGTGATGCAAAATTTTAATCTTCCTGAATTATATAAATTAGAAGATTTCAGATTTGTCTGGAATAATCGATACAATGTTGGTCAACTTCCTGAAATGATAAAATGAGTGAATAACAAGCGGCTTAACCTCCCCGAAAAGATAGGTTAGCCGCCAAACAATAGTGGTAATTGTGAACATGGCGTTTCCCACGGCCTCGGAGAATACAGTTCCTGCGGAGAAAGAGCAGGTCGAAGTACCACAAAGTTACAGGGATTATCTTTCACTGCATTTCATGATAGGAACCCGTCAGGAAGTACCCAATGAAGCCTTGCAGCGTCAGATCGACCAAGACGAACGCACGACCCGATACGGGCAACCGGTCTATGCTATGCAGGTGCGGGCAACAAAGGGGGATATGGACGGAGGGTTCCGTGCAAGGTTGTTGAACCATGCCACCATTGATGAAATCAGGGACGGCACACGGAAGTTTGCCGAATGCACATGGGTCAAGGGATATACGTCTGACAGCATAAAGATACTGCTGACCGGGTGGTATGAAATGAATAACACCGGACTTTGCCCAGTGGACTCTCTGGAATGGACGGAGGATATGGAATTTAAATAATCAGTAGAATACCAATTAAAAGAATGATGAAATCTATCACCATATTGTTGTTAGCGACGGTAACTGTCGTGAGTTGCGAGCCACCCATGCCTCCATCGGACGAAGAAATGATACATCACTTCGCCACGCACGAGGCAGCGTTCCGCAAGGTGTACGAAATCATGTCAGAGAGTTCAGAAGGCAGTTTCCACTACCCGTCGCTTTCTCCGGAAGAGGTCATTATACTTGATTCAACAGAGCAAAGCGATACATCCCATGAAACGAATGACGAACAAGACCTCCCGGTATATGGGCTGCTGAAGTCAGACCGAATACAGCTCGATTCCCTGTTGTCAGAGATTGGATGCGGTCTTGTCCTTGTTGACCGCAGGGAATGGGAAACGGCGGATTCGGTATATGTGAGCCTCGTTATGCCGTACTATTCCCACGGCATCGTGGATGCGGGAACATCCAAGAGTTTCGTTTATGATCCCGGATTGAGAAGCCGCCGGAACATCCGTATCACCGAACACGGCGACCTAAACGAGATCTACCGTAGGACATACAACGACACCACGCTGTACAAGCCCGTCAAGGAAGGCTGGTACATCGAGTTAGACCATTCACGATAACCTGAAATGATGAGTATGAAATTGCGACTTTTAGCAAGAATAATATGGGGGATATGCTGTATGCAATTATTATATGTGCATATCGAAGACTACATGTTATTCCTAAAGCATCCTGAACTTTACCCAATAGGTGAAGGAGAATTTGGTTGGATTTGTAAATCTTTTGAGAACTATATTTTGGGGTGCCAGGTAGCGATTGGTTGGGACATTATCGGCATTATCATATCCGCCTGCTATCGTTTCAGGCAGAGCGGAAAAATCCTGCTGATACATTTTGTGCTATCGCTAATCATATTCTTACGTTATTGGCTTTGTCTGATTTTCTATTGTATCTGGTTAGTTTGCGATTCCTGACTAACCGTTAAACGTCAAAAGTTGGGGAGGAACAGAAAAACCAATCCGAATGGAAATGCTCAAACGACCGCCCGCAAAAAATGCTTTTTAGCATACCTTCAAAAAAAGACAGTCGAATACTCCTAAGTTTGGTCCTTATGCTATATATTTGTAATTGAACAGAGTTGAAGGACTGTCTGTCCACATGTGAGGAGAATACAATCAGGTAAGCCATAAATAAAGTAGAAACAAGCAATGACACGATTAACGAACACAACAACCCTAAATAATATTGTGCATGAACACTAAGATTTTAGCATTGGGGCTGCTATCACTCGCTCTTGGAGCGTCTGGATGCAGAAATACGGGCAAACAAGCAACCCAGTTGCAAAGCGTCGGGATTGCCGTTCCGAGAGCCGTACGCATTACCATCGACAAACTGCCCGAAATATTGAGAAACGTACAAGCCGGACGGACTCAGTTTGACTTTACAGGTATCTGCGGAAACGGTACGGACTGCATCTACTTTGTGCTGGAGAACGGAAAGTTTTACATAGATTTTGAAGCCATGGGTAAAGATCAGCTTCCTTACATAGATACCTTGAAACAGTTTGCAAAGGAACATAATTATCCTGTTGTAGAAACGACCTATAACAATACTCCGGTCGATTACGAACATCTGAAATATGCACCTGTTATCAGCCTGAAAGTTCATGCAGACATAGACAGTATCGTGAAGGTCGGAAGCCAGATTGAGCAGACCATTTTCAGGAACAATGAGCGAACCGTTTACGAAATAGTGCCTTGATTTTGCCAATAAAGACATTAAGATTTAGATAACAAACAGCAACTGCCGCTTAAAGCGATAATAATAAAACAAAGAAAATATGAATGAACGATATGCCAAATGTATTCCATTTGACAAGAATGTAAAAGGAAGGATTGGTGGCAATCCACCTAAATGTATAGAAGAACAAATCCCTTGCGATTATAATTTCTATGCAACATTGATACATCCTGAAAAGGAAAACATCATGCTTTCTATCATCATTCACCAAGATTATGATACTCTTATTGACAACAACATATATCCCTCAATCGCAATAAAAGTAATAGAGCATGAATTTTCTGAAATTGGTAATTGCACAGAAAAACGAAATACCAACTTAGGGATGTGTTCTATCAGTGAATATTCAGAAGATAAGGGTAGTGAAAATATACTTGTAAAAATAGGTGGTGCACCTTCCCTTATCCAAGATGAAGAAAGCTATTATAAAGAATTAGAGGAACATGGCTTTTCTTTTTTCTTGTCGATGGACGAGGACGGATATAGTGAAGATGTTACTATTGGCAGTTATCCTTTCGGATATGGTGCTTTGTATTTATATAAGCACCATACAACCAATGAAATAATCGCAGGATTTTGGCAATGTTCGTGATTATCCTTTATAAGATGGTATTAACAGTCACCTAAACGTTGATTAGCCACCAAACATTAGTGTTTAACATGATGAATGAAAAATTACAAGATAAAGTCGTTGCTATTGAATTGGCTGGAAATAATATATTTATAGCCAATGATAATGACAATTTTAAGAATGAACTTATCAGTATTGGATTTGAAAAAGTAGGACCATACTATTCTATTTCTATGCCCACTGATGATGTAGAAAAGCGTGCAGTTCTTTTTCAAAAGTTAATAGAAATCGGAACATTATTTTCCGATGGCAAGGATTGGTCGCCCTCTGAAATAGTTAGACATTACCGTGATAAAGGTTTAATAAGAGGTGATTATCTTAGGATAGCATGGAAAAATAAACAAAATTTTAATATTACTACCGAATAGATTCTTAAAATTACAAGGAATAAATAATATGAAGTTATGATTGCCGACAATAAAGAAATAAAAAAGAGGATTATAGAGCTTCAAGCAAAGCTCAACATTATTTTCCCATCACTTTATATTGAATTTTTAGCTAAAATCAATGATGGAGATCTGTATGAAGTAGAAAATTCTGGGATATGTCTGTATTCATACTCCGATTTAGAGGAAAGAAATAAAACATATCAAATAAAAGATTTTGAGCCAAATTATTTTATGATAGGACAAAATGGGGATTTAGGGTACTTCATAAATGTCGATGCCCCCAATGATAATTCTATATACTCAAATGATTTAGGTGCTTTGGGTTCTTTGGAAATGGAAAAGGAATCGAACAATATCTTTGATTTCATAGGCAGAAATGAAAAATAAACACTAACACACACCTTAATCGCCAGAAATGGCGATTAGCTGCCAAACATTATCAACCTCGGAAAGTAAAAATACAATGAATAGAATATTGACACTATACATTTTTTTGTTGCTTTGCGGCACGGTTGCCGCACAACGAACAGTAGAATGGAATGATTTGCAGACCCTAACGGATGACGCACGGCGCACGGTATATTATAAAAAAGACAGTAAACGGCCGTTGCAGGGAAAATATCGCATTATACGAGGACTTGACGAGGAACACGTGAAACTTTCAGACGGCATGATAAACGGAGACTATCGCTGCTACCGTGATGGAAAACTCGACGGTTCGTATCGTGTAGAATCAACATGGGAGGGCAAACCCTATATAACCATTGAGGGACAATACACTGACGGTGAGAAATCAGGGCAATGGATACAGCATAACTATCAAGATAATACCCAAACCTGCACGTGGCCTGGAGAAGGTGGGGCTTAAGCTGAAATGAAGACAATCATCATAACACTACTTTTGACGGCTGCATCGGTCATGAGTTGCAAGCCGCCTATGCCTCCGACAGACAATGAGTCCGTCTGCATATCTTCCTGCAAACAAAACCAACGGACAGCGGATGCTATCAGCGAAGCAGATATAATAACGGGGAATGCTTCCGATGATTTTCCCTCTCTTTTCATACAAGGCAATCACTTCCAGTTCCAACACAAGAATGGATTATATGCTCCTTTGGGTATTGGATTCATGGAGGTCATAGCCGAGCAGAACCCAGTCATAACATTATACCGGACAGCAACGTGCAAGGAGCCAGAAGATAGCATTGCACTGCATCAGTATCCGTTTGACAAGGATATTGCCGAGCGGAAAAGGAAGGATGACCATCCGCAGGAATGGCAGGACGGACAGAATAACGCTTCATGCAAAGATGGCAGATATTACTATCGTTACTCTTCGGAATCAGACACGTTAATGCCCTTGGCATGGAGATCCGGGAGCAACATACATGAATACTTAGAAGAGACGGAAAGTCTGATCTACACATTTCCCATGCTCCGTTTTAGAGTGTTGGGCTTAACGGCGGGAAGGGCTGAAATTGTACTGAACGAGGAAAGTGGAAAAACGGCATGGATCAACTGTTCCCCCGGGCAGATTATGGTGCATGGAAACAGGATGCAACGCAACCGCAGCCTCATGCGGATAAATGGTATTCCAGCGAAAAGAACGCATGACTTTGACACCTACTATATCTCTTGGGAAGACTATCTTCGCATGGTGACGGTAGTCTGCTTCAAGGACAATACGGAAGTCAGAAAACCGTTTGAGGTACAAGGCGATACAATAAAGAGTGAACAAGGCTGGAAACTATGGAAACAAGGAGAAGTGTTGCTGATAAAAGATATTATAGAATATTACCTTGAATAAGGTCGGCTGCCGGACAAACACCGGGGAACTCTTTCGGACGGGAGAGGGCACGGAAGGTTTCGGCGAACAGCCGAAGCCCCGTGTGACGGCACGGACGGATGTGTTCCGTTTGTCCTTCCGCCCGATGTCCGGCTTCGGCCATGCAGTCTCACGGAGTGGTCGGAAACGGACGCCGGGACGGAACAGCCCGTGCCCAAGGTGCAAGTGCAAGACAGTGAAAGCCCTTTCACCCACGTTAGGGATTGCAGGGGAAAGCCCACAGCATAGCGAGGACTTGCAGCGGAAAGCCCGACCCGAAGGGGAACGCCCAAACAATCACCCGCAAAAACTGCTTTTGAGCATACCTTGAAAAAAAGACGACCGGACGCTCCGAAGTTTTGTCCTTATGATATATATTTGTAAATGAGCGAAAATATACAGTGGAAAACGTATATAACTACATATTATAAACAATATGAGAACTATAATTATATCACTTATACTGTTATTTGTACTTCATACCGTATATAGTCAAAAATATTCATATACGGACACGGACATTATTGTTTGTGATGGAGATAGCACCTATCTTTTCAAAAACATATTATACCCTTCCGTATCATATTTTATGAGTTGTGATAGTTTGAATTCTGATTTGGCTTACATACATTACGAAAATTGGGCATCTTCAAGAAAAACGGAGTCAATCTTGCAAATTAAATATGAGAAAGGGAGCCTGTATGTTATAAGTGAGTTTTTACAAATAAATATGTCCCCCGAAATAGAAAAGTACGGAACAGCTCCGATATTTTTGATAACCGGCAATCGTAAAATCAAATGTGGCAATTTACCGTTGTCAGATACTGGTATTATTGACTGGACGAAATATCACAACTCAAAGGAAAACGAAAAAAGGTGCTTGGTATTTGACAAAAGAATGACATTCAAAAAAGAATTGTTCTTTAACCAAAAATTGGTATTTGATGAAAGACTTTTCAGGCTGATAAGTGATATAAAATTAGAATAAGTTTATAATAAATGGCGTAACCTCCCCTAAAGGTCGGTTAGCCACCAAATATTATGTTTAGAATGAAGAAACGGGACTATAAGGAGCAAGAACGACAATGGCGCTATTATTTCTTCGACTATCTGTTCTGGTTGGGAGAAATGGCATGGTGGCATTACAAGGGCGAGCCAAATCGCCCCAAAGGGGAGTCCATGCTGATGCTCTGCATCATGATATTTATCTATGAACCGATATTCTTTACAACCGCTCATTTCCTTTACGGCTCCCCGGTATTTGAGTGGTTTACAGTTGCCATGATAGCCGGAAGCGTCGCAATCCTCCACTGTATATGGCGCGGTTGGATATACCCGTTTTCACGAAGGGAAGCGGTCATGCAGCACTATGAAGGACGCAGGTTCAGCCCCTTCAGATGTTACTTCTTCGTGTTCGCCCTCGGCTTTCTGATGATTGCCGAAGCGTACCTGTTGCCAAGCACACTGATGCGTATAGACGGGCACAAGGCGGAGCCGGTGGAGAACACACGGACGGAAGTCCCGCAAAGGTGGAGGGATTACCTTGCGCTGCATATCACGGTAGGAGCCCGTCAGGAAGTACCCAGCGAAGCCTTGCAATATCTGATCAATCAGGACAGTCGCACATCCCGCTACGGGCAACCGGTCTATGTCATGCAGGTAAGGGAGGAAGATATGGGAGGAGAGTTCCGTGCAGGGCTATTGAACCATGCCACCTTTGATGAAATCCAAGACGGCAGCCGGAAGTTTGTCGAATGTACATGGGTCAAGGGATATACACCGGACAGCATAAGGGTACTGCTGACCGGGTGGTACGAGGTGAGAAACACCGGGCTTTGCCCAGTGGACTCTCTGGAATGGACGGAGGATATGGAATTTAAATAATCAGTAGAATACCAATTAAAAGAATGATGAAATCTATCACCATATTGTTGTTAGCGACGGTAACTGTCGTGAGTTGCGAGCCACCCATGCCTCCATCGGACGAAGAAATGATACATCACTTCGCCACGCACGAGGCAGCGTTCCGCAAGGTGTACGAAATCATGTCAGAGAGTTCAGAAGGCAGTTTCCACTACCCGTCGCTTTCTCCGGAAGAGGTCATTATACTTGATTCAACAGAGCAAAGCGATACATCCCATGAAACGAATGACGAACAAGACCTCCCGGTATATGGGCTGCTGAAGTCAGACCGAATACAGCTCGATTCCCTGTTGTCAGAGATTGGATGCGGTCTTGTCCTTGTTGACCGCAGGGAATGGGAAACGGCGGATTCGGTATATGTGAGCCTCGTTATGCCGTACTATTCCCACGGCATCGTGGATGCGGGAACATCCAAGAGTTTCGTTTATGATCCCGGATTGAGAAGCCGCCGGAACATCCGTATCACCGAACACGGCGACCTAAACGAGATCTACCGTAGGACATACAACGACACCACGCTGTACAAGCCCGTCAAGGAAGGCTGGTACATCGAGTTAGACCATTCACGATAACCTGAAATGATAAATAAAACAAGATGAAATTGCGATTCGTATTAAGAATATTGTGGGGGCTATGTTGCTTGTTTCTGTTATGGGCGCATATCAGTGATTACATACAATTCGCGAAGCATCCTGAACTTTACCCGATAGGTGAAGGAGAATTTGGTTGGATTTGTAAATCTTTCGAGAACTATGCCTTGGGGTGCCGGGTGGCGATTGGTTGGGACATTCTCGGTGTCGTCATATCCGTCTGCCACCGATTCAAGTACAACGGAAAAATCCTGCTGGTACATTTTGTGCTGTCGCTAATCATATTCTTACGTTATTGGCTTTGTCTGATTTTCTATTGCATTTGGTTTTGCTTTTCAGTTCCTGACTAACGGTTAAACGCCGGGAAACTTTCGGGCAGGACGGAAAACCATACCTAAAGGGAACGCCCAAACAACCACCCGCAAAAACTGCTTTTGAGCATACCATAGAAAAAAAGAAAGCTGAATATTCCGAAGTTTCTTCCTTATGATATATATTTGTAATTGAGCGAAATGGAAGAATGGTTTTATTAAGAACTGCACTGAAATGGATAACTGAAATACTCAAATGACAAATAAAAAAAATATTTTCAGCCGATTTTTCCGTGTATTGGTGATGTTGCATAAAATTCCATACGCGTATTTCACGGAATGGAACAATAGAAGGAAGCGAAAAGCATTAGCTGCCGGAATATACTTCCTGAGCATCCTCCCGGAATTCGTCCTGTTGGCCGGCATTCTCTTAGCTGCAAAGGGGCAAGACGGGTATGTACATCCGGTAAACGTACCACAAAAGGTAGTCTTCTACGGTCTGGCTGGACTGGCGGTGCTGCTGTCGGCCATTCCTTTGGGATTTTGGGACGACAAGAAGATATGCAAGGAAGTCCGGCAGGAACTCCGTGAGCGTCCCCGTTATTGGAAACGGGCAATAGTGGTCTATTGGGCGGTTATCGTGGCTATGGTGGTGGCAGTGAATATTGTGTTTCCCGCTTTTTCCGATAAAACAATGCCGCCGGAAAATGAGCGGACTGAAGTACCGCAAAGGTGGAGGGATTACCTTTCACTACGTTTTGCCATAGGCGCCCGTCAGGAAACACCCAATGAAGCCTTGCAGCGTCTGATTGACCAAGGCGAGCACACGACCCGTTACGGGCAACCGGTCTATACCATGCAAGTAAGGGAGACGGACATGGATGGAGAGTTTCGTGCAGGGTTACAGGACTATGCCACCATCGAGGAAATCAGAGACGGCAGACGGATATTTGCGGAATGTACATGGATTAAAGGATATACGCCTGACAGCATTAGGGTATTGCTGACCGTTTGGTACGAAATGAAGAAAGTAGAACTTTGTCCGGTGGATTCTTTGGAATGGACGGAAGATATGGAATTTTAAAACCTACAAAAGCATGAAAAGAGCAGAAACAAGAAGACCTCATTTATTTCGTCTGATTGCGATGATACATAAAACCGCATACATCCTTGCCTACGATATGCTGCGAAAGAAAGGGGTGCATGATTGGGTGGATCGTCGGGCTAGCGGGATAATCTGCCTTCCCTATCTCTCATTAATTTTGGTGACATTACTTACGTTAAAAGATGAACCGAATAACGGTCAGAAAATAATTTTCACCATTCTAATCGGATGGGCAGCTGTAGCAGTATGGTGCACCTCCGACTTTCAGCTCAAACCTTCTAACTGGAGAATGGAAATCCGGGAAGAACTTGATTTGCGTCCTCTGTATTGGAAAAAGGCGATAGCGGTGTACTATGCCGTTGTCATTGCAGTGGCTGTAGCGGCAGGTATTGTCATGCCCAATGTATAAATCCGAGGTGAAACATCAGTACGGTATTCGCCACAGCCAGTGCGATGGAGATAAGGACGATTTTGAGGAGGTTTCTGCCGGGATGTTTCATTTCCCGGTAATGTTCGCGTATAGTTTTGCACTGCCCGGTCGTATAACGGAGCTTACAGAACATAGAGGGAAGAAAGCAGAATATCATTACTACGGCAAAAGCAACAATCTGACTGAAACAGCGGAACATCAATGGTATTCCAAGCGGTATGGTTATGGCAAACAGCCAGCATAGGAAAAGCAGCGCACTCCCGTTGAGATTGTTATGTTCCCGCTCGCTCCATTTTTCGGCAATATACCACATATAGTCGATGAAGCAGAACCGGTATTTCCGATTGTCCTTTTCCATACCGTTATTTCCATGCAAAAAACATCGTCAGGCAGGCAATTATCGCCATGCCGACCAATACCATCTGAACCTTGCGGCGTGTTTCAGGCTTGCAACCGTCAAAGAACCACAGCGTGCTGTTGAATTGCCAATGACACGCCCATTTCCAACGGAGCAGCAATCCTGCAAGCCAAAGGACAAGCAGTGCGGCTGCAAACAGCAGTCCGTATTTCGGATGAGCCTGCGCCCACTCGAAAAAAGATTCTGCCTTGCCGTTCATAGCTTCGTATATATCGGTAATCGTCATACTTATAATTAAAAGGATTCCGAACACAAAAATAATGTTTTCCGCCCACTTAATCATTACGTTATGCCAAAAAACAATGTGCCGTATGCTCTTTATCTGCTGCAAAAACAGTATTTTTGCGAAAATGAAAAGCAGAGATGGGTTTCAGACGGAAATATAAGTTGATTTAGGCATAAGTCTTTGGCTTTTCTTAGTATGTCAATGAGCAGGAAGAAGGATAACAGTTCAGGTTCTGATATTTTAAGATTTATACAATGGGAAAAATTCCAACGATAATTGCGATAATGTTATTATGCGGTTGCAGTTCCATGAAACACTACGGCGTGTTTCAATGTGACAACGGCAACGATTATGTCAGCGAGGGACTGTACCGTATCGTGGACAAGCGAGGGCGTATCGGGTACGCAGACGAAAGCGGCAGGACGGTCATCAAGCCCCGCTTCGCCTTCGGCTTCCCATTCGAGAACGGCAAGGCAAAAGTAACCGACAAGGGAGAAATGAAAGAAGTGCCGGGTTCGGACGGAGAATATCACTATTGGGAAAGCGACGAATGGTATTATATCGACAAGAAAGGGCAGAAAAGTGAAGAAAACAGACAACAATAATCTATATGAGAGACTTGAAAATGCCGCAAGGGAAACCGGTTGGCATTTATGGATGACCGAAACGGCACATGCGTTACGGCACGCGGATATTTACCGTTTCGGGACATGGGCTGAACTTGAACGGCTCTCCAAAAATATACCCGCCATGCAATGGCTTATAGCCAGACTTGACAGTTTCCATATAAACCCGTCTCCAGTGTCCCCGGTGGAAGCCGCCTTTTATATCCTTGCCTGCTATTGTCCGGACAACAAGGTGCTGGGCTATGTAGTGGATACCTTCATGTACTATTGCAAGGTACAGGACAGCCGGGGGATGCTCTCGTGCGCCCGCATACATGCGGCAATAGACAGAGAGGATGAATATCCCCACCTGAATGTTCTCTATAATCTGATGACGGGAACTTTTCTAAAAGAATTTGACCGTTTCCTGTGTCCGAAACAGAACGGCGGCAGCTTCATGAGTGAGAGCGACTTCCGCGAAGCGGAACGCTACCTTCCCGACTTCAAGGCTTCGGGATTCCGTGAAATGGTATTGGCAAGGGCAACCACGCAAATGACCGGAGAGGAACTGGCGAAGCGATGCCATATGTCGAACACCGCTTTCCGCACGCATTTCAAGAAGGCGTTCGGAATGACGGTAGCGGACTGGCTCCGCGAACAGAAGAAAAAGAAAATACTGGAAAATATTCTTCATACGGACCTGCCCATATCCAAGATAAGCGAGCGTAACGGATTCAGAAACGAGTCCACATTTTCGGAATATTGCCGGAGAAACTTCAATGCCCCGCCTACAAAACTGCGGGAAAAACACCGGAATGACAGAAAACTGAAATAATAAGACAGAAAGCAGAACAGACAAACCCTGTTTCCCGCTTAACTTTGCATTGTACAAGCACTTATAATGCAATGGAAGAAAAAGCAGAGAAAGATAATTATCCCCTCCACCTGAAAATCCTTGCGGGATATGTCATACTGGGCATGCTCATACTGGGGCTGGTCATGGCAGTATGGTACGAGAAGCGGGTATTCGAGGAGGCGGAGGCAGAGGAACGCATCCTGCTCATGCAGCGTGCTGCCGCCAGCGAAACATACCGGGGACTGATCACACTGTTTCTGGACAATGACCGCGCGATGCTGTGGGACGACTCGGACATGGATACATACGACCGGCGGGAATCGCGCACGATGGAGGTGATAGACCGGCTGAAAGGCTACTACGGAGAGCCGGCACAGACAGCAAGGATAGACACGGTAGTAAGGCTGCTGCACGAGAAACGCAGGCTGATCGAACGGATGGTGGATATGCCGACCACGGCGTACCGCATGGACAGCCTGCTGGAACGCCACCTGCCCGGACTGGAACAGACGGCATCGGTACGGACAACGACAGTGACGGAACGCACAGAATCGGAAGAGGAAAAGAAACGGGGCGGGCTGTTCGGCCTGTTTCGCAAGAAAAAGAAAGAAGAACCGGCACGCACGACCACACGGGTGAGCACGACACCCAACACCCGGCACATTGCGGAGATGCGGCGGTTTGAGGAAGAGATGCGTACGGCACTGGCAGAGCAGGAACAGGCATTCTCCCATCTGTCGGACTCACTGAAAATACGCAACAGCATACTGAACCGGAACCTTTCGCGGCTGATACGGGAAATCGGACAGGACGAGACGGAACGCATGGAAGAAAGGCTCATGCGGGTGGCGGAACTGAGAGAGACAGCATTCGTACTGATATGCGGCATATCGGCGGCAGGTGTTCTGTGTGCGGTGCTGCTGTATGCAGTAGTCCGGAGGGACATCCGCCGCCGCACCAGAGACAGGAAACAGCGGGAGGAACTGATAGAGACCCTGCGCAGGTCGGTCCGGGAGAATGAAGAGCTGATAAATAGCAGACAGAACATCATGCAGACGGTGACGCACGACCTGCGCTCACCGCTGACCGCCATCCGCGGCAATGCGGAACTGATACTGAAGGACGGGAAGCGGAAGGCAACGGCGCTACACGCGGAACATATACGGCAGTCGGCGGAGCGTATGGGGGCACTGATGGAGAACCTGCTGGACTACTACCGCATAGACAACGGAAAGGAGACTGTCAGGGTGAAGCCGTTCAGACTGGCTGGAGTGGCGGAAACGCTGGAAACGGAGTTTGCCGTACGGATGGAAGAAAAACGGCTGGAGTTTAGGGTGAACAACTCCGCTGACGAGGTGGTCATGGGCGACAGGAATCTGATACTGCGCATCGGAAGCAACCTGCTGTCGAACGCACTGAAGTTTACGGAGCGTGGAGGCGTGACACTGACCGCCCTGTATGCCGGAGGGAAATTCACGCTTGCGGTGGAAGATACCGGAGGAGGAATAGACAAGGACAAACGGGAACAGATATTCAAGCCGTTCGAGCGGCTGAGCAATGCCGCCACGCAGGACGGCTTCGGGCTGGGACTGTCGATAGTGAAAAGCCTTGCGGAACTGATGGAGGGCAGCATATCGGTAGAGAACATACGGAACACGGGCAGCCGCTTCAGCGTGGTGCTGCCGCTGCCCCAGGCTGAGAAAGCCGATGAGACAGGCCGCAAGGCAGCAGCGAGGCGGACAAGACTGGACGGATGTTCGGTGTTGTCGCTGGACAACGACGGCATCATACTGGGGATGATACATGACATATTCGTGCAGAACGGGGTGCACTGCGACACCTGCACGAGCACGGGTGAAATGGCGGAGAAGCTGCGCGAGGGACACTATGACCTGCTGACCACGGACCTGAAGATGCAGGACGCAAGCGGCTACGAGGTGCTGGAACTGCTCCGCATGTCGGACATAGGCAACTCGCGCACCATCCCCGTGATGGTGGTGACCGGCTCGAAAAGCATAACGAAAGAGGAGCTGGCAGGCGCTGGCTTCGGCTCGGTGCTGTACAAGCCGTTCTCCATCGACGAACTGCTGGCAGCCGCGGAAGAATGCATCGGCGAGGACAGCACCCCACGCATAGACCTCGGCCCGCTGTTCGCATACGGCGACAAGCGGCAGAGGCTGGAATGTCTGGTCAGGGAAACGGAGAAGGAAATGGCCGCCATACGGGAGGAAGCGGAAAGGTGTGACAGGGACAGACTGGACTACTGGATACACCATATCCGCAGCTCGTGGATGCTGATACATGCCGAAGGGCCGCTGCAGGAGCTGTATGACATGCTCCACGGAAACGGGACGGCAGAAGAAATCAGGAAGTATGCCGGAAAAGTAACCGGTCAGGGCGAAACCATCATCCGGCTCGCCCGAAAGGAAATGGAGAGAACGGTATGGGAAGAATAATAGTGATAGAAGACAATCCGGTATTCCGCGACCATGTCTGCGGAATGCTGGAGAAGGCAGGCTACGAGACCCGCACGGCATACGACTGCGCCGGGGCACGGAGGCTGCTGGCAGAACTGGACGAAGAGGACATCATCCTGTCGGACCTGCGTCTGCCTGATGGGGAATGTACGGAAGTGCTGGAGCGGATGCGGGAAACGGGTATCAGAAACCCGTTTGTCATCATGACCGACTATGCGCAGGTCGCGTCGGCGGTCAGCTCCATGAGACTGGGAGCCGAGGACTATATTCCCAAGACCCTGCTGCAGGAAAAGCTGCTTCCGAGGATAAGAGAACTGGTACGCAAAACGGAAAGAAGGCATACCGTGCCCATACTGGAGCGCAGAAGTGCCGCATTCCGGACAATCGACCGCCGTATCTCACTGGTAGCCCCGACAGATATAGGAGTGCTGATACTTGGAGAAAACGGTACGGGAAAGGAACATATAGCAGAAAAGATACATGCGCAGAGTACCCGACAGAAAGGTCCGTTTGTCGCGATAGACTGCGGCATGCTGACACGGGAGCTGGCGGCATCCGAGCTGTTCGGATACGAGAAAGGCGCATTTACGGGAGCCATAACCGGAAAGAAGGGCTGCATGGCGGAAGCTGACGGCGGTACGCTGTTTCTGGACGAGGTGGGCAACCTGCCCGCTGAGGTACAGCAGAAACTGCTGCGTGCACTGCAGACCAAATGCTACCGTCCGACGGGCTGCACCCGCGAGCGGAAAGCGGACGTGCGCATCGTGGCGGCGACCAACGAGAATCTGGAGAAGGCAGTGGAGGAAGGATGTTTCCGGCGGGATCTGTATCACCGCCTGAAGGAGTTCGTCATCAAGATACCGCCGTTGCGGGAATGCCGGGAAGACATACTGCCCCTTGCGGAGTTTTTCCGGGAGCTTGCCAACGAGGAACTGGGACGGCATACGGAAGGATTCGACAAGGAGGCGGAAAAGGAACTCATGAGGCGGATGTGGGCAGGAAATGTGAGGGAGCTGAAACAGACGGTGCGTTCCGCCGTCCTGCTGACGGAAGGAAGGCTGATAGGAGCCGACAGGCTGGAAGCGGAAAGTACGGCACAGGCAGGCAGCTCCCTGCTGCTGAAAGACGGAAATGAGGAAAGGGAACGCATCGTGCGGGCCCTGGCACAGGCGGACGGGAACCGCGAAATGGCTGCCGGACTGCTGGGCATCAGCCGCACGACATTGTACAACAAGATGAAAGAATACGGTATCATGCAGAAAAAGAGCGAAAAATGAGAAAATCTTGACTGAAAATCCTATCTTTGCACGAACATAGGAGAAAAACGGTACGGAGAAACACGGTTTCCCGTACCGACTAAGATATAGTATAGAATAAGACCGCAAGGCGTTTCTGGTGAAAATCTGGAAAATTTGAAGACAGGATACGATTGCGCGATGCTTATGCTATGCCTTGGCATAGCGTGCATTTGCGTGATTCCTGTCAGGCTTTCCAGAGCCGTCACCAGAAGTAGCGTAATTTGCACGCTACTTTTTTATATACGGTTTCCGGTCGCAACAGAATGACCGCTATGGCAAAAGTCCGATTACTCGCCGTCCTGACAATGGACGGCTGTCCGGCAGAAACGACTTCACTGTGCGGACAATGGCTCGGTTCCGACAAGTACGGGATAGGTGCGCTGAAAGAAGACGCCATCTGTATCCTGAAAGAAGACACGTCCCTGACCCTCCTCTCCAACCGGACCGAACAGACCGACGACTCCCTGAACTATCTGATAGAAGCCACCGAAAAGACGGCAGGCATCATCAACGGCATGATGCGTATGCGCCTTGTGGATGAAATCATCCTCTACCTGCTTCCCGTCATAGCGGGAAACGGCAGCAGGCTGTTTCAGGGCTCACTGCCCGAAAGCGAATGGACATGCACGGAGAGCAAACGGTGGAAAGACAACATAATACGGATAACCTATGGTCGGAAAACACCTCGCCAGCCGGTGGTTGTGTTCAAGAAATGAACATTTTCAAGAGCTTCCGACGTTCAAAATGTGAACACACGTTCAGATTCTGAACAAAAATTGAGGCGTCGGGAAAAGCTCCCAAAAATATTTTCGGTAAATATTTAACTGAATATCAGCGTGATATATCCATGCAAAAAGAAAAACACTCCCGCAGGACCGCAATTTGTCCCATAGTTTTATGTGCGCACACTTCAAACCAAGTGTAATAACATAAAACTGAAAGGAAAATGGAATACCTCATATTGACAGAAACCGAATTTTTCGGTCTTATAAACGGGAGCGATGAAACAGCCGGTCTGAATGCCGCATACAACCGTTTTGTCAGGGCGGTTGTGGAACTGATGCATGACAGCGATACGGACGGGGCGAAGATTGCGCTGGCGTATGCCGAAAACGAACTGCAATACCACCACACGCAGTACATTGCGGGTGTGAGAAACCATACCGCCCTGTTTGTCCGCAAAGCCTTGTCTTTCATACGCAAGATGCAGAAACATATCCCCTCCAACCGCCCGCAGGTGCCGCCACTATCCACAACCATCCACTCCGAATGCGAAAAGAAAAATGAAATGCCTGTCAATGCCCCTTCCATGCGCTGGACAGGCAGTATGGCTGAACTGGTGGAGCTGATTTACGGGCTGGATGCCATGAAGCTGGTAAACGAGGGTGAAACGGGTATCAAGGAACTGCTGGACGGCTTCTGCAAGGTGTTCGGCATGGAAATAAAAGAGAGCCAGTGTTACAATACCTATGCGGACATCAAGCGGCGGAAGAACGAGAGCCGCACCTATTTCTTCGACAAGGCTGCGGAGAAATTGAACCGGCGGATGCAGGAGGACGAGGAACGGGAGCGGATGCGGAAAAGATAACGAGAAAATGAGGCATGGGCGTCATAGTCTGCAAAAAATTGCTTACCTTTGCAGAAACAATTATAATACAATAGATTATGGCATTAGAAATTAAACCTATTCCGGTACTTCGCGGCAAGGCGGCGGAGCGTTTCGTGGAAGAAGCGGACAGGAACGCCAGAGAAAGGCGCGGCTCCATAGACTTCACGAAGCAGGTGGAAAAGATGCGTGCTATCCTGAAACGCTCCAGACTGTACAATATAGATAAGGAGGGATAGGACGGTATGCTGGAGTATTGTGAGTTCCGTGAGCTGAATGAAGACGTGCTGCGCGAATGCGGCGGCTTCTTGTGCAAGGACAGGGATATAACCGAGTTCTTCACGAGAGAGTATGCGGATTATGCCTACCAGCTTTTGGGAAAGTCCTACTGCTTTGTGGAGCAGGACAAGCACCGCATCGTCGGAGCTTTCACCGTAGCCAATTCGAGTATCCGTGCAGACCTGCTCCCGAACAGCCGGCGCAACAGGCTCAACCGTAACATCCCCAACGAGAAACGCCGTCCCCAATATCCTGCGGTGCTGGTGGGGCAGCTTGCCGTCAGTGACGGCTATATGGGACAGCGTATCGGCGATGAGATACTGGATGCCATCAAGTCATGGTTCATCGAACCATTGAACAAAACCGGATGCCGCTATATAGTGGTGGATGCCCTGAACAATCCGAAGATATTTGATTTTTATCAGCGGAACGGCTTCAAGTTCCTGTTTTCCACAGAGGAAGAGGAATGGACTTTCCTGCACGGCAGGAGAACGGCGGAAGACCAATCAGCCATGCAGCCCATGCACACCCGGCTGATGTACTTTGACCTGATACTGCTGCGTACCCGATAAGAAGAAACTGTAGAACGTATCTCCCATGCAATTTGCGGTCTATTTTGCATGGGAGTTTCTATATCGTGAAAATGGCAAAGAAAAAGAAAAGACATAACGGACACTATTGTAAAATATGCGGCTGCCGCAAGTCCAACGAGAGCTTTACGGGCAAAGGACACGCACGGCATATCTGTAAGGAATGCCAGTCGCTTCCGAAAGACGAGCAGGCGGACATGATGCGCTGTAACGAAGTGGAGCGTGCCGCATTCCGTTTCCCTATGAGGCGGCAGGATTGGGAACTGCTGGAAAAATATGCCAAGAAATACAAGGACAGGGAGTCCGGACAGTTCGCACAGGAAATGCTTGACATGAAACGCGGCAATTATGCACCGGAAGCGGATGATGAAGAGGCGGATGAATTGTCTGGCAAAATCTACGAAATCGAAGAAACTCCCTTTTCGGATTTGGATGAAGACAACCGTATTGCCGTTGAAGAACTGCTGGAGGACAATATCAACGAGTTCATGATACACAAGGACTATATCCCCGAAGGAAAGGACTTGCAGGATATAGCGGATTGGGTATTGAAAGAAACCAACGCTGCGTTTTATCTGAAAGTCGTCCCTAATGACGCATACCGCAAGCTCATAGACGATACCATCCGGAAGCTGGTCAGGGAATGGAAAGACGACGGTATGGAAATAAAGACCTATACCGAATCGCTTACGGTCATGGAAACCGAACGGCTTATAATCAGAAAAATCACCCGCAAGGACATGGGTGCATTACTCGCCCTTATGAGCAAGCCGGAAGTCATGTACGCATGGGAACACGGATTTGAAAAGAAGGAAGTGCACCAATGGCTGAACCGCCAGCTTACCCGTTACCGTAAGGACGGATACGGGTATTTTGCCGTCATATTAAAGGAAAACAATAAGTTTATCGGACAGGCAGGCTTAATGAAAAGCGTGATTGACGGGAATAATACCGTGGAACTCGGCTACATGCTGGACAATGTGTATTGGCATCATGGTTATGCAACGGAAGCCGCCCGAAGATGCCTGCAACATGCTTTTGAGGAATTGGGATTACAGGAAGTCTGTTGCAGCATCCGTCCCGAAAACTCGCCTTCCCTCCGTGTGGCAGAAGCCATCGGAATGATACCCTGCGGCAGCCACACCATTGTATATAATGGAAAGGAAATGCCCCATCTGTTATATAAAGCAGAAAATATAATTGACAAAAAAGAAAATCCGTAACAGTCAGTGCTACGGATTTTCCTTTTTTCGCCTGCGACGCGTTACTTGTTCTGCAAGAGGTATTGCAGTTCGGGGTCGGACTGGATGCGCTGCAACTCGTCGGCGACAATCTGCCGGACCTCGGCACGGATGCGGTTGTAGTTCTCCTGAATCATCTCCTTCATGCGGTCGTTGCCGTCAGCATCGGTAAAGTCCGTGATGACGGGAATAGGCTTGTAAGCCTGTTCCTCACGCTTGACCTTCTCGGCATCCACCACAATCTCGCAATGGAAAATCTTCTGCTCGATACGCTCGCTGAAGTTGTCGGCGACCGCCCCGACGAACATGCCCTGCGTGAGCGTGGAAATCTTGCTCGCCGGGATAAGGCTCTCCATCTGCGTGTTAATGGAGGTGGACTTGTCCTCGCGGTTAATGGTGATACTCTGCCGCTTCTGCAAGATTTTACCGAAACGTTCGGACAGGGTCTTGGCGGTCTCGCCGACCACCTGCCCGGAGAAGACGTTGCCGACGGTGTTCATCACCACGGCGGCCTCCTTGTCGCCGTAGTCGCGCTTGAGCTGCGAGAAGTCCTGAAAGCCCAGCAGGGTGGAAACCTTGTTGCTCCGGGCGGTGGCAATCAGGTTGTCCAGTCCCTTGAAGTAAATCGTGGGCAGCTCGTCGATGATAATGGAGGACTTGAGCCTGCCCTTCTTGTTCACGAGCTTGACGATGCGCGAGTTGTACAGCCCCAACGCCGCCCCGTAGATGTTCTGGCGGTCGGGATTGTTGCCCACGCAAAGGATTTTCGGCTCGTCGGGGTTGTTTATGTCGAGCGTGAACTCACTGTCGGACATGACCCAGTAGAGCTGCGGGGAAATCATGCGCGAGAGCGGAATCTTCGCCGAGGCTATCTGTCCGGCGAGCTGTTCCATCGCTCCGCCCTGCCATGCGTCCATGAACGGGGAAAGGTAGTTTTCCAGTTCGGGGTAGCTGGTCAGAATGGGAAACACGTCCTCGTAGCGGCGGTTGAGCAGCTCGATGGCATGGGGAAAGGTGCAATACTTGCCGTCTTTGTAAATCCTTAAAAACCAAATCACTGCGGCGAACAGGATAATCGGACTCTCTACAAAAAAATCGCCCTGTTTTTGCACATCGGGTAAGTCAAGGGCATTACTGCCCCTTTCTCCCCTAAGAACCGTACGTGAGAGTTTCCCCTCATACGGCTCAAGCAACTCAATATTTCTATTTGTTGTTAGA
>OHLR01000268.1_pt1 | contig 31115 bp, 37 predicted proteins | sample 1569141 | NCBI WGS metagenome assembly OHLR01 (sample SAMEA3879553, study PRJEB24766) | human gut metagenome | biome: human-associated habitat; feature: feces | place: USA | collected 1985/1987
CACAAATTTATCCTTTCTATTTTATCTGTAATCCTCAGCTGCAAATCTAAGGTAGTTTTAAGTATCGCATAATGCAACATCTTACAATCTCCGAATAAGTAACTATTTACAACTACAGCTTTGTCAAAATTACCAAGGAGCGCATATTCTATTAATGAATCAGCTAATTCAAGTTGCGTTAATACGCTACCGTCAGCACAAATTATACATTTTGTGTAACAATCTTCATACAACTTTATACAATCTCCTAAATCAGGATACATTGTTTCAATAAAATCCTTTAGGCTATTGGTTAAAACTTGATCATTCTGACCTTTAAAAACTAAATCTGTCATATTACCTAATTTTATGTTAACTTTTAATTACCGTCAATTACACGTTTTGGATTACCCGATTTTCAAACTAACCTTTATTTTGTATGACAAAAAAAGAGCCTGCCACGGAAACTAATCCGCAACAAGCTCTTGGCTTTATCAAATATGTAGTATGTCTTTTCGTCATAATCAATGTGGCGTGCATCTTCACACGCTTCCACAAAGATAAATATTGCTTCTCTCTTTCGCAAATAAGAATACAAAAAAAGAACGACCGCTAGCAAAAAGCACAGCAGCCGTTCAATCCACGCCCTACTCTCTATCCCATTTTCCCAAGAAGACAATAGCAAAGATATCAAACAGGTTGTATCCACATGGAAAAAAGGTTAATAAAATATATGTTGTATAATCTGTTATTTTAATTTAGATTAACAAAAAATAATATTTAAATTGTTTGTTAATAAATAAATTAATTTGTTCCTTTGTAGCAGGCAATAGCCTTCATGGTGTGAAGTTACACCATACCCACTTTTAGAACGTGATCACTGTGGAGGCAATTGCTGTATTATAACGGCGGTTGCCTTTATTGTTGAACAATGAAACAATGGTTTAAGATACCTTCTTTAAAGAAGTCGAATAAGGATATGTATAGTGATGCTACTTATCATGGTAAAGATGATGGTGGTAATTTTATTTATGTTCCTAAATGGGTGGAAAATCTGTTTTCTGACAATAGAAGGAATATAGATTTTGACATGTCGACCGTTGAAGGGAAATCAAGAGCCTTACATGAATGTTGGCCGTTTGCAATGGTTCTAGATCATTGCGGAAGAATGATGCAGAATGGGCGGTATTATGTGACGGATATTAACGGAAACGAGAAGAGGAGTTTTAAAGACATTGTGACTCTTTTGAATCGTCCGAATGTGATACAGAGTGGGCGTTCTTTTATAAAGCAGATTGAGATATCTTTGAAGTGTTTCGGATTTTGCCCTGTCTATACACTAAGAGCTTTAAAGTCTGATCTCCCTAAATCCATGATGGTAATACCTCCCGAATTATTCTACATGGAATCATTCGGTAAGGGCCCGTTTACTCAAACAGAGCTTTCTTCAATTGCTAGTAAGGTATATATACGTTGGGGAAATGAGAATATAGAACTTGGTGATGAGGAGTATTTTGTCATATACGATTCGATAATGGATATTCCAAGTAATAATGGAGGGAGAATTACCTTCCACTCCCCTGTGGACGCATTATCTACTCATACTCGAAACTATATGGCTCAACTGATAGGGAGAGGAAACCTTATTGTTAATGGAGGACCTAAAGGGATACTATACGGGAATGATACGACTGACGTAGGGAATGCAGCTATTACTCCGTCTGAATCCAAGAAATTGCAGGATGATTTCAAAAGGAAATATGGTATAGTGCATAAGTTGTATGAAATCATGGTGACTCCTAAGAAACTAGGGTGGATTACATTGGGGTCAAATACAGACCAATTGAAGCTTCATGAGGAGGATAAGGCGTGTTTGGAAGCGATAGCTCAGACGATAGGCTTTGACCCCAATCTGATTATACAAGGAAGTACTTATGATAACTCTTCTCAAGCAAAGAAAGCGGCATATCAGGATCTTATTATCCCTGACAGTGAATCTATAACAGAGGTTCTGACTAATGCTATATGTAAGGACAGGGCAATAATCAAAATGGACTTCACTCATGTCCCTTGCCTTCAAAAGGATATGAAAGAATTGGCGGATGCCTTGTCTACAGCCTCTAATGCTGTAGCTTCATTGTATAACAATCGGCTGATTACTTTTGAAGAAGCAAGAACCGAAATGTCCAATTTTACAGATATTGATCCTGATAACCCTAAGGGAGAATTTAAAAGTGAAATAAATAATGATGGAGACAAGCAAATACAAGAACAGGTTGGGGAAGCAGTATAAATCCTTAGCTTTTTATGCAAAGGAGATACAATATGATTCTGGCAGTAGAACTATCAGTGGTTATGCTGCGGTTTTCAATAACATTGATAAGTCCGGTGACATGCTCCTGAAAGGTTGTTTTTCAAAAAGCATACAGGAGAGAGGCCCGGGAAGTTCTGCTAATGATAAGATTATCATGTTGTGGATGCATGACATGCATGAGCCTATAGGACGCATTACGCTTCTGCAAGAAGATGAGAAAGGGCTTTACTTTGAAGCGTCTATTGATGATGTGGAAAGAGGAAATCAAGCGTTGAAGCAGCTTGAAAGTGGCACTTTGAACCAGTTCTCTATAGGTTATAGTTATGTATGGGAAAAATGTGAATATGACAGGGAACGTGATTGCTTGGTTGTAAAGGAAGTCATTCTGTATGAGATATCCGTAGTGTCCATAGGATGTAACGGAGAAACTGAATATCTTGGTCTGAAATCGGCAGAAGAATATGAAAGTGCGTTGGAGTCACTTCCGGTTGAAATAAGTGATGTATGTAAAGGACTTCCGATAAGAAAGAGGGAGGAAATCCAAATGTTAGTAAGAAAAGCGATGTCACTCGCTCGATACAAGCCGGCAGACAAGCCACTTGATGAAGAGGGAGCCGATGAAAAAAAAAAACTATTTACAAAACCTTTAAAACTTAAAGAAGCATGAAATTTGACTTTTTAAGCAAAATTGATTTGTCGGTAATGGATGAGGTTTCCGTGAAGTCATTACAGGCGTTGCAGGACGCAATAAACGCTACTGTAGGCGATTTCATGGACGATACTATCGACAAAAAAACTTTTGAGGATAAATTAAATGAGGTTTCTCAAAAGATAGATTCCGAAAAGGAATTGGATACAGTGCGTAAGGAACTTGGTGAGATGAAAGAGATAATCGTTCGCATGAAAGGTGCAATGCATAAGAATGAAGACGGGCAAATGGTGTTCAAGTCTGTAGACCAGCAGATTGAAGAGCAATTGAAGGATTTCATCACAGTAGGCAAGCACGGAGAGAAAACTGTGGACTTGAAAACGGCTTGTAAGCAGTCCCCCGGTTTTAAGAAAAGCCTTACGCTTATTATAAACAAGAAGGAGGTTGATCCCTTGAAGAGTACGGGTGTGGCACCACATTATAACATGACAATTGATAGTCAGTTATCTGTTGATCCACGTTCCCAGACTGTAATCCGTAAATTTGCCAATGTGGCAGCAATATCTACACGATCATTGACTTATGCGGAGTTCAATCCGGGTGAAGAAGAAGCCGAATGGGTTCCAGAAGGCGGTCTTAAGCCTATGATGAGCGGTACATTGGCAGAAGTTACTATCAATGCTGGCAAAGTGGCTCTTGGCACAAAAGTAACCGAAGAAACATTATCTGATTTGCCTCAGTTGGTTGCGGAGGTTAGGGCTGAGATTATCAATCGTATTGGTTTGAAAGAAGAAGAAGGTATTCTGTCTGGTACTGGTTCCGGCGGTCAGATTAAAGGGATTGGGAATGATATACCTACATTCTCTTTGACAGCTCTGAAAGTAGAGAAACCCAACACTTATGATGTTATTGTTGGTATGTATACACAGATTGTATCAATGTCCAATATGGCTTATCGTCCAAACCTTGTGCTTATGCATCCTCTTGACTATGCACAGATGCAGTTGACTAAGGATGTTAATGGACAATATCTCCGTCCTTTCCGTATTGGTGATGAACTGATTCAAGGTTTGAAAGTGGAAACCAGCACTGCAATCAAACAAGGTGATATTTGGGTTGGCGATTTTAACTATCTTAACATCCGTGATGTATGGGTTCTTACCATTACACTTGGATGGGAAAATGATGATTTCACTAAAAATATGGTGACTATCCTTGGTGAAAAACGTCTTATGGTGTATATTAAAAAGCAATATAAAACTGCATTTGTCAAGGATAAGATTGCGACCGTTATTGAAGCTATAACCCCTGCCGGTATTGGCGGATAAATTTATTAAACATTATGAAAGTAAATTTGACTAAAACTTATGAGGTTGAGTTCGCAAAGGACGGGGCCGTTTATAAAAAAGGTGATAAAGTAAGTGTTAATATGTTACTTGCAGGTAAGTTCTTCCAAGATGGACGTGTTGCCACTGTTCCTTCGGAATTGATGGAAGACGCTAAGAAAATCGGTGCTGAAGATTTGTTCAATAAAAAGAAGAACCTCAAAGATATTGTGTAATGTTGGTGGATTATACTTTTTTCCAAGGTGGTATTCTTGATATCGAAGGTGCAGTATTGAATATACATACTCCTTCTGAGACTAATAAGGCAATTGTTGACAGCCTTCAAGGCTTTGTAATGCAATATGAGCCGGAATATTTAGAGAAGCTCCTAGGGGAAAAGTTGTATAAGGAATTCTCATCCTATATTTCCAACGATGGAAAAACTAAGGAAAAAAGATGGGATGATCTTATAGCGCATCTTGTCATGAAATATAGTGATGGCGATAGGGAGATTTCCAAATCCCCCATCGCCAACTATATATACTTCCATTACTTGAGACATAATCACACTCAGGCGACTATTACAGGAGTGAAGGCTGATGGAGATGATGGCCGTCTTGTAAGTCCCGAAAGGAAAATGATGTTTGCATGGAACGACATGGTAAGAATGAATATCAGACTTGTGAGATGGCTTCAAGGCAATAATGCGGACTATCCGGATATCGCCACCGATTTCGAATTGATGGAAACAATTAATTCCTTTGGGTTATGATAATTGATATAATATCAGATGTATGTGCTTCCTTGTCAAAAAGAATGGATCAACAGATAAATTACATATATGGTGACAGTTCTTATATAAGGGAAACACTTCTTCTTCTTGGGAAAAGCAGGGTGACAGCATCGGGAAAATTCCCAATGATAGGGCTGTATGTTCCCTTAGACGAGGAAAGGGATAGTGAGAATTATTTTTGTAAGGCATCTGTAAACATAATAATCGCTACCAATACACTGGAAAAGTATACAAATGAACAACGTCGTGAGATATCTTTTGAAGGTATTCTTCGACCTTTGTATTACGGATTCATAGAAGAGTTAAAAAAATGTGATAAATTTGATTTCGGTTACTCCGGTATTGTAAGCCATACATATTCAGAAAATTATAGTTTTGGAAGACGTGGCGCTGTTGATGTTGACGGTAAGGAAGTTGGCGAAAAGATAGATGCTATTGAAATAAAGAATTTGGATTTAACAGTTAAAAATCAGAATTGTTATGCGAACAGATATTAGAGAGTGCGGCAGCACGTCCGGATTTAATACTGGAATGAGTTACTGCCCCCTGCAACCGGACAAGGTCGCAGGTGTTATATTGGTCATTCATGGCAAAAAACTGCCCAAGGAATTGACTGCTGATGCTTTGGAGGAAGCCTGTCATGCTGATTATCCGGACAGAATTTATCCTATTACAGGATTTTCGGAATACGCGGTAAGCGGCGGTGAACCCAATACAACAGAAAATGGTTATGCCGGGTCGGAAATAACGGGCTATTCGGCAAGGACGGATACATTCACGTTGCGTAAGTTTAATCTAGCTTTACAAGCTAATCTTGTAGCCAACAAGGATACATTGTTTGATATGTATGTTTTTGACAAGAATAATGTAATCTACGGAGAAGATGACGGAACAGATGAACTTGCAGGTTTTGCATTATCTGGTGTTTACCCTACAGGACAGGCTTATGATTCAAGCGGTCAGAAGGCTTATCTTGCGTTTAATGCGATGTATTCCGATGCCGAGAAGATGATGAAAAACATGTCTGTAAAGCAAGCGGGTGTCAATTTGGAAAATGTTCTCAAGGGATTGAATTACGTTGAGTTTGTCAAAATGACATCTCCTGAAAATACATATAAGCTCGTGGATCATTATGACCGCACGGATCTTACTGCATATTATGGATCTATATTGTCTGAGAAGGCTTCAACGGTCGTTTCTGGTGCATCAGCACTGGAATACAGTAACGGTGTGCTTACAGCGACAGGAGGTGTGCCGGTGCTTAAATCTCCTTCTATTCTACAGACTAATGGGGTCATTGGAATTGAACAATGGGTATAATGAGAATTAATGGAGTTACATTTATAGAATCCGAAGTGGTTAAGCTTTCATTGGATGAGTTTGTCGCTCAGAATATAGATGTATTCTGGAAGGACATTTCTAGAGAAAGGCGGAAATCAAGGCTGGTTTCCGTATATAATAGGATTATCAATAACAGTAATTTAGGAGGCGGGGGAGATTGATCCCCCGTTTTTGCTATGACATTGGAGGAATACGCGAGATGTTGGAAGAAATTGGCTGATGGCATTCAGCCAATGATAAGGGATAAGATGGAAAGGGATGTTCCTCAGTTTGAGGAATATATACGAGAACAGCTATATAGTGGTGTTGATGGCGATGAAAGTCCTTTAATTCCCGGATATACAGAGGACCCATACTTTAAAAAAGCTTATGGAGAGCATTGGAGGAAAAATGCCGAACGCTATAAGAATTGGAAGACAAAGATACAGAAACCAAAGCCTTCATATTTGGGTTTTTCTGCAAGAGGAAATAATACTCCAAACCTTATCATACGTGGAGATTTTTATAGTTCCATCACGGCAATACCAATATCAGATGGTATAAGGATTGCCAGCTATGGCGTTTCTTTTGGTTCTGATATTGAGAAGAAATATGGTTATAAAATTTTCAAGGTAAGCTCCAAAGCAAGGAGGCATTATGTTACGTACAGGCTTATGCCCTCTATTGAGAAATTTATAAGGAGGTGCGAATTATGAAAAACTGCTTGTGCCAAGGGAATAAGTCAATGAGGGAGATGGAACATATGCGTTCAATCGCAGAGAAGGCTGCTGTTATGGATGAATGTGTTTATATATTATACAAGGTTGGAGATGTGTATAAATTCTGTCGTGAAGGTGAAAACTGGTCAGGCGAGTTTATTGAATTCATATTTCCGTGAAATGATAGCGGACATCCGGAAGGATTACCACTATCTATGTAAAGGACGGATCTACAAAATATCGTTTTCTCCTTTTTCAATATTGGCTCTTATTTGCCTTAGAAGCAAGAATGATCCTTCCATTTTGTAATTCCCTAAATTTTGTTTCGCCTGCATGATGCAGCTTTCGATAGTAAGGGCTAAATCGGGAGTGAACGCGGATTTATTAATTTGCATTGTTTGGGGGAGTTGGTTAGCATGATCATTAAACCATGCAATCATTTCATTCAATTCTTCCTCTGTGTAACTTTGTCTTTTTTCGGCCATATTATATTTCCCGTGATTAATGATGTTTATATATAAATATTTTATGCAAAAAAAGATATTTATTTTTTAATTGAAAAACAAAACTATCATTTATGTTATAATTTAGATTTTGTCTAAATTATAGTATAAAAACGCCATATCATTAATTACCATGCGTTACTCTGTATTACTGTACATTACGATCCGCTTTAGATCGTTTTGTGTTGATTTATAATGTGTTGTATAATGTAAAAACATCATTTACCTTTGTAGCCGTTGCAAGTAGAGAGGCAACAGACACATGATTAAACAATCGCTCAAACGTGAGCCTTCTTTATATTTGGAAATCCGTTGCCTCTCTACTTTAGCAACGGATTTTTTCTTTCCTATAAGTTAGATTAAATCCATACAATCGGTTCTATCAGTGCCCACCGAGCGGAACTTTGGCAAAAACCAATGACAGCCGTGAGATAAAAAGGCTCTTATGTTTTATACTGTATGTCTTTTATTGGCAAGACCTGCTCTGTTCCCATCACCTAACAACAGGCGCCCAAGCGTTGTATTACGATAACCAATAAGAGATGAAGCAAAGATGTTGGAGAAGCATCCAGTATTAAAGCAACAAAATGAATAATTGAAGTTTAACAATGTTCATCCGCCTCCTAATAATTATCTTGGGAGAAAGGGTGAGGTATAAAATTAACCAATATGACAGAACTCGTATTCAAAGGTCAGAATGACCAAGTTTTAACTAACAGCCTTTATACAGATACTACTGAATCCTATAAAGATGAGGACGGCTCTTTAGTTGTTATAAAAAAGACCGTATATTCAAAAAGAATGCTTGATATAATAGTTGAAATGAAAGGTGTGTTGTCAAATAGACCTTATTTCCATACGTTTATGGTTAGCGATGATGAATTGGATATGTTGGCGGCTTTATTCCCAAACAATCTGTTCAATGACGATAAAAACAATTATTTTGTAAATGAGGTCCGTGAAATAGTTTCGAGATTTCCTAAAGACTTTTTTACTGATGAGGTCATGGATATGGATATAGTAATTCACATATCTCACAGGGCTGCATATACTGGATCAGGCAGGGCTCTATGGACTTTGATGGGAGAATCAAAGATGGATAACATAATATCATATCTCCAATCTGTCGTTAGTGAGAAATATATAAAAATTTTGCTGCAAGAATTTTATACCCTAAAGCTAATTATAAACTGGCGTGATTATTTCGATATTCATGATATCATATCTTTGTTCAGACAAATTGATAATAGCCTAAATACATTGCCGAAAGACAAGCAATATACATATCTTGTATCTGACGGAAGGTTGTATAAGATAGGGAAAAGCAAAGATGTATATTCGAGAATAAATCAGTTGAAAACATCAAACCCTCTTATTGAATTAGTCCATGTAATAGATAAAGACGTTGAAAATATGCTTCATAAGCAGTTTGCGAATAAATCATTTAGTAGAGAGTGGTTTAACCTGTCTGAATCAGATATTAAATATATCAAAAGTTTATAATGGAACATATCGCTGAACGTAACCATTTTCTTGATAAAATATACATCATTATTTCAAACCTCATTCGTGAACACAAGGCTGCTTAACGTAGCCTTGTAACCGATTGTAAACATTTCAAAGAACGAATTATGAAAAATACATTTGAATCAGCAAGTTACATTGGATTTATATTGTCAATTGTTTAATATTCATACCATTGTGTAAGATAAAAACATCATTACCTTTGCATTTGTAACAAGTGCAAGTCGTTACTTGATGTTGATTAAATATTCTCCTATTGGAGTTTATATATGACTGTACCGTAGTAGCTTGCACCTATTACGAGACTTTTTTTTATACGATTCCAAGCGTGGATAGTATAAGGGAGGAAAGCAGGAGTGAATAATGGCACAATGGGGTTCGATTCCTCACCTGCTACAATCAGTCAAAATAAATCCCCGAAGGCGGAAGTGACTGAGCCTCCAACGGGGAACAATATTAATCTTATATCGCAAAAATATTTGTAACATAATTTAAAAGGCTATGAAAACAATAGATAAACTTGAAATTATACTTCAAAAAATGGAAGAACAAAATAATAGACTTGAACGGATATGCGGCAAGCATCTCAAACTGATTGTATGCACTGGGAAAAGAAGTGAGAAGGTGAAATTTAAACATGAAGATTGAAATGCTATGTTTGTAATTTATTTATACAACATTCTAAATTGCAAACAAATATGTTGTAATGTTTGCAATTGAATTTGAAAATATTGTACTTTGTAAAAAATAACTAATTAAAAACTATAGATAATGTCTGCTATTTTAATGATTGGAGTGATAGCAATAATAGTAATTGTTGCACTCAACATGGGAAAAGGAACTAAAGCTGAAGATGGGGATTTTGTATTGAGAGCTATTGCAGGGGATAATGATGTCGCTCTTGTTTTAGAAAAAATAAAAAGTGAACAAAAGGGAAAAGTAATAATACCTAAAGGGGTTACGACTATTGGTTATGAGGTTTTTAAAGGAATGATTTATATTACTGATGTTACTATCCATGAAAAAGTAAAAATAATAGGTCAAAGAAGTTTTAAAGATTGTTTGGGCCTTGATTTTTTATATACAGGAGAAGGAACGGAAAGGATTGGAGATGAATCTTTTGAAGGATGCTTAAATTTAAAAGTTATTACTATTGGTCCTAGAACCAAAAATATAGATCCTAATGCTTTTAAAAATTGTCCCAATATAGCAAAAATAAATATAGAATGTTTGACTCCTCCAGATATTTTTGAAAATTGCTTTGATGAAGATGTGAAAAAGAATTGTATCTTATATGTACCTAAAGGTCGTTTGGAAATATATTCAAGGGCAATAGGATGGAGTAAATTTAATAACATTCAAGAAAACGAATGATAAAAAATGAGGTTGTGTCAGCATTTGATACAACCTCATTTTTTATTTTCTCACCTTCATAATATCAATAAAATCACTATCTTTGCTTTTAGAAGGTGCATGAAGTCATGCACTACCCAAAACTTACGAAAAGACCATGGCAGGAGCAGAATTTAAAATTACTGATGCGATTGATCCTAACATCGTTAAGAAGTTAAATGAGATAAGGATTAATATTCAAACCACATCTTCCGAATATGCGAATTTCACAAAACAATTAAGTGATGGCATAAATTTTAAGCCGGGTAATCTAAGAGAATACCAGTCTAAAGTTGACAGTTATAATGCTACAATTACCAAATTATATGCTTCTCAAAATAGGTTGTCTGAATTACAGGCTAGTCAATTAAAGTTATTGACCGATATTTCCCGTAAGATAGAGCTTCTTACCAAACCATTGAATACATTGGCAGACAAGATAACGGAAGTAAAAGTAAATTTGAGAGGTGCTTCCGAAGACTTGAAGAACGTGTCACAGGATGCGGAAACTGCTTCTGTTTCATTCCAAGAGGCATCTAAGAAAATATCCATGACTGCTGCTGATTTTGATTCAATCCGTCAGACGGTAAAGGCTTTTGATACACAAGCCTCCGAATTGAACAGTAGATTAAGTGATAACAAAGAAATAATTTCAGCCTTAAGAACATCTCTGAAAGAATTATCGAAGGAGTATAAGAAAGGTGCTATCAGCGAAGAGGAATACAAGTCCAAAAGAGATGCTACGGTATCCCAGTTACGCACGCTGACAGAGCAGAATAAACAATATTTGGCGATATTGAGAAATCATACACAGGTAGCGATTGCCACTACAGGAAGCTATAACGAGATGAAGGCTTCAATGCTTCAGTTGGAAAAGGAATATTATAACCTTTCACAAGCTGCACGCGAGGGAGCAAAAGGTATGGATATCTTGAACAATATCGGCAAGCTGAATCAACAATTAAAGGATATAGATGCACAGATGGGCAATTACCAACGTAATGTGGGTAATTATGCTTCTGGTTGGAATGGCCTTAATGTTTCCATACAACAGATTGCGAGAGAACTTCCGGCTTTGTCTGTTAGTGCCAATACTTTCTTTCTTGCCATATCCAATAACCTTCCTATATTTATTGATGAGTTAAAGAAAGCAAGGGTGGAATATGAACTTCTTAAAAAATCGGGGCAGACTGCTACACCTGTATTTAAACAGGTATTGAGTTCCCTTCTTAGTTGGCAGACGGCTTTAGTTGTTGGGATAACTCTTTTATCGAGTTATGGAGGTGAGATAACCAAATGGGTGGGTAGCCTGTTTGATGCGAGAAAAGAAATTGATTATCTAAAACAGCTTCAGGAGGATTTGAATAAAGCTCAAAAAGAAGGTGTGAAAAATGCCCAAGATGAAGCTATTAAATTGGATATATTATATAGGGCTGCTGTCAATTTGAATAAACCTATGGGAGAGCGGGAAAAAGCCGTTGAGGAACTGAAAAAGCAATATCCTTCATACTTTAAAAATATAAGTGATGAAAACATTCTTGCAGGTAAAGCGGCTGATAGTTATCAAAGGTTATCTAATGCCATATTAGCTTCGGCTAAAGCTAGAGCTGTGCAAGATCGGCTTGTAGAACAGGCTAAACAAAAATTAGACTTGGAAGATCAGTTGGCAGAAAAAGAAGAAAAACGTGCGAAACTTGAATCTGCTAGAGATCAGATGAAAGCACAATATGAATCCAGTCAAGGGGCAGCTATGGATACAGCTAGAGACATGTATGGGAAGTTAAACAAGCAGGTTGAAGACTTGGATAAAGAAATAGGTTCTTTATTAAATCAGTTATATCAAGCAGATAAGGCTAGTAGAGATATGGCAAGTTCTATTAACATTGGAGATGTTACATTTAATCCTCATTCTGCCGATAAAGCATCGGATGATTTAGCGCAATACATAGAGAATCTTAGGAATAAAATGGCTGACTTGTCCGTTTCTCTCATTAAAGATGAGCATGAACGTAATCTTGCTGCCATAGAGAAAGAATATAAAGACCAGATAGCAGCTGTAAAGGGATATTCTGAGGAAGAGAACAAACTTCGGGAAATGTTGGGCCAAGAGAGAATGCAGAAGATAGCGAAAGAGAATGAGGAATATGCTAAGAAGTTGGCAGAGGCTGAGAAAAAAAGGATCGAGGAAAAGAAAAAGTATACTGATGAGATGCTCAGACTGGAAGAGGAACAATCATCTCTCCGTATAGCAGCTACAAGTACTGGATATAAGGAACTTGAAAACATTATAACAGAAAATTATTCAAAAGGACTGCTATCGCGAAAAGAATACGATGAAGCCATGCGTGAGCTGGAGCGGAAAGCCGCAAACGAGCAATTACAGATACAGATAGATGCTGCTGAAAAAATGATTGAGATAGCGGAAGCATCGGGCGTGGTAAGCAAGCAACAAATTGAAATGCTGAGAGAATCCATAAAGGCTATGGAAGCAGAGATAGGTTCTATAAATGCGGATGATCAGTTGGAAAAAGCGGAAGAGCAACAGGATATCACACGAAGGAATTTTGAAGTGTTGAAAGGTTATTCTTCTGCATTGAAAGATCTTGCATCGGATATCGATAGCCCGTTTGCCGGTATATTTGATGGGATGGATAAGGGATTCAGTATTATGTCTGATAAGATATCGGGTGTTTGGAAAGAACTTACAGACGGTGAGAAGATGGAAAGAACTACCGAGATGTGGGCTTCTATGGTTAGTGGAATTGGTGAAATGATATCATCCATTTATGATCGCCAGATTGAAGCTATTGAGGCTGAACAGGAAGCGAATGAGAAAGCTGGTGAAGAGGAAATTTCCCGTATAGAGGATTTAGAAGAAAGAGGTGCTATAACAACTGAAGAAGCCGAAGCGCGTAAACGTGCAGCGGAAAATAAAACGGCACAAAAGAATGCCGAATTGGAGAAGAAAAAAGCTGCATTAAGAACAAAACAGGCAAAGTTTGAGAAAGCTACCAGTATAGCTGAGGCGGCTATACAGATAGCAGGTGGTATTTTGCAGACGATAAAACAATTGGGCTTCCCTGCTGCAATACCTATGATAGCTGCTCTAGGTGCTATGGGAGCGATACAGCTTGCTACTATTATAGCGACTCCTATTCCGAAGTATGCCAAGGGTACTGATTCGCATAAAGGCGGATTGGCTGTAGTGGGTGATGGTGGTGTTCCTGAAACAATCGTTACTGATAAAGGAGCGTATATTACTCCGTCTGTCCCTACTTTGGTTGACATCCCTAAAGGTGCGAAGGTTATACCTTATGCAGTGGATATGGACAGGATAAAGGCTCATGCAAATGATTTTGATGGTCTTATGGCATATAGAAGCGAAAACGATCTTCCTCCTGTATCAATAGTTAATGATTATAGTGAACTGGAGAAAAAGATAGGGCATCTGGAAAAATTACAGCAGATAGGATTTGCAAAATTAGCCAAGGCGATAAGAGAAAACAATTATCAGCAATTTTCAAAAAGTGTCTGATTATGAGGTATACAAGTGACATATATGAACTTCCCTTGTCCGTTTTTATAGAGATTTATACCAATGATAGCAATACTATTGAATTTGACGATGAGGACAAAGGGGCTGCATCGGCAAAAATTATCAATGACTATATAGAAATTGTCGGGAGCAAACAGTTGCTCTCTGAGATATTGAATTGTAATGAGCGTATGAATCTTGCAATGACCGTGGAGTGCATGAAGGCATGTGAGAACATGATGAAGTTGAAAATGTATGATGAAGTGCGTGATATCCTGATGAAGATAGGTTATTCGTGTAAAAAAGGTGATGTAATGGCTATGAATGCTAGAATATCCGCATTAAATTCCCGTGCACAATATGATTTGGATAAGATAAGTAAGGAAAAGAATGAGGGACTGAAGGAGAAGCCTACAAAACGTGGATTTATAAATGAAGTTGTCGCTATTGGGAAGTATAATAAGATGTATATCAATCCGAAAGAATGGACCGCCGGATCTTATGCCTGTCTTGTAAGGCAGACATGTGACGAAATCGATGGGTTGAATCGTAAAATGAAATAATTATGTATTATCGATGTGAGTTACTTATAAATGGTCTGAAGTACAGGGTTACTGATGATCTTGAAAATTGGGACGAGGTGAAGGCTAGTTTCAAGAGAAATGACTATGACGGTGTTATCCGTACATTTTCCAACAAATTTTCTTTTGCTGGGGATGCTAGAAAATTGCTGTTAAAACAATATGATGAAGATTATTTGAATGCTTCTGCCTCAATAATAATAAGTACAAGAAATAACAGTTGGTTGTATAATGAACGGTTTAGTTGCGCTCTCAATTTTTCTACATTGCAGGATAATGGTCGTATCTTACAGATAAATGCCGTGGATGATAGCGTGGCGTCCATGATAAAGTCAAAAAAAGGAACTCAATATGAATATTCGGTCGAAGAGGTGAAAAGCCCCATTCCTCTTGTTTATGACGGACTTGAACTTTCAGAATCAGCAAAATGGATTCCTACAGGTGATACATTGGAAGACGATGACACTCTTATTAATGTTTATTTCAGCAAGAAAATGTCACCAATGCCAATATATATAACTGCCAGTGATTCCTTAATAAAGGGGTCTCTTGAATTTAATGATCAAACAGTAGGTGGTGATGATGTATATTCGATAAAGGCTCTGAAATCAATTAGGATAAATATAGAGTTTAATATTGATATGTTTGTGTTTAGGAAATATCAGTCTGGTGCTTTGGGATATGATGTAAGAGGTGTGAGGCTCCAGATTATGAAGATAAGTAATGAGATTGATAGTAATGGGGAAGCGGTGACTACGGAAACGGTGATAGGAAGTTTTGAACTTACGACAGAATCAGAAACGCCAGTGGAAAAGAAGGTTTCGGAATCGTACAATATAAGTCTTTTGCATAATGATAAAATAATAGTGAGAGCTATGTATGTCAATGAGAAAGAAGAGATTGTACCTGTATTGCCGGATTTGCCATACAAAGTCTCAACATCAAGTTATTTTAAAGCATCATGGAAAAATCGAATAAACCCTGTTGAGATGGATGTTATAAAGCCCGATACATTGCTGAACAGATTGCTTAAAAGTATTAATGGAGAGAAAGATGGTTTGACTGGAGTGATTGAGGGGACAGGAGATAGAAGGCTTGATAATTGTATGCTCTTGGCGGCTGAATCAGCCCGTAAGATTCCTGGAGCCAAAATATATACATCCTTCACCAAATTTGCAAACTGGATGAGTTATGTGTTTGGTTATGCTTACGACATATCCGGGAATACAGTAACTTTTCGGCATAGAAGCAAATACTTCTCGGATGATGTTGTCAAAAGGATAGATGATTTATCTGATTATGAGATGAAGGTTAATTCTGCATTGGTGTATTCTCGGATACGGATAGGCTTTGACAAACAGGATTACGACACGGCTAATGGAAAGGATGAGTTCCGTTTTACGAATGAATATACCACAGGCGTGACCATGACGGACAATAGCCTTGAAATGATATCTCCATACCGTGCGGACGCATACGGCATAGAGTTCCTTGCTGACAAGATAGGTGAAGATACTACAGACAACGAAAGTGACACTGATTTATTTATGGTAGGGGTAAAATCTGATTCGTCTGGACTTAAGTATATATTGAACAGGGATTATCTTATGGGTGGCGTTCTCAGCCCTGACACAATGTTCAATGCCATGTTTTCCCCTTCTTCTATGGTTTTGGCCAATGAAGCATACATCGGCTCATCTGTTGAGATGCTTACTTTTGCGTCATCAGATGGTAATAGTGATGTGGGTATTGATGGAATGGGGGAAAGTAGGGATATAATTCTTTCAAAAAGGATGTTTACTGTGGCGGAGGTGGAATTTGAGACTTCGGATGTGGAACTTCCGGAAGATCTTACAGGAATTGTTGAAATGGAATACCAAGGCAAAGTTGTACAGGGATATTATCAGCAGGCTGATTACAATTTTACAAAATCACAAAGTTCAAAGGTAACTTTGATCGTGAAAAATTTAAATTCGTTATAAAGATTCAAATTTTAATTGTTATATTTGCAATGAAAGCTTGTGAAGTCACAAGTTACTAGAAACTTACGAAAAGACTATGATATCAATCGGAGATGTTTGTCCGTTATTCTTTAAACCGCTGAAATATAAATATTCAAATGCTGGATGTTTCAGACAAGTATTTTCTGTGTCAGACAACATCCTGCTGCAAATCTTTTGTGATAACGGCGAAAAACCTTCAGCTTATTTGAATGATAAGATCGGCAATATTTCCTCCAAGATAACACTGCTTACTTATGATGTAAATGAAAGCATTAAGATGTATTATGCCTCATTATCTCCTTCGGAGGGGATATATACAGTAACTATAGGCGATAAAGAATGTGAGGAGTTCTGCGTGTGTGAGAATATAGGTGATTCTATTCTGATTGAATATTCCCATAAAGATAATAATTCTGCGTTTGATAATATATTCTGGATTGATGAGGTTCGGCAGATGTTCCAGTTCAGAATAATAGGAGGATTCAAGCCGGATGGGGTGGAGTTGAAAGTTGAAAACGAACAGTTTGTGAATCAGAAGCAGGAGATAATAGAAATGTATTCTCTCCCTTATAAAACATTTGATTTTGTTTTCGGGACAAGTTGTGGCGTTCCGTATTATATAGCGGAGTTTATAAATAAGGTACTTTGCCTTTCTCACGTCAGCATAAACGGTAATTTGTTTGTACGGGAAGGGGATTCTGTCCCGGAAAAGATTGATACAATAGGTAAGAAACAGATGTTTATATATAAAGTGACTTTACGCCCTAGACAAAATGATATCGCCGGGATCGGAGGCAAAACAGAGATTGCAACTTCATCTTCAGGAATCGCGTTTTTACTAACTAATCCAGAAGAGGACGATGTGTTGAAATATAAGAAGGCGAAAGCTGCTTTTGTTAATGAAAATTACGTGTAATCATGGCTAGAAATCGTCCTATAAAGATATTGTGGTACGGTTCGGAAACGGATGATGAAGGAAATCCGATTATACCGAAAATATCCCCGTCATTTGAAAAGCGACTGGAAGGGTTGAATGAGGGAGAGATATACATACATAATGATGATAATAATCCTTCTATTTACATAAGAACCAATAAAGACAGGGTTGTTGCCATATCGGGAGGTGCAAATATAAGTGAATTGGCTAAATATTTTTTGCGCAAAGACAAGGAGGACTCTACAAATTTTCTTTTATCATTACTGGGCGGAACTGTCATTAAGAAATATGCCAAGTTCGGTGATTTCGTTACTGGTGTAGATGGCGGTTTCATTAATGAGAAGGGCGATTTTGAAATGGGAAGCGGAGTTTTCCGTAAGCGTTTGTTTGTTCCTGAAATAGCTTATAACCGTACAACCTATTTCAAAGGACGTATGGTAAACTCCCCCGGTGGTGGTTGTACCGTATTGTCATACGTGGATAACGGCGATGGAACCTACACCATCACTCCCGATCTGACGGATGCGGACGGATTGAGCCAGTTTGTTGATGACATCCTTACCACCTATTTTGTGACTAAAAATAGCGAAGGCAAGCTGAACGGCTTTGAAGAAATGAAATTCCGGGTGACTGCCGCAGATTATACAGCCAAGAAGTTTACTGTCATTCCCCGTCCGGGGCATTCTGACTGGAAACCTGCCGAGCAGATGGTATTGGCACAAACAGGTAACTTTACGGACCCGGAACGTCAGACTTATATACTTATTGATTCAGTCAACGGAAACAACTGTATTACATTCTTTGACAATGCCAACACTTGGGACCCGGAGCCGGCGCAGATGCCTGCGTGGTTCGGCAAGAAAAAAGGCATGACTGTAGCCGGTATTAATGCGGACAATTACTCGGCCGTTCTTCAAAACATTATCATGACCGGGCTTATCTTTCAGGTGGATGAGATCACCGGACAGACAGTGCGTGTTCCGTTGTACAAAGGTGAATGGACCGCAGGTAAGTACGCCTACTATAACCAGGTGTCACACAACGGGGCTTTGTGGTTGTGTGTTGATGATAACGGAACGACAACCGAACCATCAGAGACTAATTCGGCATGGCTGAAACAAGTGGACAAAGGTGATAAAGGTGATCCGGGCTTGTCTGTAGTCGGTGGTGGACATTGGGAATCCGCCAACACACCATATAGTGCCAATACAATGGTCACTCTTGCCAACTGTGTCTTTATATCCAAGGTGGAAACCTCCAATCCTCCCATCAGAATATTGCGTATCAAAGGCGGCAATTTCTTAAGAAAGAAGGACGGTGGTTATTATCTTGCTGGGAAACCTGCCGACTGGGAGGTTAACGAAGACTGGGACATGCTTCTTGACGGGCGTGAACTGAAAGGCGAGAGCATCACTTTCCTTGGTGAATTTGCCACGGCTCCAGCCAACCCGAAAAACGGTGATTCATACCGTAACACAACTGACCGCGCCACCTACATCTATCAGGACGGAAGATGGCAGCTTATGATATCGGACGGGAAAGACGGTAAGGGCTATGAGTATATATACACAAGAGGCAATATCATAGATAACACCCCTGAAAAGCCGGACAGTCAGCAGAAAGATGGTTATGTTCCGGAAGGCTGGACGGATAATTATCTTGGTACGGACATAGACCATCAGGTTGAATGGGGTTGTACACGTTTTAAGGAAAACGGCGTATGGTCTGAGTTCAGTGATCCTGCCGTGGTGCATCGCTGGAGTAAGGACGGAGAGAATGCCATCATGGCGGACTTCGATAACGAGATGGTCAATGCAGCCCTTACTTCGGACGGGAAGGTCGTGTCCTCACAGACTTGGAATACAACTGTCAGCATGTGGTATGGAACGGAAAAGCTCACCCTTGACAGCATCACCTGTACACCTGACACAAATCTACTGTGTGCGACAGACAAGAATACGGGAGTGGTGACAATATCGGTATCTGCCGGAGCTACTCTTGCTGCGACAAACACGGTGAAGATCACAATCAGGGCTACAAAGAACGGGCAGCAGTATTCCCGTGATCTGTCATTCACTGTAGCCGGGGTCCGTGGAGGTGCGGACGGTTCAGATGCCGTGCTATACAGTATAATCGTTTCTGCCACTTCTGTAAGCAAGGACAAGAACGGGAACTACAGCGTGTCTTCCGTATCATGTTACAGGCAAAAGTCAGTGGGTGGCGTGATATCCACCACAACGGACGGTACATTGAAATACAGCATAGACGGTGGAGCAGAAACTACCATAAACAACAATACAGCCATATCAAGCGGAAACTTTACGAAGACATTGAAGTTTATCTTTTACGTGAATGACCAGATAGTGGATATTGAAACCGTTCCCATGCTTTCTGACGGTAAGGACGGTGCTGACGGTGAGAGCATCACAGCCGCAGGTCATTGGGAATCCGCCAATACCCCGTATGCCAAGAACAGTACAGTATCGTTTGCTGGAGGATCTTACTTAAGCAAGGTTCAAACATCCAATCCGCCACTTCCGCTTCTTCGTGTGAGAGGTGGGCGTTATCTAAGAAAGAAGGATGGCGGTTACATACTTTCCGGGAAGAGATCGGACAAGGCTGTCAACTCCGACTGGCAGGAAATGACTTCCGGTGTCGAACCGTCCGCTTCGTACTGGCTTGACAGCCCGGTAAGCACGATAAACTTCACGTCAACAGGCACACCGTCACCATCAGCGTTTGTCGTTACCATGAAACAAAATGTAGGCGGTAATGTGAGCGATACGAACAGGTTCTATCTTGTCGCACGGAAATATAACGGAAGCTGGCTGGCGCATGTAGGTGCTACCCTAAGCAATCAGATATCCGTTCCAGCGACAGCCGGATACACCCAGTTTGCCGTCCGGGCTTATCAATCCGCATCGGACGCGAACGCATGGAATAATAATTTTATCGCTGAAAAAGGGGTGGGTGTTGCTAATGATGGTTCCATAGGAGCAACAGGAGCAACAGGGGCGTTTCCCCGTGACAGAGGTGTATTCACATCAGGACAGACTTATGTCTGGAATGCGGATTACCGGGATAAGGTCATATATCTGATAGGGGGAGTTTATTATAATTTCCTTGTAAAGAATTACGGTGCTTCCGTTACCGCTGCACCCACATCAGCCAACGGGGATTCGAACTGGGAAGCCATGCAGAAGTTTGTGAATATCGCTACTGACACCCTGTTTGCCGATGGTGCGAATGTAGCCGGATTCATGTTCAAAAACAATGTGCTTAAATCCCACAACGATGAAGGTGAGACTCTTCTTATCAATGGCGTAACCGGGTATTTCAAATGTAAGAATGCAGAGATTACAGGAACTATCACAGCGGATAAAGGATGTATCGGTCCGTTCTCCATCGATTCGGGAGTATTGTCCTCAAAGATCCTTTATGAAAAGGAAACAAATAAATACGTCGGTTTCAATCTGTCTGCCGGACAGATAGAGTTTTATAACGAAAGGACATTTGCACGTGTAAAAATCGGAGGAAACACGGCGTTTGGTACTATTGAAGGGATTAAGTATGATGCCGGAATTGATATACAGAGTCCAAATGCTATGATCGGGATGCACATCAAGACCCTGAGCATTCCTCTGTTCGTGGAGGGAGGTAACATTTTCCTTCATCCGAACAATGACAGCTATGTATCCATCCGTGGCATAGTTGGCAACTGGAGGAATATCTCTGTCAAAGCTTCATTGAACAACAACGATGATAATGTGATGTTTATTAATAGAGACAATATAGAAGTGACGCTTCCTCCGAATGTTCCGGGACATACCATATACTTCAAACGTATGAGCGGCGGAGTAAGATTGACAGGAGGACGGATCCTGCCTGCTCCCGGAGGACAGGAGGTGTCTTATATTGATTTGGATTTTGCATCCGGCTTCATTAAGTGTATGGGTAATTATTGGGTTATGTTTTATTGCGGATAATTTAAATATAAAGTATGAAAATAAATTTTGCACAATTTCCTATTTATGACGGGATTAAAAAAGAAAAGCTTATAGCCAGTAACATCACTGAAGCCTTCGGTGACTGGATATACAAGAACGTAGCGGGTTTGAAGGCGCATCTCCTTGCGGAGAAAATCTTCAAGTCGACTGTAGATGGTGTGGAACTTGACGAAGAGGAGGTGGATATCATAAGACGTTCTACCCCTATGTTGTCCGGCTTGCTGGCCGATTCGTTGAATGATTATCTGGATAAAAAGAAGGAGGAACAACATGAAGATTGAGAATTTGGAACGCGCCAGCCGAATTAATGACGAACTGGCGAAACTGAAGCTGGCTAAGGAAACGTTGAATAACGGAGGCTATGTCCGTATCTACAGCAGCGCCCGGTCAAGTGCCGGATGTGTGGAACTGGATATAGCAAACTTTAATGACGAGGTGAACACGTGTATAGACAACCATATCGCTGAACTTGAATCTGAAATAGAAACGCTATGAAAGAATTATGGCAATTAATCAAGATGCTGTTCTCAAGCAAGCCGGGTGATTTTGACACTCCTGAGCTGCTTGCCATGAAGCATTATCCTTTCAAGGGATACCGTTTCATGATGTGGTGCGGACGGATGATATACCGTGCCGAGAACAAGGAGAACATAGATAGGTATATGCAGACCTATGCGGGTAAGGAAAGCCTGACGCACGAAACCATACACCTGCGTCAGGCACAGGTTATCGGCTCATGGGTAAAATACTATTGGCGGTATTTTGTCGAGTGGATCAAGGGAAACCCTATCTGCCATCCTGCGAGTTCGGCATATTATACCATTCCGTATGAAATCGCCGCATACGCCAATCAGGGCAATCCTGATTACTTGAAAAACTATACGGATGATTCCTTTACTCGTTACAAGTTGAAGCATAGAAAGCGTATTTACAAGGAGCATCAAAAAGATTGGAAAACTTATATAAGAACTTTATAAAATTTGGATATTATGAGTGATTTGAATTTAGAAAATATAGTTGGCTTTAAAGCTGTGGATAAAGACGGCAACGAACAAAATGTGACAGTAGATGAAATGGTGGATATGGTTTCCACAAGAATGGTTATGGCTTTGTCTGAAACTTCAACATTTGCCGCCGCTGCTGCAACAGGAAATGACGTGTATGAAAATGAACTTCCGACAGTGACGGATGCCGCAAATGTAAGAGTTTTACAAAGTAGCGGGGATGCGGCAAAAATGACGATGCAGTCGCTTGCATCAAAACTGGGAGGACTGATAGGGATAAATGATACGTGGTTAAGGTTCAGAGATGAGAAAGAAATAGAATCTCAAGACGAATTAGATCAGATGAATTATAGCGGAATATACTTACTATCACAAAAATCAAAATTAGAATATGTCCGTAATTGTGTATTAGTTGTAATCGGCAAACCTAATATCTGTTGTATTCAGAATCTATATAATTATAGCGGAGATATTTATAAATATCGAGTGAAATGGTTTAGTAGCAGTTGGGGTAATTGGCAAACCGTATCTTTGACATGATTAAAAAACGGGTGGTCCGGTACAAGCCGGTGCCACCCGATCCTGATATGCACAACGCCATGTGCGGTGCAAAGGTAATCCATGTTTCTAAGAAGCCAATACAAAAGACCTAAAATCTCCCCATTTCCCATCATAATTACGGCGGAAACCAACAACATCCTCACCTAGACGGAATGTCATTTGAATGACATATCCTTGTCCATCGTTAAAAACTATCATTATGGAATAATTTGAAACAACACTAATTCCGTCTCGTCCGAATACATGATACATTCCGCTTGCAGTTGCACTATTTACCTCTTCGTCTGTACTTAATATACCTTTGGGCATAAACGGGAACAGCTTCAAACTGTTCATTAGTCCTCCCAGAAGCATTTTTTGTGGTTTATTTTGTAAATACAGAAGATTCTTTTAACTTTAAAAACAAAAAGTTGAATATGTTAGAGAAGATCAGATACCGTTTGGTTTATAACCGACAAAACAGACTAAATCGACAGGGAACCGCATTAGTACAGATTGAAGCCTATCTTAACCAGCGGAAATCATATTTTAAAACAAATATCTACCTAAAACCGGAGTGTTGGAGTAAGGATGGTGCCCAAGTTATCAACCATCCGCAGTCAAATGAACTTAACGCAATGCTATACGAAAAAATACTGGAGTTGCAGGCTATAGAACTTAGCTATTGGAAAAGAGGGCTTGAATCAAACCTTTCCACGTTAAAGGAGGCTGTAAAAAAGGGAATTAAACCAGTTGTGTCGTTTTTAAAGTTTGCGATACAAACGATAGAGAATTCAGATAGGAAACCGGGAACCAAGGATAACATGCTGGGCACGGTAGCCACTTTGAAGGAATTCCGGAACGTGATAGAGTTTACTGATATAAATTATACGTTTTTGAAAGAGTTTGACGCATTTTTGCGAAACAAGAATCTGAAAGTAAACACAGTCGGAAAACACATGAGAATACTGCGTACCTTGGTCAACGAAGCAATAAACGAAGGTTATATATTACAGGAGGCATACCCTTTCCGTAAGTTCAAGATCAAGAAAGAGAAGAAGGAACATAACTTCTTGATGCCCGCAGACTTGGAGAAGCTGGAGAATCTTGAACTGCCGGACAGGAAGAACAACAGCCGGCACATACTGGACGCATTTCTCTTCTGCTGCTATTGCGGATTGAGATTCTCTGATTTCAAGCAATTGACTTATAAAAATCTCGTAACAGTTGATGGAAAGGAATGGCTAGTTATGAATAGCATCAAAACAGGCGTAAAACTCAATATTCCGCTATATCTGCTGTTTAACGGGAAGGCTCTGGGTATAATGCGGAAATACGACAGCATCGAACAACTGGCTGCATTAGGTTGCAATTCGGACACTAATCGGACATTGCAGAAATTGGGAAGGATGGCGCATATCAGCAAGAAATTTACCTACCATACAAGTCGTCATACTTGTGCTACTCTGTTGGTACATCAAGGCGTTCCGATAACCACCGTCCAAAAACTCTTGGGGCATACATCGGTCAAGACAACAGAGATATATTCCGAGGTGTTTGATGAAACGATCATCAAGGATCTGACAAGGGCTAACCAGAAGTATTCTAATCGTAGAAATGTAAAACAAAATCAAATAAAATCTCAAAAATCCCCGGAAAAATACATCAGGCAGTAGAAATCTATAAAAGCTATCTGTTTTATACTTGTTTTTCCGATCCCATTCCATAAAATTCGTTTCCTGTCAATAAAAATACAAACTCGCCAGTCTTGCCGTTCTATTAATTCTCTTCATTCATCTTGCAAGTAAAAAATATTGCATTAATGGCAATTTTTTAAGAAGATTGGTTTTTGTTTCAAAATTGGCTCCTTATAACTAATTAATATAATTTTCTTTTTGTATGTCGTTTTAGAATTGATATCTTTGCTATTATCTTCAAAGTCTGAGCAAACGATATATAGGATATTGGACAGCAATGATGTGCCAAGACGTCCCAAGGTTAGAGGTGTAAGAAAAATATTTGTCACGATAGAGGAGGATGTAGCTGCTATCTTAGATAAGGAGCAATCGGTATCATTATATGTCAATGAGGCTATAAGATTCTATCACAGTAACCGGCATTAATTGCCGGTTATTTTTTTATTAAAACTATATTTAAAATCACGTTTTGAATCGTATTGTTTAGATAAATTAAAGTCATATCATTTCGCAATACCCTAAAAATACCCATGAGAAAAAAAATCTTAAAAATATACCAATACTTTTTGTATAACACCCGATGTTTTTTTATTAAAGCTTTGATATATCTTAAAAATATACCAATTATATATTATATTTTTTCGACACATAATAAGCCAAGGAGGCGACAGAATAAATTGCAGCGCAATCATCTGAACCATTATAATCCAATATCCCATCCATAAACTCATTGTATTGCGGGATCTCATCATAGTCTGCACGAAACATCACATTATTTTTGATAAAATCCAGAAAAGCAGATACCCTAGCATCTGTTCCCATATTTTTATGCATAATTCTGACATCATATCTATCCCTTAAGCCCCGTGCTATGGGGAAATAATTTTTCTCACTTTCAAACAACACTTCCACAGGAGATATGCCCTCTAAAAATGACAGGAGAACAGTCTCATCAAATGATCCTGTATATGTCACATTATCTATATATATTCCCTCATTTACATAGCACGAAACGATAATGAACTTTCCGGCATATTCGGGAAGAACATATACAAGTCTTGTCCCCTGAATATTTTTAGACATATCAAAATATCTCATATCTTTATTTTCCTGTTTAATTTTACTTCGTTTCCTTTTCAAAGAGAAACGAGTATATTCATCCTTGAATACCCATACAGTAATATATCGCAGACAATCCACCAAGTGACCGTATCTCTCATAAGACTGTCCTGTAATCTTATCCTTTACTCTTTTTTTCAGCACCCCTCCATTAACGTCCTTCTTGGCATTGTTATAATCGACTATCGAGTTTTTACATCCATCATCTACCGAAAATGACATACCCGAGCCTCCATCGAGCATGTAGTTTACAAATTCACCTGACATCGGTACGGACGGGTTAGAAGCCGGTATCCTCTCCTCAACATGGTAATCGCTTTCCAGCCCTTCCACGAACTTATCAAGAAACGATCTCTTCTCTTCGTCTATAGTGTTTCCGTTTTTTGTCGAAGCATCTCCGTACAGATACAGCATATCATTATACCTTATTGATTTCAGGTAATCTACCGCCATTTTTGAAGCCTGTGTTACCGTGTTGAACGGATCACTGGCGCATATCTCGTTAAACTGCCTTATACTACTTCCATCCACCTGGAAAAATGATATTGAAATATAAGGGAGCACATTGTTATCAATTGATATATGAACCGGCATCCCTTTAATGTAGTGTGTCGTTTTTATGTGTTTGTTTGAATCAAATGCATACAGGAACTCTCCTCCTGTCTTAATGCTTCCCCATTCTCCCAATGCGTATACCCTGTAGTAATTATAATCATGATCCTTGTACCATTGGTAATTAGATATCGTCTGTCTGTCATAGTATCCATACTTCCCGTCCGGAGAACCTACTACCCAGAAGTTGTTCTTATACGAAGAATGCAGCTCTACCGTATCCGATGGATATCTTTCCATTTTTCCCGTACGCTCATTAGCTATCATTCTAGATTTATTATATCTCTTTCCTAATATCCGGCTATAATCCTTAGGTAATAAACTCCTTTTTATCGGATATCTTACTTTCCCGTACAAATCATTCGGATGCTCATCCCACTCGTATGTATCAAGGATCTTGGTTTTTATCCACGAGTCCTCTGATACTGGATTAAAGTTGCATATAATCTGTAGGCCCTCCTTTCCTCGTAGGCGGAAACGTATTTGTGTGAAATCCTCATATTCAAACTCAGTGGCCTCTTCCATCACTATCCAGCGATATCCTGTGATAGACTTTATCTTCTCGGGATCGTCCAATCCTGTAAAATCGATTTTGCAACCATTTATACAGGTTATATTATTTTCCTTTGGAGCGAAAAACTGACTCAATTGAAGAGCTTTCATTTGGGTCTTAAACTCTTCATATACCGTATTCTTAAGACTGGCTCCAACTTTTCTCACAACGAGAGCCGAACCCTCTCCGGAGAATACAGACAACAACACGGATTGTGTCGTAGATACAGATTTCCCTGATGAGGAACCACCTCTGTTTATAATATACCGGATATCCTTGTCATGCATCGCCTCACGGATATGCCAAAACAGGGGATTAAACAATTTATACGAGAATACCATCTCTATCATTGCTCGTCCCCAATTATCATGCGCACATTGGTACTGACATCACTTTTTACTGGAGCATCCCATCCAAGCATCTTGCTTATCTGTGTAATGGCGGCTATTTTGCTATATAGCCGTATCTCTACTCCATATTGAGTATTCTTAATCGATTGGATGCAACATCGGACTGGTTTTGGTATATCATCAAGAGAACGGACAATAAACGTATCTTTACCTTTTAATTGGAGATCTATAGGGTCTACATTTACCACATTTGTAAGGAAGCGCAATGCATCTTCCTTCTTCATATCAGACTTTTTTAAGATATCAGCCTGCAATTCATTTACACGGGATGCGACAGATGGATTTCTCAGTAATTCAAATGCACGCTTACTAACGACCCCATCCTTCCATCCAATACTATTAGGGTAAGCTTTCCGATATGCATCTGTAGCATTACCCGTTTCCATATAATAATGGCAGAAATTTTCTCTATTTGCTACGAGTTTTTTTCCCATAAAAGTCTTTTCGTCCGAAGAACGTACCGTGCCCCTTTACACGGAAACATTATAATTCAAAATTACAAAAAATCTGAATAAAAACAAAACCTGTTATTTAATTTCTGTTCTTAAAAATAGCGTAGATATATATATTAACATTTTAGGAATCAACTATGAGAGTTTATTTCCCTTTTTTAATTTATTCAAAAAACATATATCTCTTGTAAAATTCTCCCCGATTGATTTCTTACTTTCAATAATTTGCTCTACAAGCGTTATGCACTCCTTCCTTATCTCTTCGGTTTCGTTATAACCGCAAGCCTTATCGACTAGTCTTTCGATGTTTGACTTGGTATTAGAAAGTTGTTGACAGAGCATTTCCAAACGCCAGTAACAGAAATCAATTGTGGCTATGTGCTCTATTCTTTTCATATGCTTTAATTGTTTCAATACATTTCTTTATCCCATCATCGAAACCATGCTTGTACCCCTTAGCGTATTCTCCAATGTTATATACCGCCATTGCCAACACAAACAGGATGATACCTACAGGCTTATACCAACCGGGAAGTGATATAGAAAACGGCTTAAATGTAATTGTGAGATCTCCAACCCATAATAGGGCGATAATACATACTAATTGTAAGTAATATTGTTTTCATCGCTTATCATGTTTTTTAAAATGTTCGTCAAGAATAAGTTTGGATAGCTTGTACACCAATACAATCATACATGCTATCATTACAAATACTAAGACAATTCTAACTAACAAGAACTGATCAATAGCCCAAAGTAGAGAAAAATATACGGGTAAAGACAGTGCAGCTATAATGCCGGATATTATTTTATTCTTCATAATTATTCTAATTATTAACATTGTTATTAAAACCTGCCATTCCTATCTACCATTCTCTTTTCAGCATCAGTGGCTTGTCTTTTGGGAAATTTCCCATGCCACTTCCCTGGTATCATACGCGGATTTTCCCCTTTACTGTCAAATATCAATCTCCCACACTCCGAGCACAACGGTTTTCCTTCAAACTCCTTTATGCTTGCATCATACTCTATGGGAAAGATTTTATGTACAACAGGCCAATAATCCGATGTGGCTGTATTCTCAACACAACCACATTTACTACAAATAAACAGTGACATAATCAATATCTTTTTCCATTAAACATAGGTCTTAGTTCATTGTATCTTTGTTTCTGCTCAATATGCCATAGCAAATCTATGCCAAGATGTTTGGCTAGTGCAAAGATTGAAAATATCATCTCATTTACAATCGTAGAAAGATACTGGTAATCTACAATTGGTTTGATAAATATGGAATATATCGCTTCCGTGAAACTCAATTGACTGTACATACAGGCAATATCATCCATATATTCGGAGTTAATATCATTACTAGCAGATTCAAGGCTTATCCCTCGAAGTCCTGCAAGGTCAAGCAGGCGTATAACCGCATCGCTTAGTTCGTCTGGAAGTGTATCTTTGATATATTTTTCAAAACAATACTTGAAATTGACATCATCGTGCGGTTCTTCATCTTCATAAGAAGATTTAAAAGATTGTCTGTCGGCACGTTTCCCTTTTCGGTCCGCTTCCACAGCTTCCATAAGCTCGGAAATGACAAGACAAAGGCAGTGTTCTTCACTAAGTCTTTTATCGTGGAAACCATGCTCACAAGCTGTTTTGTAAGCTATATTCCGTAGTTCGTTCAAATTAACATTGCTCATTTCCTTATTCCTAATTTAATTTCTTCATCCTTAATTATTTTCCCTATCTTGTCAGCTTCCTCATATCGTTCCTCCCTTATCAACAGTCTTTGTAGTTCTGAGAGTTGGTTAATATAAACAATATCGTTACGATCTGACACATGACGGACATATCCTTCTATATCATCCAGCTTGTCTTCCATGCGTCCGTGCCACCTGCTTACCAAGATTAAGGTAAATACCAAAGCACAAACATTTAATGAGGCAAGGATGAATTTAAATATTAATTCTGCTATTTCCATCATATCAATTTTAATGCTTCCTGTAAACCAGCTTCAAGTGCGTCTTCGTAGACATCCCATTTACCACCATCATTAGGTCCTTCATAAACAGAACTGGTTATATGAGTTCCATTGTCAGCTTTAGATATTTCGTATCCATAGCCACAAGCACAGTTATATACACATATATGAATATTTTTGGTTTCACGTAACCACTTCTGGGCAACGGATTGCGGAGGAAATTCTATATCTGTAAACATCCCTTTCTCTTTCAGCGACTTTGCTGTTTCTAATGTCACAAGTTCTTCGGTCATAACTATTTCTTTTTTAATTCATTCAACACTTTCTTTACTAATTCATAACGTGGTAATTGCCAATCCTTCGCAATATCATCTATTTTATCGTCATAATGATTGTCGTAAACATACTGATTAAGTCTATCAATAAATCCATCATCGTCAAGTCCTTCATCGCAATCATCAAACATATCAAGTTCACAGGCTAACTTGGAACATTCACAGTGGGATACCCAGTCATAAACACAACCGTCATAAACATTGGTCTGTCTGTTGTATTTTTCTCCAACGGAAATTACTCCACCGCAAAAATTGCACCTGTGCTCTTTACGAGCGACAGGAGTTTTATCTCTTAACACTGTCATGACTATTCTCCTTTCTTCTTTTCACATTCTTCACAATGTAATTTATAAGCATGGGCAAACATCTTTAACGTAACAGGCTCAAAGTGAAAATCTGCCTGTTTCCCTTCTATGACAACTGAAACACATAATTGGCCATCGCAAAAATCAATATATGCCTCACCACCTCCATCTCCGTTAATGGAAAGTGTTTGTGTCTGTACGCTATTCATAATTATTCTCCTTTAATCTTTTAATTAGGGCATCAGCGCAATTAAGCGAATATTTAGCGACTACATCAGAATTAACACCATAGTCGTTTGCTATAACAATTTTAATAATGTCTTTTGCCAATTCGTACCTACGTTGTTCCCAATCAATGTTTTCACTAAAAAAATTAAGTTCTGACACCTTGATATACATGTTTCCCACCAATGCAGTACCATCATCATATAAATCCTTAATCTCTACAATTTCTCCTGTTGATTTTACTCTTGCTTTCATTGTTCCTCCTTTGTTTTAAAATGTTCAATCAGTTCGTTTACGG
>OHLR01000280.1_pt1 | contig 29976 bp, 26 predicted proteins | sample 1569141 | NCBI WGS metagenome assembly OHLR01 (sample SAMEA3879553, study PRJEB24766) | human gut metagenome | biome: human-associated habitat; feature: feces | place: USA | collected 1985/1987
GAACAGACATGTATTCTCATTCTGTTCCCATACTCATGTTTTATCTGAAATTTCATAACAAAACAGCTCCATTCTGCCTACCAGAAAAAATGGGACACGGTGTCAGACCCCTGTCCCAATTCTCTTACTCAGCCTTAGTCTCCTCTTTTACTTCCTCTTCGTTCTTAACCTCAGAGAAATCATCGGCAAAATCCTCGTAAACTGCCTCCTCCTTAGCTGCTCTGTCCTCGTTAATGCTCTTTGCATCTGAGTAGATGTCGCTGCAGTTCTCCTGAACTGTTGATACAGTCTTCATAACACAGTCCTTTGCTCTTAAAACTGCTGCCGTGCAGTTAGTATAGAGCTTCTTTGCGTCCTTGCTTGTAAGAATCTTAATTCCAGCTGTTCCAAATAATACACCTGCTGCAAAAAGTCCTGGTTTCTTTAAGTTATTAATTTTCATACTGTGCTCCTCTCTGTCCATATTGGACAATAAATGTTTCTTAAGTTTGACGGTTATTATATTACACATTATGTAACATTTCTACATAAATCCACTTATTGAGAAATCTTCTCAATATAGCAAAAGGAGAGATGAAACAGTTTCATCTCTCCCTTATTAGTAAATATTATTTATTAACTGAAACTGCCTTTTTCCTGTCAACTACACTTGTTATCTTCTGATTCTTAATGTATCCGCAGGCTTCTAGCCCTGACTCAATAATTTTACTCCATTTGCTTTCTGATAAATTAATTGACGAATCATCGTTTAATCTTACAGTATAACCGCCATTATCATTCTCATCACAAGTTATCCTGTACATATTCTTACGGTTAATTGCACCTATTTCTTCCAGTGTATTAACCATTCTATATACAGTTGCAGCCCCAATCTTAGGATCCTTTTTTACTGCCTTGTAATAAATCTCTTTACAGCTTGAGCAGTCCTCTTCAAGAATTACATCAAGAAGCATAAGCCTCTGTTTAGTTATCCTGCAACCCTGCTGCTTGAGACGAGAAATAATAATGTCTTTGTCTTTATCAGGATTTCTGACCACCCGTTACCTCCTTTTAATGGCAGTGACCTTTGCATTTACCGCAGTCGCCACCACATGTGAACGATTTACCGTTTTTCTTGTCGTGTACCATACTGCGTACAATAAGCGCAACTATAATCACCAATATAACTCCTACTATAATTGTTCCCAGCATAATTACACCTCCGATAATATATCATTTAATTACTTTGTTGCATTTAAAAGCTTCTTAGAATCAACCTTTAATGTCTTACTTTCCTTATATGGTCTGAATAACAGATAAATGAAGCCAACAATTATAAGAATTGCGATTACTGTGAATACATTAAATGCTGTGTCGCCAGTAATAAGACCAGCAATCTGGTTAATTACAAGACCTACAAGGTAAGCATATCCACACTGGTATCCGATTGCAATCCAGAACCACTTAGTGTTGTTCATCTCTCTCTTAATAGCACCGATTGCTGCGAAGCAAGGAGCACAGAGAAGATTAAATGCAAGGAATGCATATCCGCTTACTACTGTAAATGTAGCTGCCATGTTAGCATATACTGTTCCCTCACCTGCTGAGTAAAGGATACCCATTGTACCAACGATATTCTCCTTAGCAACAAGACCAGTAATAGAAGCAACAGTTGCCTGCCAGTTACCAAATCCTAAAGGAGCAAATATCCATGCGATTGCCTTACCAATTCTGCCAAGAATAGAGAAGTCAATCTGATCATCTGCAAGCATTGTAAATGTTCCATCAACAAATCCGAAGTATGTTGTGAACCAGATAATGATTGTTGAAAGTGTGATGATTGTTCCAGCCTTCTTGATGAATGACCATCCACGCTCCCACATGCTTCTTAATACTGTACCAACTGTTGGAAGATGATATGCTGGAAGCTCCATAACGAATGGTGCCGGATCTCCAACGAATAACTTTGTCTTCTTTAAGATGATACCTGAGCAGATAATTGAGAATATTCCAAGGAAGTATGCTGATGGAGCAACCCATGGAGCACCATCAAAGATAGCTCCGGCAACCATTGCTATGAATGGAAGCTTAGCTCCACAAGGAATAAATGTTGTTGTCATAATTGTCATCTTACGGTCTCTGTCGTTCTCAATTGTACGTGAAGCCATGATACCAGGAACACCACAACCTGAACCGATAAGCATTGGAATGAATGACTTACCTGAAAGACCGAACTTACGGAAAATTCTATCCATAATGAATGCTATACGTGCCATATATCCGCAAGCCTCTAAGATAGCAAGTAATAAGAATAATACTAACATCTGAGGAACGAAACCAAGTACAGCACCAACACCGGCTACAATACCATCAAGGATAAGACCATTTAACCAATCTGCACAACCGATTGCATCGAGTCCGTCACCAATAAGAACTGGGATACCAGGAACCCATACGCCATAATCTGCTGGATCTGGAGCTGTGCCATCATATTCGATAGCGAGGTCAATAGCTTCTTTAATATCATCAGCATCTGCTGTGAAATCTTCTGTTGCAAGTGTTTCATCATCTTCTACAGTATAATCAACTGAATCTGATGACTTAACCATAGACTTAAGAGTTGTAAGAGCCTTAACAGCAGCTTCTGAGTCATAGTCTTCTGCTTCTGTATCAATAGCACCTGCTATTGCTTCGCCCTTAGAACCAAGGCTTTCTACATATGCTGCAATGATTTCATCTGAGTCACCATATTCTTCTTCTACTTCTTCATAAGCTGAAGTACCGATACCGAAAAGGTGGAAACCATCACCGAACAAACCATCATTAGCCCAGTCTGTAGCTGCTGTACCAACTGTTACCATTGCAATGTAATATACTAAGAACATAACTACTGCGAATATAGGAAGTGCTAATATTCTGTTAGTTACGATTTTATCAATCTTATCAGATGTTGTAAGCTTATCCTTAGAATGAGCCTTCTTTACACACTCTCCGATAATTGATGAAATGTATGTATATCTTTCATTAGTGATAATACTTTCTGTATCATCATCAAAATCTTTCTCAAGTTTATCAATCTCTGCTGTAACATCAGGTACACTAGACATAAGCTGTCCAATTTTGTCATCTTTCTCTAATAACTTGATAGCGAAAAATCTCTTCTGTTCTTCTACTACATCAAGACCAATCTTATCTTCAACTGCTTCGATAACAGATTCAACTTCATCACTGAATTTATGTGCAAGCTTATTAATCTTCTTAGACTCAGCAAGCTTTACAGCCTTTTCTGCCGCTTCCCTGATACCAGTTCCCTTAAGAGCTGAAATTTCAACTACTTCACAGCCAAGCTTCTCTGAAAGCTTTGCAATGTTAAGTTCAATACCATTCTTAGCTAAAAGGTCGATCATATTAACAGCCATAATTACCGGAATACCAAGTTCCATAATCTGTGTTGAAAGATATAAGTTTCTTTCAATGTTAGTACCATCAACAATATTGATGATAGCATCTGGTCTTTCATTAATAAGATAATTTCTTGCTACAACTTCCTCTAATGTATATGGAGAAAGTGAGTAAATACCTGGTAAATCCATAATGGCAACATCTTTATGTCCCTTTAATCTACCTTCCTTCTTCTCTACAGTAACACCTGGCCAGTTACCTACGAACTGGTTAGAACCTGTAAGAGCATTAAACAATGTTGTTTTACCGCAGTTAGGGTTACCTGCTAATGCAATCTTAATTGACATTCTTTTACCTCTTTTCTTAATGAGTTAATAATTAGTTGTAACTTTCTTCATTTAGATTATGCTTGCTATAATTAGTTAATGCTAACCTTTTGGTAAAAAAATATTAATTTACCTCTATCATAGCTGCATCTGCCTTACGAAGTGATAACTCATATCCTCGTACTGTTACTTCTATTGGATCTCCCAATGGTGCAACTTTTCTGACATAGACTTCTACGCCTTTAGTGATTCCCATGTCCATAATCCTTCTCTTAACCGGACCTTCACCATTAAGCTTAGCAACTTTAATAGTCTGACCAACAGCAACTTCCTTTAAAGTCATCTTAATCTCTCCTTCTCATTAAAATATTGTAAATATCTATATAGAGGCTTGAAACTCAAGTCTTTATACCATAATCTTTGAAGCCATATCGCTTCCTATAGCTACTCGTGATTCTTTAATATTAACTATAACATTACCGCCAGTCTTAGAAATGACCGTCACTATAGCTCCAACTACAAAGCCTAGATTCTCAAGAAATCTTCTCGTCTCTTCTTTCCCACCAATCCTTGTGATTGTTGCTGTCTCTCCCTCACCTATCATTGATAATGGCATAACTTATCACTCCTATCTGTATCTATGTTGATAATGTTTTTCATTTGCTACTGTGTTAGTATATACTAACACTTATTAGATGTCAATTACCATTTTAAGAAAATTTTCATATTATTAATTCTCACATAATAACCGCATACATATACAGTAAAATTAATATGTATGCGGTCATTACTCACTTATTAATATTATATTGGGAAGTGTCCAGAATAAATATGTCACTTATTAATATATTCATTACATTACTTTATATTATGCACATATCTGATTATACACATACTTTAACTATGCATATTCTTAATTGTACATACACTCTGATTATGCAAGAGAAGCACCAAGATCCTTGCAATTACTTACAGCTTCATCATCAGGAGCTTCATTACAGATTACCGGGTCACAGCTAAGGTCAGCACCAGCATTCCTGCTTCTTTCTGCCCAGTCATCCATCCATTCTCCGCTTCCCCAGCCGTAAGAACCAAAGAGTGCTATCTTCTTTCCTGAAAGTGCCGCTTCGCAGTCTGTAAACATCGGCTCAAATTCTGACTCTTCAAGATTTTCTGCTCCCATAGCAGGGCATCCGAAAGCTATTCCGTCAAATTCTGCAACCTTTGCTGATGAGAATTCTGAAGCCGTGAATAATATTACTTCTGCTCCTTTTTCCTTTGCTCCCTCAGCAACAGCATTGGCCATAGCCTCTGTATTACCTGTTCCGCTCCAATATACAACTGCAACTTTACTCATTATCATTCCTCCATTATTGCTTTAATTTAATGCTTGTGCATATTTATGTTGAGTGAATCATATATTCACGGTCAACTGATTTAATGTTCGTCCTCCTATAAAGACCTTCTGATATACCTCAGAACATTTCTTGAATCTTGCAAATGTTCTGACACTTTCCTGTTCATTGTAATATACCTTCCACACACCACAACATTTGCAGTTCTGTCCTTTATTAAAAATGAACTCCTTTACATCTTCTACAGGATATCCAAGAAATAAACCTATCTCGTGTGGAAAACAGGGCTGTGTCATAAGACGTTCCTTAAGTGTATTGATACATGCCTGTATACTTCGTTCTATGTATCCATAGCTGGATAATATATTCCATACGTGATCATTATTGACTGCCTTAAATAACATACTTGGTCTGTATACATATATCAATGAACTCATATCTGTCTTTCTTAAGACTTCTATATATACGCCCTTCTCATTAAGGTTCATATTGGCAGTCTTAATCTCAGAATCGAATTCATCTTCTGATACAAATCTATAATTAAAAAGATTAGCCATCTTAATTCCAGCCAATGTAGGTGCACATTCTTTTACAATCTCATTCTCCAGCTTTCTAAGCATATAATCTCCATTCCTTATATTACGCATTACTCTGCATGATGTCTGTGTCAGTTATAATTAACAAGCCTTTCCGTCTGCTACATATTCCTGAAGAACTGCATTAAGTGATGAAGCACTGCTTGAATGTGAACGCACAATCCGAATGTCCTTGCTCTTTGCTTCTGTAACAGCACTATGTACCATTTTGTGTGATACTGTGTTAGTAAAAAGTATCATAAGGTCAGGGTTGCCAATCTTCTTGCCAAAGCCACTCTTCTCCTTAACAAATACCTTGGCTTTACAGCCATGCTGTTTACATATCTTCTCATATTGACATACCATACATTCATTACCGCCAATTATAACTACACTCATATTAGTCCTCCTCATCCTGCTAAATAGATATATAGTATACATTTCACTGTTAGTTTTATTCTAACTTATGTTAGTTATTGCTAACCTATAACTTTTAAATAAACGGGTCGAGGACCCGTTAAATAAATATAAAGGCATATGTGTTAGCTATTACTAACTATCATTATAATAGTCTAACTTAGTTGTTTTGTCAACAGCTTTTTATTACTTTTTATTACTTTTTATTATCCTGATTCTACATAAAAACTCCTGATGTATACTATACAAACCTTTGTCAGTCAAGGCTTACCCGTATAATATACATCAGGAGTTTATAATTTACAATATTCTGTTCTTACGCACAGATAGTTATTCTATTTACTTAAAGTACTTAACACCAGACTCGAATATCTTAATATCCTGTTCTCCATAGATATTAATAGCTACAGAATCACCACGTCTTTCAGAATGTGCCATCTTACCTAAGCATCTTCCGTCCGGGCTTGTAATACCCTCAATAGCCATATATGAGCCATTGACATTCCATTCTTCGTCCATAGATACATTACCTTCCGGGTCACAGTACTGTGTTGCTACCTGACCATTTTCAAAGAGCTTATCAAGCCATTCCTTAGGTGCAACAAATCTTCCTTCACCATGTGAAGCTGGATTGCAGTATACTCCGCCAAGCTTTGCTTCTGCAAGCCAAGGACTCTTATTAGTAACAACCTTTGTATATACCATCTTAGAGATGTGACGGTTAATTGTGTTAAATGTAAGTGTAGGTGAATTAGAATCCTGTCCTGTTATCTTGCCATTAGGTACTAAACCAAGCTTGATAAGAGCCTGGAAACCATTACATATACCAAGTGCAAGACCATCTCTTTCATTAAGGAGCTTCTCAACTGCTTCCTTCATCTTAGCATCACGGAAGGCTGTTGCAAAGAACTTAGCAGAACCATCTGGTTCATCACCTGCTGAAAATCCACCTGGGAACATAATAATCTGTGACTGGTTAATTGCTTTTTCAAATTCATCAACAGATTCTCTTATGCTTGCAGCATCAAGGTTCTTGAATACTTTGACAATAGTATCTGCACCAGCTCTCTCAAACGCCCTGGCACTGTCATATTCACAGTTAGTACCTGGGAATACTGGTATAAATACTGTTGGCTTCGCAACCTTATTCTTGCATACATATACATTGCCCTTTGAATATACAGGTGACTCAACCCTATCAGTTTCCTTAGAAACCTTTGTTGGGAATACACCCTCTAATGTATCTTTCCATACACTTAATGCTTCCTCAATATTGATTGAAACATCTTCATATGTAAACTTAGCTTCTTCTGTTACTGTACCAACCTTAGTATAAGCTGCCTTAATCTCTGAAAGCTTAGAGCTGTCTACTTCTGCTACTATACAGCCATATGCTGGTGCGAATAATTCTTCCTTTGATACAGATGGCTCAACAGCAACACCAAGCATATTACCAAATGCCATCTTGCTTATTGCTGGAACTAAGCCGTTAGCATCAAGAACATATGCAGACACAATTGCCTTGCTCTTAATAGCTTCGTGGATAGATGAATATAATTCCTTAATCTGTGAAAATACAGGAAGGTCATATTTATCTCTTTCAATGTCAAATCTTACAAGTATATTGCCAGCTTTCTTTAATTCAGGTGTGATAATATCCTGCTCTTTAGCTACATCAATAGCAAATGAGCAGAGTGTTGGTGGAACATCAATATGTTCAAATGTTCCTGACATACTGTCCTTACCACCGATTGATGGAAGTCCGAATCCCATCTGTGCTTCATATGCGCCAAGAAGTGCAGCAAATGGCTGGCTCCATCTTTCTGGATCTTCTGTCATTCTTCTGAAGTATTCCTGATATGTGAATCTGATCTTACTGAAATCACCACCGGCAGCAACAATCTTAGCTACAGAATCTGTTACAGCATAGATTGCTCCATGATATGGGCTCCATGATGAAAGATATGGATCAAATCCATAAGACATCATAGTTACTGTATCGCATGAGCCCTTAAGCACTGGAAGCTTTGCAACCATGCTCTGTGTCTCTGTAAGCTGATATTTACCACCATATGGCATATATACTGAACCGGCTCCGATAGAACCATCAAATCTCTCAACAAGTCCCTTCTGTGAGCATTCGTTAAGGTCTGCTAAAGTCTTTAACCACTTACCGCGTACATCTGTAACCTTAACCGGCTTAAGGTAATCGTCTTCCTGTGAAGGAATATCAACTACAACCTTAGTCTCCTGATGAGCACCATTAGTATCAAGGAATGCTCTTGAAATATTAACGATATCCTTACCTCTCCAGTTAAGAACAAGTCTTGGTTCTTCTGTTACAACAGCTACCTCAACTGCCTCTAAGTTCTCCTCAGCAGCATACTGAAGGAATTCCTTAACATCCTTAGGATCAACTACAACAGCCATTCTCTCCTGAGACTCTGATATAGCAAGCTCTGTTCCATCAAGACCTTCATACTTCTTAGGAACTTTATCAAGATCTACCTTAAGACCTGCTGCAAGCTCACCAATTGCAACGGATACACCGCCTGCACCAAAGTCATTACATTTCTTAATAAGCTTAGTAACCTCTGGTCTTCTGAAGAGTCTCTGCATCTTACGCTCTGTAGGAGCATTACCCTTCTGAACCTCAGCACCACAATCCTCAATAGACTTCTCTGTATGAACCTTAGATGAACCTGTAGCTCCGCCACATCCATCTCGTCCTGTTCTTCCACCAAGAAGAATAATGATATCTCCCGGGTCAGAATTCTCTCTCTTAACTGCACTTCTTGGAGCAGCAGCTATAACTGCACCAATCTCCATTCTCTTGGCAACATAATCAGGATGGTAGATTTCCTTAACATATCCTGTAGCAAGTCCAATCTGGTTACCATATGAGCTGTATCCGTGAGCAGCACCTGTAACAAGCTTTCTCTGTGGAAGCTTTCCATGAATTGTCTCTGATACCGGAACAGTAGGATCTGCTGCACCTGTAATTCTCATTGCCTGATATACATATGTACGTCCTGACAATGGATCTCTTATAGCACCACCAAGACAAGTTGCTGCGCCACCAAATGGCTCAATCTCTGTTGGATGGTTATGTGTCTCATTCTTAAAGTTAACAAGCCATTCCTCTGTCTTTCCATCAATCTCAACCGGAACAACAATTGAGCAGGCATTAATCTCATCAGATTCTTCCTGATCAGCTAACTTGCCCTCAGCCTTTAACTTCTTAGCACCCATAAGTGCAAGGTCCATAAGGCATACGAACTTGTCCTTACGGTCCTTATATATTTCTGCTCTGTCTGAAAGATACTTGTTATATGTAGCTTCCATAGGGGCTTTATAGAATCCGTCCTTAAACTTAACATCTGTAAGCTCTGTTGCAAATGTTGTGTGACGGCAATGATCTGACCAGTATGTATCAAGTACTCTGATTTCAGTCATAGAAGGATCACGCTTCTCAACACTAGCAAAATGCTCCTGAATGAACTTAAAATCCTTAAATGTCATGGCAAGTCCTAAAGAATCATATAATTCCTTTAACTTATCCTCTGGCATATCCTTGAATCCGTCAAAATAAATAACATCAGCAGGAGTCTTGAACTCAGTAACTAAAGTTTCTGGAATATCCTCTGCTGCCTGTCTTGAATCAACAGGGTTAATGCAGTGTTCCTTAATCCTGTTCTTCTCCTCATCAGTAACAGTTCCTGTCAATACATAAGTTACAGCAGTCTTGATAACAGGTGTCTCATTCTCATTAAAGAACTTAACACACTGTTCTGCAGAATCAGCTCTCTGGTCGAACTGTCCTGGAAGATACTCTACAGAGAACACGAAATCGTCCTTTCCCGCTGGAAATGTTCCCTCATAAACATCATCTACCGGTGGCTCAGAAAAAACAGTAGTAAGTGCTTTCTTATATGTTTCTTCTGAAAGATTCTCAATATCATAACGGATAAGAACTCTTACATCTGTAATAGTCTTTATTCCAAGATATCCCCCTATCTCCTCAAGTAATTCTTTCGCATTAACTGCAAATGGTTTCTTTTTCTCGACAAAAACTCTCTTTACGCCGCTCATATCTTCCTCCTGAGATTAGTTATATTAATTATTAATATTTAACCATTGTATCACAATAAAACATATTTTCAAACAACTATTCATGCATTCTTCTTATTATCTTGTAAACAACCTGATTACCCATTACGGTAGGACCTGTATGTGCGAAGAAAACAATACCATCTGTCTGTGATATTATCTCACTCTTAACAGTACCCTCGCATGGATCAAGAATCTGTGCTATAAGCTCACCATGATATACAGGGTCACCCGGCTCTTTAAGTCTCTTGTAAAATCCTGCATCATAAGTCTTGACTGCCATAAGGTCAAATTCGTTGATAACACTTGCAATATATCCACTGTGATTGTTGTACTTAAGAATACCCATTCTGGTTAAAAACCTGAGAACAGATGACACTGCTTGTCTTGCAGATTTCTCATCAATCATATCTGTGCTGTTAGTATATATTGAAAACGCATTAGTACCATTCATCTGCCAGTTATAATTAAGTGTCACTGTATCCATTGGCTTAGGCTTTCTAATAACAACGTACTGAAGTCCGAACAGATTGGCAAGACTCGCACTCTGAAATCCTGTATCCATCATCTTTACATGAGGAATAAAATCACCCGGCATATAAAAGCTCGCAAAATGTATGCCATAACTGTAACCCTTAATTCTGTCAAAAAGTGTTCCTGCTATCTGCTTTGTCGTATCTCCATTAACATCCCCAGGAAAAGCTCTGTTAATATCAGAATTATCTGTAGGCCAGAATCTCTTTCCAACATTCATGGAAAATCTGTTAACAGATGGTATAACAAGAATCTCATGATTGTGCGATATTGAACCATGAGCCTCAAGCTCTTTAAGTGCCTTAACAAGCTGCGAACATATATACAGCTGCTGTATCTCATTTCCTCTTAATGCACCAACAATACATGCCGACTTCTCACCAACGCCGAATCTGTAGCCTTCTATCTGATAATCTTCTCTATATATACCCTTTAACGAATAAATAATCTCTTTCTTCATTATCTGCCACCATAAACTCTTGCTATAAGAGCCCCCTTATGTACTACCGGATTCTCTCTTAATGTAAATATAATTCCATCTGTAGGCGATTCAATTCTCTGGATTATTCTTCCCTCAATAGGTTCGATAATATCTCCTATATGCGTTCCAATTCCAATCCTTCCCATAGAATCAACTGCTGATACGAATATTCCGCTTTCCTTAGCAGTAAGAAATGTAACCTCACCCTCTGTAGAGATAATAGGTTCATTCACTTCTTTCGGCTCATCATCCCATATCCCCATATGAGACATAAGGTTAAATATACCATCAACAATATCCCTGCAATACTTTGGCGTAATTCTGTTTCCAACACCCATCTCCGTAACAAGAGTAGGCACACCAAGATGGTTAAGACTATAGGCAAGAGTTGCATCAAGCACAGTAATAGACGAATATATCCACACAAATTGTGCATTCATCATCTTCGCATAAGGAAGAAGCTTTTCCTGCGTATCATCATTAATTCTTACCTGTGGCATCTCATTTACAAATATATTGCTTGAATGGATATCAATACACAGATCGCTTCCAATAATATCTTCAATAATACCTGCTGCCACATATTCAGCCATCGCTCCATTATTATCACCAGGGAAAACCCTGTTCATATCAAGGTCAAACATAGGAATTCCTCTTGAACCTGTATCAAGTCCAAGAGGATTAATATCTGGATAAATATCTACAATTCCTTTAAGCTTATTCTTCTCTCTTTCAATCCTTCTGATAACCTCATAGCAGATATACTGTCCGTCAAGTTCATCCCCATGAGTGCCTGTAACTATAGAAATCCTTGGCATATCAATGCCGTTTTCTTCATTCGTAAGTCTGTTCTTTCTTACTACCAGCCTTTCATGCACCGGCAATTCCACCGAAACAACTTCTTCTATCATAATACTCTCCCTGTAATATACTTATTCATCATAATCCCTAAGAATAATCGTGCTTGGCGTCTTCTTAACAATAATATGTGAAAATACAGAACTTGGCATGTAAGTCTTATCATCCATATATACCCTGCTTCCCGGATATATATGATTCTTTACTTTAACAACTGCTCTCTCTGAATCTCTTATAAGATTGTATAATGCCTTGCTCTTTTCTTCAAGCTTGGCTTTCTGAGCCATCTTTACAATCTTTGACTGGGTAACTCTCAATGCCATTTTACTATCATACTTTTCAGGCATGTTCTGTTTAATCATCTCAAACTTCTTATTAGCCATTTCAAAAGTTTCAATCTGTCCGTCTACTTCCTTAAGTTCCATAATAAGTTCTGCATATTCTTTTCTGATTTCTTTGGTCGAACCAACCCTCAACAAAGTCTTTACATTGCTTTCATGTCCACATGATGTAGTACTGATTCCCATAACACCAGTTACATCACCACCTATAATAGAACCTATGGGTCCCTCAACAAATATCCTGCCATATGTAAGCACCCTGCAGTTAAGAATATAATTACACTGTAAGTCTCCTTTGGCAATAACCTCTGTATTCTCAAAAAATCTGCCTGATATATTTCCCCCTGCCTCGATTTTTCCTGAATTCTTAGTATTAACACCATCCTTTAATACAATATCTTTCCCAGCAATAAGTGTTGCTCCCTCAACGAAGCCTCCAACATATATACTTCCCATGGCATGAACTGTTACACCACTTCTCACACTGCCTGTAATATTAACATCCCCGTTAAAGTCAATATTCCCCATGCTCATATCTAGATTACCATTAACCTCATATACATTAACAACACTTAAATCATAGTTACAGTATTCAATCTTTCCAGATATTGCAGCATAAGTTTCTTTACCATCATCAGATGTCTTAAAGCCCTTACCATGCAGTCTTGGCTTTGGTTTACCCTGCTTAGGAACAAGCAGCTTTCCACATACATCAAAGCCAAACTCCCCTTTAGTCGGCTCATGATATCTTGCCAGCAAATCACCCTCATTAACCTTTTCAAATCTCTTCTGGTTAAAGTAATCAATAGAACCATCTTCTCTTACTGTAGGTCTGTTATTATTAATTGCATCTGTATCAAAGAAAAACTCATAATATCCATCTTTTCCTGCCTCTACCGGTTTACCAAAAGCAACTTCAACAGGCTGGTCATATATTTTTTGTAAAATCATCCATCGAATTTTTTCTTCATCTATTCCCGTCTTAATTCCATTAAGCGATAGCTTATTCATGACTTCATCATATGTATATCCTTCATCACATTTGCCAAGCCTGACTGATGCGCTCATATTATCATCTGCAATATATACATAAACCTCATGTAACTCGATATCATCTATATCAGCTGTTTCATTAACTATTTCTGTATTGCTCATGCTGTTCCCCCTTTCCGAAGGTCTTATCCATTCATTATCAAAACACTGTACTGTAATAGCTGCATCTTAACATCCATACTTAAGCAGCCCATCCAGATTACTTCCCCTCTCAAGTGCAAGTCTTATCTTCTCCATCTCTTTAAAGGTATATCTTGGATCAGCATATAAAGAAACATCTACACCGCTTGTAAGTCCCATAAGAATTTCCTGTGACTGCAATTCATTAAGTGCAGGCTTCTCGTCATTCCATTTATCAGAAATTCTGTGTCTTGCCTCTTTCATGCTTACCGCATCAATAAACGGATCTGCATATTCAGAAACATCTATTCCTTCTTCAAGTCCAAGTCTTATCTGCTTCATCTGTCCTGATGAAAATCCAACCATGTTATACGGAGTAACATCAATCCCTTCCTCAAGTCCAAGTCTGATCTGTTCCATCTGTTTCCCATTATATTCATGAAGCAGATACTTAGTTATGTCGACACAGCTGTGTATTCCCAGCCTTATCTCATTGAGCTGATATTCATCATAATTATCCTCAACAAAAAATGTAAGGTCAATATCTTCTTTTTTTGCAAGTCTTATCTGTCTTAATACCTCTCCTGAATAACCAAGCTTTGCATACCTGGTCAGATCATAATTAAGCTCTGATGCAAGCCTTATCTCTCTCATAACAGAATGACTGAACTTAGGATTACATATATCATCCATATTCATTCCGCTACGCACAGCCTGCTTCAGTTCTTCCATCTGCATATAATCATACTGTGCATCTGCAAATCTGCTTACATCAAGTTTTTCTTCCAGACCAAGTCTTAATGCTTTCATCTGGGCAGCGTTAAATTCCTCTTTGCAATACACACTCACATCAACGCCATTCTCAATTCCTCTGATAATCTCAATAGTCTGTAATTCATCAAATCCCAGAGACTGCCAGACCTGCTTGTCTACAGTTTTGTTTTCTATATTCTTATTAATCTCTTCCACGTTCTGCATAAGCCCATCTCCCATAATCAAAACAAATCATCATATATCCGGACCTTAATAATATCTGTCTAAATTCTATCACACATACAGTCCGACTACAAGTTCTAACATTGTACATTTTTTATCAATGCCCTATATATCCTGTTCCGTCCAGAAATCCTTAATACATTTATAAGCATTACACAGACTGACTGGAAATATCCTGTTCCACTCTCTTGGATACATACGCTCATATTCACCAGTCATGAATCTGTCGTCCAGAAGTGCAATAACGCCCTTATCCGTATCCGTCCTTATAACCCTTCCTGCTGCCTGAAGCACCTTATTCATTCCCGGAATAACATAAGCATAAGAATATCCATTTTTGCCAAACTCATCAAAATAATCCCTTAAAATGTTACGCTCCCTGCACACCATCGGAATCCCAGTTCCGACAATGACAGCTCCGATAAGACTCTCATCCTTTAAGTCAATTCCTTCGGAAAATATTCCTCCAAGCACACAGAAGCCTGCAAGCGAAGCCCCTTCTGGAAGTTCCTCGTAAAATGCTGATAAGAAATTTTCCTTGTCAGCCTCCTTCATAAACCTTCCCTGCACAAGCACATTCACACAGCTTTCTGGTAAAAATGTATCTTCTCCACCACATTCGGTCACATTAACACCATTTTCCCACCTGAAGCACTCAAGAACACTCTCCATGTAAGAATATGACGGAAAGAACACCATATATCTGCCGCTTCTGCCAGAAATCATATGCATAATATAATCATGTACCTTGGCATATTCCCTTGCATTTCTTCTTGTATAACGGCTTGTCACATCAGTAGCCACGACAATTCTCTTATTATCAGGTTCAAAAGAAGAGTGTGCATACACCGCTCTTTCTGATACATCACCTGAAAGCATTTCCTTAAAATAATTGACCGGAAGCAGCGTTGCCGAGAAGAATACCGTGCTTCTGCCCTGTGAAAGTCTCTCACTTATGTTGCCAGACGGGTCAACACAGTACAGATGTACAAGAAAGTTTCCATCATTATCATGCTCATTATAATAGACATATTTTTCATCAGCACAGTCATACATATTAAGAAAATGTCTCACTGCAAAGAAAAACTCGAGCAGCTCGTTAGTCACAGGCTCACCCTTATGCCTTTCCATAAACTTCTGCATAAGTCCCATGACACGCTCAAGGCTGGCTGGAAATGTTCCAAGACCACTCACAACCATGAATGTATCGCACTGTCTTTTATATTCAAGCAACTGCTTGTTACATCTGTCAAGTGCACCTGCAAGCCGTTTGTCCATCTTTTTGACAAGCTTCTTAGCCGCAAGAAAATCTTCTTTTTTCAACACAGCACTGTACATTTCTCTTGCTCTGTCCACAAGGTTATGTGCTTCATCCACAAGAAACACATAATCACCCTTCGCACCATTGCCAAAGTACCTCTTAAGCGACGCATCCGGGTCAAATACATAATTATAATCACATATAATTCCATCACACCAGTACGAAACATCAAGCGACATCTCAAACGGGCAGACATTATGTCTGTTGGCATATTCCATGACATTATCTCTTCCGATAACCATCTGGCTCGTTATTATGTCATACACAGCATCATTAATCCTGTCAAAATGCCCCTTGGCATAAGGACATGCCACGGGGTTGCAGTTTCGCTCATCAAGTGGACATATTTTGTCCTTCGCTGTAAGAGTAACAGTTCTCATATGAAGCCCGTTATCTCTTAATATAGCATAAGTATCCTCCGCAACAGTTCTCGTTATTGTCTTTGACGTCAGGTAAAATATCTTGTCTGACATCTGCTGTCCTAACGCCTGCACAGCCGGGAACACAGTAGACAACGTCTTTCCGACACCTGTAGGTGCCTGAATATATAGATTGGTATTATCTTCAATAGCCCTGTATACACTCACGCACAGATTCTTCTGCCCCTCCCTGTATTCATAGGGAAACTTAAGTTCTCTGATTGATTCCGTCCTTTTATGCCTCTCATCAAATGTATAATCAGTCCATCTCTTAAAGCCTGTAATCAGCTTATTAAACCACTCTTCAATTCTTTCAAATGTATATTCTTCCAGAAACTTGTTGATTGTCTCAGGCTCAGGAGTAACGTAAGTCATCTGGATTCCAATCTTTGACAGCTTCTTCTGGCTTGCATATATATAACCATATACCAGTGCCTGGGCTTTATGCACATAGACCGGTTCTTTCAGCAGAGAAACATCTGTCTGCATAGTCTTTATCTCATCAATTATTGCATCGCTCTCCGGCTCTTTATTGCCATCCTCGTCATAATTAATATCTGCAATAATACCGTCAGCCCTGCCTTCAACCTGTAGTACATACTCAATCCCTAAGTCAGATACAAGCGGTATCTCAATCTTTAAAGGCACTTCTGCATGATACATAGTTCCCATGCTGTGCTGGATTTTCCTGTGAATCCTTGCCCCCTCCTGCATGATTTTCACATCATTGCTGCCTGTATTCCTGTTGTCAATATCACCTTCTGCACACATGAATTCCACAAGATTTCTTACAGATATTCGAAAGCAGTTTCCATTTACAGAGTACATACTATCTCCATTCAATAATGTTCTTCAATATCATATATATAGGCATTGCCTGTCTTTCCGACTCTTTTAACCTGTTCCATGTAATTAAGCATTGCAAGTACACTGGCAGCAGTCTGCCTGTCAATATGCGCTGCATTTGCAAAATCCGCTGAAGTAAAGTTCTTCTCAAGTCCCTCTGGTACAAACTGCATATAATCCTGTGGACAGTCCAGTTCAACTATCTTTCTTATTCCAACAGGAATGCGGTCATAACGCACACTTCCGCGCTTCTTATCGTAACTCCAGCCATTAAGAAGCTTATATTCTTCCATATCAATCAGCAGCAATGTAACCTTAAGATTCTGATTCTTTAAAAATGCTTTAATCTTATACAGTTCAAACATCGCATCATACACAGAACATCGCTTCGGAGACTTTCTTCTAGAAGTAATGTCCCCTGTTTCCGGCTCAATCCAGCTTAAATACTTCTCATACGGCATCGGATATACAACCCTCACCTGATATTCATTCAGGAATACTGACAGTTTATCCCTTAACTTGTTAAGCTGCCTCGTCTGAATCTCAATTATCCCATGCTCGTTATATATATCTGCAAAATAACCATCTATTGCAACCTCATGATTATCCTCATCGGGTTCATAATACATTTTTAATACTGCATGCAACGTCTTTTCCGACAAAGTACCTATCCCCTTGTCATTATGGCTCTTACCGATTATCTTCTCTTTCGCCGCGTCAAAAGCCTGACTGTCTATATATTCAACTGGTTCTGCTGCAGATTTCTTTTTTGACATTGTGTACCTCGTATCAGATATATGTTATCATTGATAACAAGTATCTTACGAATACCTAAAAAAATCAAGGCATTTACCGATATAACCTATATAAATCCAATTAAGAACAGGAGAAAAACATGATATCAATAAGCATGTGCATGATTGTAAAAAATGAGCAGGACATTCTTGCAAGGTGTCTTGATTCATACGCAGGAACTTATGATGAATTGATTATTGTAGACACAGGCTCAACTGACAATACTAAAGAAATTGCCGCTCACTACACCGATAAAATATATGATTTTGAATGGATAAATGATTTTTCAGCCGCAAGAAATTTCGCATTTTCCAAAGCTGGATGTGACTACATATTCAGTGCTGACGCAGACGAAGTGCTTGATGATACCAACAACTACGCATTAAGAGAATTGAAACATATGCTTCTTCCAGAGATAGACATTGTCCAGATGTATTATGTCAATGCATCAGAATATAATTCTGTATACAATGCACACAAAGAACTCCGCCCGAAGCTTTTCAAAAGACTCCGTCCATTCACATGGATTTCACCAATACATGAAACAGTACGGCTCACGCCAATCGTATATGACAGTGACATTGAAATTCTTCACATGCAGGTGGGCGACCATAGCAAAAGAGACTTTTCAACATATTTCAAAGCATTTGAAAAAGGTATCCACATTGAAGATTATGTAGTTACCATGCTGTGTAAAGAGCTTCTTATATCCGGTGAAGATTCCGACTTTATTGCTTTCAGGAATATATTTGAAAATATTCTTTCCAAAGAAGGCAGAAGCAATGATTTAATGAAAGAAATCAACTGTATTCTTGCTAAGATATATATGGCAGACGGTGACACTGACGCATTCTTTAAGACCACTTTAAAAGCAGCTGCCGACAATCCTCCTGCTGAAATGTGTCTGATTCTAGGAACATTTTACATGAACCAGACAGACTATGAGGAAGCTGTGCTGTGGCTGTATAATGCTGCATTTGAGACAGAAAGCATACTTGATGTGGCAAGCAGCGGAAAAAAGCCTTTATCTTTGCTTGGCAAATGCTATGAAGAACTTGAAAAGACTTCAGATGACGCATACCTGTGCGCACAGTACAAGGAAATGTCTGACGATTATTACAATCAGGCTGATAACTGGTCGCTTCCAGAAGAATAAAAAAACCTTAGTGAAACCGTCAATGATTTCACTAAGGCTTTTTTATTATTTATCATCCTCAACATCAAAGAGCTTCAACTCTTCAACATCACTCTTACCTGACTTATCGTCTCCATAGGATATCTTATCAGATGATGTATCAAGTTCTTCATAACTGTCATCTTCATCCTCTGCATATCCATCAATTACCTTCTCTGTATATTCATCAAGGTCAACACCATCCTTTGATGCCATGTTAAACACCTTCTTAACTTTCGCAAGCTTAGTACAAAGAACAATAGTAATCACTATAAATGCAGCTATTATCAGTCCAAGTATTAATACTATCGTCAGCCAGAATCTGTTGTTTCCTGATGTTTTTCCATTATCAGCCTTAACATCAGCATTAGCAGTATCAGATTTAACAACAGAATATGCCTGTATAGTTCCATCACTTACCCTGTATCTGAACCAGCCCTTCTCGCCAAGTGAGCTTACTCCGTAGAACAGGCAGTACTGTCTGTCAGCGTCCATAAGTACCTGCACCTCTTTGCCATTCATGGTAAATTTAGTAAGTGCATATCCTGCCGGTTTTTCTAACGAGTTAGTTATTGGCAGCACAACATATGTTATCTCAGGTTCTGCAACAGTATTGTATGGTGAAAATGTTTTCGCACTCTCATCATAGATGTAGAAACCGCCTTTTCCATCTTCACTTTCAAGATACATAAGGATAAGACCTGTCTTTATGCCTTTAACCGCATTTATCTTCTGACCATTATAATCGTAGTCAGCCTCCTGATATCCTTCTGGAATTGTGATTCCTGAATAATCCTGTACAATTGAATACTTCCTGCCATCTATTGTCACAGTTCCATCATTATTAACCGTCTGTGATGCATCTTCTGTAACAGCTTCTGTCTTTGACTCGGCCTCTGTTGTTGCTTCCTGACCATCCACAAGTTTTGTTGTATATATTATATACCTCTTAACTGAACCATCTTCTGCCGTAACTGTAATTGTTGTTGTATTGCTTCCCGGATCCATTCTTCTGCCACTTATGCTTACCTTAGCAGCATTATCATTAGCTACAGCACTTACAACAAGCTCTGTGACATCAGCATCAACAGTTGCATTATATGTTGTCCTGTCTGGTGAAAATGCTGGTGAAAGCGTTCCCGGACTTATCTGCAGGGACTTTAATGTGTTGTCTGATGAGTAGCTGGCTGGAGCTTTTGCAGTGACCTTTCCTGATGAGGAACTGCTGACTGTTGCAGGTTCTCCATTAACAGATATCTTTGCATCTCCTGCAACGCTAAGTGTTGTTGTTCCTGCAGCGATAATTTCAAATTCCATAGATATAGATTCTGTTGAACCATATGCCGATGCATCAAGAAGTGCAAATGATACAACTCCGCTATTACCAGCACCTACTGGTTTTATAATCGACTTATCATATGATACTGGAACTAACGCAACATCTATAATATCAGATGCAGATATAGTAACTGTTACCGTTATCTTACTTCCAACTGTTCCGCTTGCTGAACTTATAGATATAGAAGCCTGCTCGTCAGCCTTAGCGTAATACGCAGGAATCAATGCAATGCACATTGCCAGTACACCTATAAAAGCAAGTAATTTTTTTATCTTATTCATAGTCATCCTTTCAAACCGTAATTATTGATTGATGCTTCCTACCCCAAGAATATACCTCTTAACCATAGCAAAATCAAACAAATCAAGTTCTCCGTCTCTGTTACAGTCGGCCGCCTTCCAATATACTCCTGACGGGTCTGCTATACCTAATATAGATCTCTTTATCTGTGCAAAATCAAACAAATCAATCTCTCCGTCGCCATTGACATCCCCATATATAACAATCTCATATCTGCTGACCTCTTCGCCAGAAGAATTATATGTTATAAGGATATCGCCAGTACCAACTAATCCATCTTTCTCATTGCCATTCTTATTAAGTATCTTAGAATAAGCACCATTATAATTATCAATCTTATCAAGCACATCTTGGACATAACCTGATACAGTTAAACCACTTATGTATTTTTCATCCTCATCAACAGATAATGTTGTTGAAAATCCCGGATAAGCAACATCCGGTTCTGGATCTGGTTCCGGTGTTGGATCAGGTTCTTTATCCTGTCTTACAACAGTTATAGTATAGTCCTGATCATCGCCATTAGCTGCTGTAACAGTAATTGTAATATCATTACTTCCAACTGAAAGATCATGATATCCCAGTCCGCTTACATCTGCTGAAGAATCAAGTGTTGAACCTCCAACATATACAGATGAAGTATCATAATCAACAATAAGACTATATTCTGTTTTATACAGGCTGAATGTCGGAGTCAATGAATAACCATCAACATATAAGTCAGATAATCTGTTATTAGGGCTGCCGTCTCCTGTTGGAATTTCACATACATTTTCAGGCATATTCTCATACACAGGTATTCTGAATATAAATGCAATATTATTCTTGTTACTGTCGCTATACCCCTGTGCGCTCTTAACTGATTCACTTCTAGGTGCAAGAACATTAGTCATATACTGATGACCTCTTCCAGTCATATCAAATTTTTCATAATAAAGAGTATTCTGACCTCTGTTTATATAACTTTTTCCAAGATATATTGCTCCACCTATAATAGACTTCATTCTTTTATTCCAAGGTCTTAATGTAGATGAATCTGGATAAGAAGCATATTCAAGACCATTCTGGACAGCTGTCAATCCACCTCTCGCATATGCTCCTATATTGTAATAATTATAATACCCCACATAACCCGACTGGGTTCCTGATATACTGCTTCCGTGTCCATCATATCCCTGCTCCTGCAGAATTCTTGAAGCAAGGTGATATGGACTTACGCCTGATTCCTGTCCCGCAAGAAGCAGCCCGGTTATATATGTATAATCAGTTCCTTCATATGACAAATCATGGTTTGAACCCTCCATAAATGTACCACTAACCATACTCTCAAGACCACTCTCATCCTGCAATGAACCATCAAATGAAAGATTCTCGAACATAAATATATTATCTGCATTAAGGAAATTTCTAGGATCAAGTGCATATTCAACAAGTGCAGAAGATGCCTGCACCCAGCCTCCTGAATCAAGTTGTGTGTACTCTCCTGTCTCCCAGTCATAGCACCCGTCAGCTACTGATTTCCATGATGATACAGCTGAGCCATATGTAAGGCTTCGTCCGATTATATTCTGATTATCGAGTACATCCGACCAGTCTTTCCCATTATGGTCTGCCACAAACACCCAGTTAGGATATTGCGCATGAAGCTGTCTTAACCCATCCTTATAAGTATCCGGGAATCCCTGTGAATCAAGGTACTCCTCGAAATCCGCATCCGGCTTATAATCATTTCTCTTATCAACAGTTATGTAGCCGCCATATATATAGCCTCTCTCATAACTGCCATTAAGATAAAATCCTATGCCGTACCACGTATCACCGTCGTCATCAGTTGTCTCTTCATATATATCAAACTTAAATCCACCGCTTACAGTTGTAATAATACTGCTGTTTGTTGTAGGACCTTTTCTGATTCTTAAGCCTGTAACATCATAATTAACATGCCCCTGACCAATTGACTCTTCCGCCTTAGTATTAAGTACAGAAGTAACCGTAAGGCATGTCAGCACAAGCATACATAACATGACACCAATTGCGGCTATTCTTTTTGCACTACATTTGTATCCTGATTTCATGTAATCACCTGACTCCTGAATGTATAGTATTAACTAGTTTCTTCCAAATTCTGAAAGCTTTAAGCCCTCATTTCTCTCAAGTACCATATTAACAGACCAGCTATTGGCAAATACCAGAAGCGGATTGCCCTTAAGGTCTTTAATCTTCTTCATATCTGATGTACCAACAATTCTGTTCACATCAATTTCCTCAGGATTCTCAATCCAGCGGATATGCTCGTATGGAAGCGGCTCAAGTCTGATATCAACACCGTATTCATTCTTAAGACGGTATTCGAGAACTTCAAACTGAAGGACACCAACAACTCCAACGATAATCTCTTCCATTCCTGTATTGAACTCCTGGAAAATCTGAATCGCACCTTCCTGTGCAATCTGGTTGATACCCTTAATGAACTGTTTTCTCTTCATAGTATCAATCTGTCTTACTCTTGCAAAATGTTCTGGTGCAAATGTAGGTATACCCTCAAATGCAAATTTCTTGTTAGATTTGCAGATAGTATCACCGATAGAGAATATTCCCGGATCAAATACACCGATAATATCTCCTGCATATGCCTCATCAACAATATGCCTCTCCTCCGCCATCATCTGCTGAGGCTGGCTGAGTCTTATCTTCTTGCCACCCTGTACATGGTTAGCTTCCATTCCGGCTTCAAACTTACCTGAACATATTCTCATAAAAGCAATTCTGTCTCTGTGTGCTTTATTCATATTAGCCTGAATCTTGAATACAAATGCTGAGAAATCCTCAGTAAATGGATCAATAACTCCCTGGTCAGACTTTCTTGGAAGCGGAGAAGTTGTCATTGATAAGAAATGCTCAAGGAAAGTCTGTACACCAAAGTTAGTAAGCGCTGAACCAAAGAATACCGGTGTAAGGTCACCTGCACTTACCATCTCCTGATCAAACTCTGCACTTGCCCCGTCTAACAGTTCAATATCTTCCTGAAGCTTGTCATAGAAAGCATCCCCAATTCTGTCCTTAAGAACAGCCTCATCTGATGCGTCAACAATCTCAGTATCAACTTCCTTCTGTCCATTCATAGCTGCCTTGAATAAAGAAACATTTTTCTCTTTGCGGTCATATACACCCTTGAATTCCTTACCGCAGCCGATAGGCCAGTTAATTGGGCATGTAGCAATTCCAAGTACGCTCTCAATCTCATCAAGAAGCTCAAATGGGTCATTAGCCTCTCTATCCATCTTATTGATAAATGTAAATATAGGAATGTGTCTCATAACACATACCTTGAAAAGCTTGATAGTCTGTTTCTCAACACCCTTAGAAGCGTCAATAACCATGACCGCAGAATCTGCTGCCATAAGAGTTCTATAAGTATCCTCGGAGAAATCCTCATGTCCCGGAGTATCAAGGATATTAATACAGTAGCCTTCGTAGTTAAACTGAAGAACTGAAGAAGTTACCGAAATACCTCTTTCCTTCTCAATCTCCATCCAGTCAGAAACCGCATGCTTGGCAGTCTTCTTACCCTTTACAGAACCTGCAAGGTTAATAGCTCCTCCGTAAAGCAGGAACTTCTCTGTTAATGTAGTCTTACCAGCATCCGGGTGAGAGATAATGGCAAATGTCCTTCTTTTCTTAATTTCACTTTCTAAACTCACTGTTTTACTCCTTTATAAACATAATACATAAACAATTCATACCCGTTCCGGCATACACATAATATAAGCCTGTGACGCAGTCTACGGCTTCACAGGCTTACTCTAATCAATAGTCTTCGAATTATTCACGGTTAAGACCGAACTTGTATGAAACCTCAGACTTGTCATCAATTCTTCTGAAAATGTTGACTACTCTATCCATAACCAGTTCGAAATCTTCCTCATTCTCAACCTCAACAGTAACAACCTGTCCGTCTTCCTTAATAACTGCATCCTTAACAAGTGCTAATGCCTTGATATCTTCCTCAGTCTGGGCAACCTGCTCAGGTGTTGTTAACATCTTTGATTTACTCTTATACTTAACAGCGTATGTTCTTGTCATCATATCCTCCTATTGGCTCTTCGTAGCAATATAATCTCATATGTCATTATATTATATAACATGTTTGGGGATTATGCAATGGGGTTTAGTGCGCATAGTAATTGTTTTATCTTGATTCCAGCATCAAATATGATCTTGCTTACATGAAAATATAATGTTTTATCAGCATCACCAATAAGGCTGCTACTCCTTTTCTCAAAAACAACATGTACCTATACAATCCTTGAAGCTTTCTTCATCGATGAATCAATCTCTAAACTCTTGTATTAACTATATAAATATGCTACCATATCCAAAATATTTTTACAACATAATGTCATTTATGAAATACAATATAGATTGAAGAATCGAGGTATACCCTATGTGGTACATAGCACACACAACAGCCGGCAGAGAACTAGATGCCGTTGATAAATGCCGCAAAGCCATTCCAGAAGATATAGCCGCAAAAGTATTCTCTCCTATCTGGCAACATGCCAAGAGATATGAAGGTTCCTGGCATCTTGACGATGACATTCTATTTGCAGGATACATATTTATAGAGAGCGATTCAGATTCCAAGACTCTTGAAAAACTTCTCTGGCGTATACCTAATGTAGTTTCTCCTGTCCGCATAGGTGGGGATTTCAATGCCCTTAACAATGAAGAAGAACAATATCTTCGTCAGCTTATGGACGAGTATAACTATATTGCTATGTCATATGGATATATTGTAGATAACCAATTAATGATAAATAAGGGGCCTCTTAGCGGAAGGTCTGATATGGTTAATAGAATTGACAGACATAAGAGAATTGCTGATATAGAAGTATATCTGTGGCATCAACCTAAGCGTGTTCGTGTCGGACTAGAAATAATAGATAAAATCACTGCACAGGAATATGCAAAAATCAAATTACAATAACTGGAGATTTCCCATGAATAATAAAATCACTAATACAGATATTAATGAATTCGAAGAATTTCTTATAAATAAAAATAAGAGCAGAATAACTCTTGATAAATATATGCGGGATATACGAAGATTTCAAATCTTTCTTTCTGATAACAGTTACCAAATATCTCAGGATACTGCAGATAAATATATCGAGATTCTTAAAAATGCTGATTACAGTATAAGCAGCATAAATACTATTATATCATGTATAAACACATTTTGTAATTTTATAGGAAGAAATGATATTCACTGCGTTAATCTTAAGAAATCTAAGACCGAATCAACAGATTCTAACTTACTTACAGTTGATGAATATAACCAACTCCTTAAAACCGCTATAAACAATAACGATTATAGAATAGCTATGTTAATTCAAGTCCTTGGAAATACAGATATAAGATTAAACGAATTACAATACCTTGCTACACACTCTTTAGAAATGGGAAAAATTACTGTTATGCGTAACAGCAAGGAATATAACATCAGAATTCCAGATAATTTATTAGATGGCTTATATAAATATATAGAACATGAAGAAATAATAACAGGGGTGATTTTCTGTACTAGAAAAGGCACCCCTCTTGAAAGATCTAATGTATGGAGATTGATTAAGAAACTGGCTGTTGATGCTGGGGTTAATCCAGATAAAGTTTATCCACAGAATCTGAAGCAGCAGCTTGGGAAGAAATATTATAGTATAAAATACTAATCTATTTCATACTCTTCTCTTAATCTATCAATCAACTCAAATGAAAAAAACTCTGCACCACTGTCAGGTATCAGTTCCAGTCTTGCAATGGTTACTTCTTAATATGGCTTTATCATTCAAATCAATCGGCACAAATATGCGTATATTATCCTGTTCATTCTCACAGTCTTTATATTCAGGATAATCAAGCAATGATTTATCTGCTAGTTATGGTTCATTATATAAATCAACTTTATATCATTAGGTATTGGATACGGATCTATTCTATGATGCTCCATCTATATTCTCCTTGCCAAATATTTCTACAATAATTACAGTCACAAGCCATGTAAATTTTCCCAAGCCTCTATCAATTCATCTCTGTTATCTTTATACCATTCTTCAATTTCTGAAATCATTGATGTTGACCATTTTTTATTACCATCTTTATATAACTTTCCGTCGCTTAATCGGAAAACAGCCTCATATTCATTATGTAACACATGAATTTCAATGAAATCTATTTAATATATCTAACAATCTATATTTATTTTGTTCTGATATATTATCTTCTACAATATATATCAATCTCTTATACTTGAACATTGTTTTCACATAATGATTCTATTTATACTCCTCACATCTCAGAAAAGAAATCACTACTATAATAAACTACATTCATTCAAATCTCCTTCTTGCACCATTCTACTGTCTCTGCAATTCCCTCTGAAAACTTATAATCCGGTGCAAATCCTGTATCTTTAACTAAATCCTGTATATCTGCACACAAGTACATAACCTGGCGTGGACCATAGGCAACTTCTCCAAAACCAATCTCTGCTTCCGGATTAACCGCATTTCTTATATCCTCGATATAATCCTTAAGCGGTCTTGCCTCTCCCCCACCAATACAGTAAACCTTGCCATTAATACCTTTTTCTCCTAGTAAATAAAATGCCTTCCCCGCGTCCTTGGAGTACAGATAATCCCACATCTGCTCTCCCTTTGTACATGATGGCTTCTCTCCTATTAACAGCTTTCCTATTGTAGACATAACCATCGTAGCACTTCCGTCATATGGACCATATACACTAAGTATTCTTGTCCATATATGTCTGATTCCCAGCTTTTCACACTGGATTCTTGTCATCTGTCCTGCACACAGCTTTGCCATTCCATAGCCATTCTCTGGAAATGCAGGAACCTGCGAATTAAGCTTTCCTTCAACTCTTCCATATTCCGCCTGTGAACCAGCCCCTATGAATGCACTGCAACCCATAACAGCCGCTGCATTTACAGCGTCCAGTGCATACTTCACATTCATATTCTGTATATACATATCATTGCGGCAGTCACCAAATGTTCCATCCCACCCAAAGTGATAGAACACATCCGGTTTAATTCCTGTCGCCTGCACAAGCTGTGGCAGTTTATCAAGCTCACTAAGATCACATTCAACCTTCTTAAGTGAATGTGATTCCTTAATTCTGTAAGAACGCTTTGAATCCTTTCTTACAACTGCTATAACCTTAACATTATTCTTCATAAGAGCATCTATAAGACCTAAGCCTACTGCTCCCGTACATCCTGTTACAACTGCTGCCTGCATTGTGCCTCCTGTTGTTTTACTACTACTCTTCGTCCATTAATGGAATAAACATCTGTTTCTTTAATTCTTCTCTTGGAAGGAATGGTGCTAAATCCTCCAGTGGGGGGCTTACAAGTGTACCATCATCTAATCTCTTGGTACTGCTCTTAGGCTCCCATACCTGCTTAGTATCTGTAAATATCTCACAGAATACAGGTCCGTCTTCCTTTAACACCTCATCTACAGTCTTCTTCATCTCTTCATTAGATGAAGCACTGTAATACTTATATCCAAAGGCCTCTGCAATCTTCTTGAATTCAGGGAATGAGAGATCTCCTGATTCTGGTCCAATTCCAATCTTGCAATGCTCCTTAAACAGATTATTCTGTGTAAGTCTTATTGAATGATATCCGTTATTGTTGATAAGGAATATCTTGATTGGAAGCTTATTAGTAAGTATTGTCTGTAGTTCCTGAAGGTTCATCATTATACTTCCGTCACCTTCAAGACATATTGTATTTCTTCTTCCGCCGCCGATACAAGTTCCAATCGCTGCAGGAAGTCCATATCCCATGCTTGCTATGGCACTGTTATTAGCCATACGGCTTCCCTTCTGGATTACATATGCCTGATTACCTACAACACAGCATGCGCCATTAGACACTGCTGTAAGACTGTTTTCTGGAAGTCTGCTGCTTAAATATCTTACAAATGCATATACATTTGCAGTGCTTCCATTCTCCTCCCACTGTCTTGGCTGTACTGCCGGATATTCCTTCTTCCATCTCTGTGTTGTTGCGAGCCATTCACCACCTGCTGATACAGGTGCAATAGCTGCCGCCTGCTTATCAAGCTTTGTGAGGAAATCCTTAGCATCAGCCCATACTGGCATCTCAACATGGATAGTAGGCTTCTTTAACTCAGCCTTATCAACATCAACCATTATGACCTCTGCTGCTCTTGCCCATGTTTTCCAGTTATATCCAGTCTGTCTGATAGATATTCTTGTACCTACAGCAAGTATTAAATCGGCATTCTGAATAGCCCAGTTACCTGGTCTGTCGCCCATATTACCTGCTCTTCCACAATACAGAGGATTATCATCTTCTATTAGATCCACTGCATTCCAGTATGTAACGATAGGCATATTAAGCTTTTCTGAAACTGATCTGAACACATCATAAGCACCTGAAAGTCTTATTCCATAACCTGCATGGAATACTGGTCTTTTGGCATTCTTAATCTTTTCAAGTACAGTTCTTACAACATCTTCACTTACCTGTGGCGGAAGCTTTGCATCATCCTCTGCCGGATTATATCCTTCAAGCTCATCAGTCTCAATATATCCGCCCTGAAAATTAACAGGAATATCAATCCATACTGGACCCGGTCTGCCTGTTGTTGCCAGATGCCATGCCTTTTCAAGTGCATAACGGATATCCTTAGGGTCTTCTATCATAGTTGCATACTTTGTCATATTAGACACAGACTTAACTATATCGTATTCCTGGTCTCCCATTGCACGAAGCGGTGTCTCTGTAAACTGAAGTGCATATCTTGAGGTTGTGTCGTAACGAACCTGTCCACTTATAATAAACATAGGGATAGAATCAAGCCACCCTCCTACTACACCCGTAAGTGCATTGGTCCCTCCAGGTCCAGTTGTAACACATACAGCGGCAATTCTGTTATCAATTCTTGCATACGCTTCGGCAGCTATGGCACACGCCTGCTCATGATGATTGTATGTTACCTTAAGCTTTTCATTATGTCCCAATGCATCGTTAAGATGCATTGCACCACCTCCAACTACAGAAAATACATCTGTAACGCCATGTTCCACAAGGAAATTGGCAACATAATCTGCTAAACGAATTCTCATAAACTGCCCTCCACATATACTGGTTAATTACTGATTAACAGCTTCCTTAATAGTCTT
>OHLR01000300.1_pt1 | contig 28601 bp, 30 predicted proteins | sample 1569141 | NCBI WGS metagenome assembly OHLR01 (sample SAMEA3879553, study PRJEB24766) | human gut metagenome | biome: human-associated habitat; feature: feces | place: USA | collected 1985/1987
ATGGATGGAGCTCTTTTCAATTAGAATACAGCGCACTTTTCAATTAGTATCTACAATATTGAAAAGAAAGAGAGTATCAAAACGCTTATCCTGACCCTGTGGAAAAGGGACGATGAAGCCCCCACACGGGCGGAAGAAGTGGCTTTGTCAAACGCCGTAAGTTCCTATATCGAACTGATTACTAAGGACAGTTCGGTTACTCCCTGCTTCAATACATTCTACGAGTATGTGAAAACCGATTACCGGGAACACCTGCAAGAAAAAAACGTCCGGGAAAAGGATTTCGATATAGACAACTTCCTGAATGTATTAGAACCTTACTACAAAGGGGGCGAATATGATTACCTGCTGAACTCCGACAAGGAGCTTGATTTGCTGCATAAACGCTTCATTGTCTTTGAGTTGGATAATATCAAAGACCACAAAATCCTGTTCCCGATTACAACCATTATTATCATGGAAGTATTTATTTCCAAAATGCGTAAACTAAAGGGTATCAGGAAATTAATATTGATAGAAGAAGCGTGGAAAGCGATTGCATCGGCAAATATGGCGGATTACATAAAATATTTATACAAAACCGTTAGGAAGTATTTCGGCGAAGCGATTGTAGTTACCCAAGAGGTCGAAGATATTATTTCCTCGCCCATTGTAAAAGAGAGTATTATAAACAATTCTGATTGTAAGATACTGCTCGACCAAAGGAAATACCTTAATAAATTCGACAGCATACAGAACCTTTTGGGACTGACCGATAAGGAACGTTCACAGGTGCTTTCCATCAACCTTGCCAATCATCCGAACCGGAAATACAAGGAAGTTTGGATAGGCTTAGGCGGTACACAATCAGCCGTATATGCTACCGAAGTGAGTTTGGAAGAATATTTTACATACACCACCGAAGAAACGGAAAAGATGGAACTATTCGCCTTGTCCGAAAAGTTGGGCGGTAATCTCGAACTTGCTATCAAACGGCTTGCCGAAAGCAAGCGCAATCCCGAAAAATAATCAATTAACAATTTAAAAATCATTCAGTATGAAACATTTAAAATTCTTGTTTCCGGTGCTGTTATGCACCTTGTTACTGGGGCTTTCTTCCTGTAAGGAAACAAATACCGACCATCTTAGGGCGATGTGTGGTGACTGGGAAAGCGTGAAAAACCGTCCGGCGTTTACTCTCTTTGAGGAAAACGGGCATTATAGGGTAACGACCCGCAAAATGACCTACCGGGGGACTATCCAAACGGAAACCTATCAGATTTCAGAACAGGACGGAAACCTGTTCATCGAAACGGGGTTGTCCGTCCTGCTGACCTATGATAAGGAGAACGACCGGATTCTGCTTTCACCCGGCGGAGAATACAAACGGAGTAAACAACCAATAAAGAAATAAGCGTATGAGAACAAAGATTATAATGCTGCTTGTAATAGGCAGTTTGTTTGCTGTTCGGGCAAACGCACAGTGGGTGGTGAGTGACCCCGGCAACTTGGCGCAAGGGATTATCAATGCGTCAAAGAATATCGTGCAGACATCATCCACAGCCCAAACAATGATAAAGAGCTTTCAGGAAACAGTAAAGATTTACCAACAAGGTAAGGAATACTATGACAGGCTTAAATCAGTGCATAACCTTGTCAAAGATGCCCGAAAGGTGCAAAAGTCTATCCTGCTTATCGGGGAGATTTCAGATATATACGTGAACAGTTTTCAGAAGATGCTTTCGGATGAAAACTATACGCCGGACGAACTTTCAGCCATCGCCTACGGCTACACCCAACTGTTGCAGGAAAGTTCCGATGTACTGGAAGAAATGAAAAGCGTGGTGAACATCAACGGGCTTTCCATGTCGGATAAAGAACGGATGGACGTTATCGACCGGACGTATAACTCCATCAGGAACTACCGGGATTTGGTGAGTTACTATACCCGCAAGAATATTTCTGTTTCCTACCTGCGGGCGAAAAAGAAAAAGGACACCGACCGGGTAATGGCTTTGTATGGTTCGGCGGATGAACGTTACTGGTAACTTCTAAAAATAAGTAGTATGTTATTAGCAATCGAATTTGATAACCTGCATCAGATACTCCGTAGTCTATACACGGATATGATGCCGCTATGCGGGAACATGGCGGGGGTAGCCAAAGGAATAGCGGGACTGGGGGCTTTGTTTTATGTGGCTGCCAAAGTATGGCAGTCGCTCGCCAGTGCCGAACCGATAGACGTTTACCCTTTGCTCCGTCCTTTTGTGATTGGTTTCTGTATTATGTTCTTTCCCACATTCGTACTGGGTACGATTAACAGCGTGATGTCGCCAGTAGTCAAGGGGTGTAACAATATGCTCGAAACGCAAACTTTCGATATGAACGCCTACCGGGAACAAAAGGACAAACTGGAATATGAAGCGATGGTGCGTAATCCGGAAACGGCTTACCTTGTTTCGGATGAAGCATTTGATAAACAGATTGACGAATTGGGATGGTCTGCCAAAGATATTGCCACAATGGGCGGTATGTACATGGATAGGGCAGCCCACAATATCAAGCAATCCGTCCGGGACTGGTTCAGGGAATTGTTGGAACTGCTCTTTCAATCGGCAGCCCTTGTGATAGACACTATCCGAACCTTTTTCTTGATTGTCCTTGCCATACTGGGTCCGATAGCCTTTGCCATCAGTGTATATGATGGCTTTCAGGCGACACTGACCCAATGGATAACAAGGTATATTTCTGTTTACCTGTGGCTACCCGTTTCAGACCTGTTCAGTTCCATTCTTGCCCGAATACAGGTGCTTATGCTCCAAAAGGATATTCAGGAGCTATCAGACCCCAATTTCGTACCCGATAGCAGCAATTCAGTGTACATAATTTTTATGATAATCGGTATCATCGGTTACTTCACAATTCCCACCGTATCGAACTGGATTATTCAGGCGGGCGGAATGGGTAACATGAGCCGGAATATAAACAGTGCAGCTAACAAAACAGGTAGCGGAGTTGGTGCGGTAGCCGGAGCAGCCACCGGGAACGCTGGCGGCAGGGTCGGCGGTAAACTAATCAAAGGTAACCAATAATTAAAAATCAAGATGGAATTTAAAAGTTTAAAGAATATTGAAACCAGTTTCAAACAGATACGGCTTTTCGGTATCGTGTTTGTCGTTATGTGTACCCTGATAACAGGGTATGCCGTTTGGAACTCCTATGCGTTTGCCGAAGCGCAACGGCAAAAGATTTATGTACTGGACGGTGGTAAATCGTTGATGCTTGCGTTATCGCAAGACTTGACACAAAACCGTCCGGTCGAAGCAAGGGAACACGTGAAGCGTTTCCACGAACTCTTTTTCACGCTCTCACCCGATAAGAACGCTATCGAAAGCAATATCAAACGGTCGCTGTTCCTCGCCGATAAGAGCGCATTTAACTATTACCGTGACCTCTCGGAAAAAGGGTATTACAACCGTATCATTTCAGGGAATATCAGCCAGACCATACAGATAGACAGTGTTTCTTGCAATTTCGATGTGTACCCGTATGCGGTGGCTACCTATGCCCGCCAAATGATTATCCGTGAAAGTAGTGTAACTGAAAGAAGCCTTGTCACCCGTTGCCGGTTGCTGAACGCCGTTAGAAGTGATAATAACCCGCACGGCTTTATCATGGAAAGTTTCGAGATAACGGAAAACAAGGACTTGAACACCATAAAGCGGTAAGCCATGATACGGAAAATTCTCTCTCCGGTGAATCAGGCAATTACCCATGTGCAGGACTGGGCGGATGAAAAACTCCGCCGCCTGTGCGGGCGCATGACACCGGAAATAAGGCTGGTGGTAATCCTGCTTATGCTCCTGTTCTTCGGCGGGCTATCCATCTACTTTACGGTATCATCCATTTACCGGATAGGAAAAGAGGATGGCGAAACCATACGGATAGAACACATCAGGTAGTTGCAGTTACAAAGTAAAGACAGTACGAACATTTTTAATCAGTCAGACAATGGAAGAAAAAGAAGTGAAGAATGAAGTTCCCGCACCGGAAACGGACAGGAAGAAAGAACCTGAAAAACAGGTAAAGGAAAAAAAAGAACTGACCCCGCAGCAGATACAGCAGCGAAAGAAATTACTGGTTTACCCGCTTATGGGACTGGTTTTCTTAGGGTCTATGTACCTGATTTTTGCACCGTCCGATAAGGACGAAGCAAAGGTGGAAAACGTGGGCGGATTTAACGCCGATATTCCGCAACCCAAAGGGGACGGGATAATTAGCGATAAAAAGACAGCCTACGAACAGGAGCAAATAGAGAACAAACAGGCGGACAAAATGCGCTCCTTACAGGATTTTGCCTTTTCGCTGGGAGAGGAAAACGGGAACGGGGAAGATTTGACCCTGATAGATGATGCTCCGGCGGAAAAACCGAAAACCAATGTAATAGATTTCGGGGCGGGTGCGCCGAACAATAGCCGTTCCTCTATCCAATCTTCGGCGGCTGCTTACCGGGACATGAACCGTCAGTTAGGCAGTTTCTACGAAACGCCGAAAGAGGACAAGGAAAAAGAGGAACTGAAACGTCAGGTGGAAGAACTCACTGCCCGGCTCGATGCGAAAGAAGGCGGTGCGGGCAACATGGATGAACAGGTGGCTCTTATGGAAAAGTCCTACGAACTGGCGGCAAAGTATATGAACGGCGGACAGCAGGAACAAGTAGCGCAAGCGATACCTACCGCAACCGTTCAGGGCAAAGGAAATGCCACACCTGTAAAATCGGTATCGGACAGGACGGTTTCAGGATTGCAGCAGCCCATGAGCAACGCCGAATTTGTCGCCGAATACAGCAAGCCACGCAATTACGGGTTTAATACGGCGGTCGGCAGTGGTTATTCGATGGGAAAGAACACTATCCGGGCGTGTGTGCATAACGACCAAACACTTATGGACGGGCAGACCGTCAAGCTCCGGCTGTTAGAACCGTTACAGGCGGGGAACGTGATTGTCCCGAAAAACAGCCTTGTTTCAGGAAGTGCCAAAGTGCAGGGGGAACGGCTCGACATACTGGTGTCCTCGCTCGAATATGCGGGTAATATCATTCCGGTGGAACTTGCCGTTTACGACAGTGACGGGCAAAAGGGGCTTTCCGTTCCCTCGTCACTGGAACAGGAAGCAGCAAAAGAAGCGATGGCGAATATCGGTGCGGGACTGGGAACGAGCATTTCCTTTGCGCAAAGTGCCGGGCAGCAGGTCGCAATGGATATTACAAGGGGCTTGATGCAAGGCGGGTCACAATACCTTGCCAAGAAGTTCAGAACGGTAAAAGTACACCTGAAAGCGAACTATCAGGTGATGCTTTACGCCAAACAACAGTAATTTATTTATCAACCATAAAAATTTCAATCCAAAATGAAAAAGTTAATTATCATGTTTGCCCTACTCTTGGGCGTGGTTTCAATGAAAGCACAAAGTAATGATTTGTATCAAGGCATTACAAAGAAGCTCCCTTACCGCCAAATGGTGACACCTTACGGTGTACAGGTGACGTTCTCCAAAACAGTACATATCATTTTCCCGTCTGCCGTTAAATACGTGGACTTAGGCAGTAACTACATTATTGCCGGAAAAGCGGACGGGGCGGAAAATGTTGTCAGGGTCAAGGCTACGACAGAGGGCTTTCCCGGTGAAACCAATTTTTCCGTTATCTGTGAGGATGGTAGCTTTTACAGTTTTAATGCAAAGTACGCACATGAACCGGAAATGCTGAACATCGAAATGAAAGACTTCTTGGAGAATGAGGACACAACGGATTTCAGCCATACCCGGATGAATATCTATTTCCGTGAACTGGGTAACGAAAGCCCGCTTTTGGTAAAGCTGATTATGCAGTCCATCTACAAGAACAATGACCGGGAAATAAAGCATTTGGGATGCAAACGGTTCGGGGTGCAGTTCTTGGTAAAGGGCATTTATTCGCATAACGGGCTGTTCTACTTCCACACACAAACAAGGAACAGTTCAAACGTACCGTTTGATACCGACTTTATCCGTTTCAAGATTGTGGATAAGAAAGTAGCCAAAAGAACGGCGATTCAGGAAACCGTTATCGACCCGGTGCGGAGCTATAACGAGATACTGGTTATCGGCGGCAAAAGTACCGTCCGCACCGTGTACACCGTTCCGCAGTTCACTATCCCTGACGATAAGATATTAGTTATCGAACTGGTAGAAAAGAACGGGGGCAGACACCAAACTATCCGGGTGGAGAACTCCGACATCGTGGCGGCAAAAGTGATTAATGAACTTAAAATCAAATGAACATGAAAAGGATATGCTGTATTATATCCCTTTTTGTGCTGTGCCTGACTCTCAACCAGGCACACGCACAAAGATGTCTGCCGGGAATGAAAGGCTTGCAGGTTACGGGCGGCATGGCGGACGGTGTTCACTGGAACAGTAAAAGTGATTTCGCTTATTACTTCGGGGCTGCCATGAGTACCTATACCAAAAACGGGAACAGGTGGGTTGTCGGCGGGGAATATCTCGAAAAGCATTACCCCTATAAGGATTTGCAGATACCCGTAAGCCAGTTTACAGGTGAGGGCGGTTACTATCTGAATTTCCTTTCAGACAGAAAGAAAACCTTTTTCCTTTCGCTGGGCTTGTCTGCCCTTGCCGGGTACGAAACAAGCAACTGGGGCGACAAATTGCTGCCCGATGGCTCGACCCTGACCGATAAGGACGGTTTTGTCTATGGCGGTGCGCTGACGCTGGAACTGGAAAGTTACATTACCGACCGGGTGGTGTTCCTGATTAACGCACGGGAAAGATGCCTGTTCGGTTCTTCAGTCGGAAAGTTCCATACACAGTTTGGTATCGGTCTAAAGATAATAATGTGATAAACTAACCTATTATATATAATGTATATGAGAAATGTAATTTATAAGATGCTAACAGGGTGCTACATGGTGGTTGCCTTGTTATTGGTGGGTGCGTGTAGTGACAACGTGGATATACAGCAGTCTTACCCGTTCAGTATCGAAACGATGCCTGTTCCGAAGAAATTAAAGGTAGGTGAAACGGCAGAAATACGCTGCCAGCTTCACCGGGACGGACGGTATGAGGAAACAAAATATTTCATCCGCTATTTCCAGCCGGACGGGGCGGGAACGCTGAAAATGTCCGATGGGACGGTTTTACTGCCGAATGACCAGTACCCGCTTCCAAGTGAAACATTCCGGCTTTACTATACTTCCGCATCGACCGACCAGCAAACGGTAGATGTATATTTTCAGGATAGCTTCGGGACGTTACAGCAATTAACATTTTCATTTAACAATGACAATAACAAGGAAGAAGAAAACAAATAAAGTAAAAAGGACATGGTTAAAATAGAATTGGATATAAACGGTATTTCATTTTTTGTAAATACCACATGGAAAACAGATGCAGTTCCGGTAGTCGGTGATATTGTGATAGTGGATAAAGAAAGCATTTCCCAATTTGACCGGGTGGAATTAAGGAAAACACCGTCTAATCAGGCTTTCAGGTGGGCGGATGAAGAAGATAATGCACCCGTACTGGAACATTTCGATTTTGATACGGAAATGGTTGTCAAAAAGCGGACGTGGAAATTTGATGCCGAAGATGAAGAAATGGTATGTGTTCTGAAAGTAACCTTTCTGCACCATGAGGAATAATATCAGGTTTCAGATATACTATCCTTATGATATGTAATTTCTTTATGGCTTTGGCTGCCTTTTACCTGTTGGTAGGTGGCTGGTGCTGGCATGAAATGAAATACGCACCGACCGATAAGGAACTATGGGGCGAAGAATTGGAATGATACGTTATGCGTAATGTTATGATAGATAATCCGGCGGGTATTTCCCGGCGGGTTATCTTTTTATAGGGAATGGAAACAGGTTTCTTTGCTATCTTTCTTTTTCCGCTTCGGCTCACTGAAAGAAAGTAGCGGCGGCATTTGCCGCCGTTCTTCATTAACCGATTATAATGTCCTTTATGGGTGTGTTATGTTCCAACCACTCTTTCACACACTCCATATTATATTCACTCGTTATAACTGCCTTATCTACGTCTATGGGCGTGAAACGGGTGCTTTCGTAGCTATCTATCCAGCCTTTCAGGGAACAGACACCCCATGTTTTCACATCTTCAAAAATACCGTCCAGTGTGCCGATAGGGTCGCCGAAAGTAACTATCATTGCATCGAATGTCGTTTCGTCGGGCAACAGTTCCAAATATTTCAAAGACCCGAAACCGTCCGTCTTACGTCCGAAAGACCAGTCATAGGAATAAAGTTCATCCCCCCACTGGTGCGGCGTGTCGAAACGTACTTTCACCTGCACGGAATGTTCGTTTTCTTCTACGGCTTCAATAATACCCGTTACCAGTAAGCCCGTAAATATGCACTTGCAACGTCTGCCGATAATCCTTTTATTTACTTCTGTCGTTTTCATAAATGTAACTTTTAAATTGTTATTGTACCTTTTCTTTTTTCGCCATCCATTCATCCCGCCGTTTGCGGCACTCGTCAAGTGTTTTGGCAAGGGTGCTGAACAGTTCGCCGTCTGTATGGCGGTAATCATATTGATAATAGATTTGTCCCCTAAATGCGCCTAAACAGCATTTTACATATTTTTCCTCTCCCGGTGTTTGGGTAATGCTTACCCCGTTTTTGTTTAAAGTTTCCATATTGCTATAATTTAAAATGAGTTATCAGATAATCAGAAGTGAGAGCAGCACAATGAAAATAAATGCCATAAAAAACAGGTAAACGGCAGAGATAAGCAGCCGGAGAACAAAACGGATAATAAAAAAGCCTATGATTAGGGCTATCCACATTCCGGCGGTGCTGGTGGCTGCCTGATAGATGATAAAAGCAAGTATAAACCATCGTAAAAAAGTCGTTATCTTATTATATACTTTCATTGTCTTGGTGTGTTGTGGGTGGATTGCTCCACCCGGTTAATAATCAGGCGCAACGGAAAACAAAGCCGTTATCCATCCAGTAATCAGTTATAAACAGGTCACGGGCAAAAGCCGAATAATCAAAGTAGGTCTTTGCGAACTCCGGCAGGTCGTAACATTCCTCTACGATTTCATAGGCGTAATCTTCCTCGTCTTTATACTCTCCCTGATATTCGTCCTCAAAAGAAGAAATAAGGTCGTCCGCATCTTCTTCGCTTATATCGCTGTTGTGGTGGTCGCACCATACAAAAAACGCTTCCTGCTCGGTTTCGCTTAGTTTCTCGATGGCATCCCGAAACTCAAAGAACTTATCAGAAAGCCAACTTTCGGAAATCAGGGCTTCCGGGATATTCTCGTAATCCTGAAACATCAATTCCGGGTCTTGGTCGTCCTTGTGCAGTTCCCGGCACGCTTCCATAAATTCGTCCTTGTCCGAATAATCGGAAAGGTCTAACCACTTGCCGAAAAGTGAACCACTGTTATACTTGTTGTAAGTACCTACATAAACTCTTGCTTCTGATAAAGTTACTGTTTCCATGACTTTTGAATTTTAATTGTTTGCATCGCTTGTCGCCCACCACATAAATTTTTCCTTTAACTGAATGGGAACATTGTCTTTTCAAAGGTTCGGGACTGGTACAGGGCAAATTATTATTTATGAAATACTACCCGCAGGTGTGGAGATTTCTAAAAAATAATTTGAACAGTAACAGGCACGGATATACCTTTGACAATGTTCCAATCAGTTTTAGGGAAAATTTTTCTCTTGTTTAAGAGGATAGAAGTAAAAGCCATCAGGCTTTTTGTATTGGGTAATGAGAGAGTAAAAAAAGGGCTTATAAAAGCCCCTCGTCTGTAAAACTGTAATAGCTTTCTTCTGTCAGGATGATATGGTCTAACAGGTGTAAATCCAAGACCTTGCAGGCTTCTTTTATTTTTGAGGTGATTTGCTTGTCCGGTTCGCTCGGACGTAGATTGCCCGATGGGTGGTTATGTGAGAGGATTATGCCCGAAGCATGGACTTTTAAGGCTGTTTGCAGGATGATTTTCACGTCCATTACAGTTTCAGCCATGCCGCCTTTAGAGATAAGGGAAACGCCTAAAGCCTTATTAGCCCGATTGAGGAACATTACATAACTTTCTTCGTGGTGTTCCATACATTCGGAATAGAAAGGTTTTAAGTAAGAATAAGAAGTTTGAGAAGAAAGTATTTTCATTCTTTCGGATGCTTTTACATTGTCTTTATAAGAGATAGTGATTTCCGGCATGGTAAATTCTGTTGTTTTCATAACGCTTGAATTTTAAATTAAACAATAAGAAATTTTGCCGGACACCCACAGTTTGGCGGGGACTTCAACCTAATCTTTTCAAAAAATACGACCCGTAGGTGTGGAGATTTTTTAGAAAACCGGAACGGCTCGGATTAGGTATTTGTCCCTGCCGGGCTGTAACTTTGCTAAAATTTGTGATTGAGATACATTACTTTAGGGAACTGAAAAAGGGGTATCACTGATGACACCCCTTAGACAACCGAATACCTTAAACCGTTATTCATCATAGGTTCTATATCCTATCGGTTTGCGTGGCTTTGGGTCAGGTTTACTTAGTAATTGGGTAAGTGCTTGGTAAACCTCGCTGAATTGTGCATCCGTACTCTGTTCCAGTTCTTCGATGCGTTTAAGAAGTTCCTCGTAACCGATTGACATTTGACGCATGAGGACGAAAGCACGCATGATGGAGATATTCACGTCTATGGCAGTCTGACTGCGTAAGACACTACTAAGCATGGCGACACCCTGCTCCAAAAATGCAAGAGGCGGGGTCGGTGTGTGCCGGATATTTTCAGGGAACTTATCACAGTTTGTGATAAGTTCCTGCCATTCATCCTTTGTTAGCTGGAAAGCAAAGTCACTGGGAAAACGGGATAAGTTTCTTTTAACTGCCTGTTTCAAAGCTCTTGTTTCAACTTGATAAAGTTCTGCCAAATGGAAATCGAGCATGACCCGGCAACCTCTGACCTCAAAGATTTTGTTTTGGATGATTTGTAAGTCCATAATGTTATTATTTAATGGTGAGTAATTGAAAGCATAAAGGGACTTATCACAAATTGTGATAAGTTCCCCTATATACCTATTTCATAGATACTTCTTTGTAGATTTTTTCAATGCCGACAAATTTCTTGTCAAGTCCTTGCATATCGTTACTTATCTTGTTATTGGTAATGCGGGCGTATATCTGTGTGGTTTCTATATTGGTGTGTCCCAGCATCTTACTAACAGTTTCAACGGGTACACCTTTTGCAAGCGTAGTTGTCGTAGCAAAAGTATGCCTTGCAAGGTGAAATGTCAAGTTCTTTTTAATCCCGCAAACATCCGCAATTTCTTTCAAATACGCATTTAATTTCTGATTGCTGATTACAGGAAGTATCTTACCATCAGGCAAATTACCTTTATACTTCTTCAATATCATTTTGGGAATATCCAGCAAAGGAACATTTACGTCCGTATTAGTCTTTTGACGTTTGGTGATTATCCATAAATTACCGTCAAAGGATTTACGAATATTGTCTTGCGTAAGATTGGCAACATCTATGTAAGCCAAACCTGTGAAGCAGGAAAAGATAAACAAGTCTCTGACATTTTCCAACCGTTCAGAAACCATCTTCTTTTTAAGGATGATTTTTATTTCATCCTCTGACAAGTAACCCCTATCCACTTTTTCCAAACGTATTTTATAACTGGCGAATGGGTCGCCTATCAAAATGCCATTATTACGGGCAATCAGGATGATACGTTTGAAAAACTGCATGAACTTGGCGGTCGTGTTATAACCACATTTACAGGTAGTACGCAAATATAACTCGAAGTCTGTAATGAACATCGGTGTTATTTCATTTATCGCAAAATCTGATACATTATATTTGCTTTGGATGAACTCGGCAAGATGGCGGCGGGTCACTTCATATTTACGGTAGGTAGCAATCGTTTTAGATATGCCGACCAACTGCTTAACATCATCATTGTGCTTTTTGAAAAGGGTAAGGACGGTTTCGTGTTTCTCACTGTGTCCCAAAAATTCATTCTTCACCTTTTCGGCTGTTACATAATTGTCACGCCGTTGTTGTTCGTGGTAGATATTGTTCAGGGATGCTTTTATATCATCTAATAAAGCATTGATTTTACCTGCATCCTTACCTTTGGCTTTTCCTGCTGCGATATTCCAGCTATCAGGCAAAATGCTTTGTTTTGTGCTGAACTGGCAAAGTTTACCGTCAATGGTAATTCTTGCCATAATCATAACTTCACCGTTCTTTTTTTCAGAGCCTTTCTTTAAATAGAAAAGGACTTTAAATGTACTCTTCATAACCTCACATTTTTAAGTTGCAAAACTACTAATAACTTATTAAATGTGAGATAGATAGATGGTGGACAAATTCGGACTTCCTGTGGTCATTTCGGGACAAATCGTTACCGTTTTTGTCCGGTCGGGAATAGGTAACGATTTAGTAACGAAACTATGTCTTTTACAGTCCTTTTGTTGTCTTGGAAACAAGACTTATAGGCAATAAAAAAACCTACAAATCGCTGATTTGTAGGTTTTTGACCTCTTACTGTCCTATTTTGTCCAGTAGGTTCTGCGGAGAGACAGGGATTCGAACCCCGGGTGCCTCGCAGCACAACGGTTTTCAAGACCGCCGCAATCGACCACTCTGCCACCTCTCCAAAACTTCTTTTTCAAGAAGTGCTTTTCTCTTAAAGCGGTGCAAAGATAGCGCTTCTTTTTTAAATTCGCAAACAAATCCGGAATAAAATAATTCACATATCCGCAAAAACTAAAAATACGGCATAAAAGGAACTAATAAAATGTTGCTAAAATCTTTTCGTCCGACAGCTGTTTTATTTTCGTCCAACAGCTGTCGGACGAAAATAAAACAGCTGTCGGACGAAAGGGAAATTATTGTGGGACGAATAGATTTCAGCATAAATAATAATAGTCGGTAAGAGTACAGATATTAATCGGACGGACACGAATCAACACCCGGTGGTACTTCCTACCTAATAATGGCTATTTTATGCTCTTCAACATAAAAATCCTCCATATTATTGTGTAATTACGGAAAAATTTCCGTAATTTTGCGCGCTCTAAAGGATAACATATCTAATCACTTTTATTAAAAGAACATTATGGAATTAAACAAAACCTTTATTGACGGGCTTTGGAGCAAAGAAATCAATGTAAGTGATTTCGTTAGTAAAAACATCACGTCCTACACCGGAGACGCATCTTTCCTGCAAGGACCAACGGAGCGCACCAAGCATATCTGGAACCTCTGTCTGAAAGCACTGGAAGAAGAAAGAGCCAATAACGGTGTCCGTTCATTAGATCATACAACAGTATCTACCATCACTTCCCACAAAGCAGGCTATATAGATAAGGAGAACGAGCTTATCGTAGGCTTGCAGACAGATGAACTGCTGAGACGCGCCATCAAACCTTTCGGCGGTATCAATGTAGTGGCAAAAGCATGCCGCGAAAACGGCGTGGAGGTAGACGATAAAGTAAAAGACATCTTTACACACTACCGCAAAACACACAACGACGGCGTATTCGATGTATATACCGAAGAAATCCGTTCGTTCCGTTCATTGGGCTTCCTCACCGGACTTCCCGACAACTATGCACGCGGACGTATCATCGGTGACTACCGCCGTCTGGCATTGTACGGTATCGACCGCCTCATCGAAGCCAAACAGGAAGACTTGCGCCACCTGACCGGCCCTATGACCGAAGCACGCATCCGCCTGCGCGAAGAAGTGGCAGAGCAAATCAAGGCCTTGAAGGACATCAAGACCATGGGCGAATACTACGGCCTCGACCTCAGCCACCCCGCCACATCTGCTCAGGAAGCCGTACAGTGGGTATACATGGCATACCTTGCCGCTGTAAAAGAACAAGACGGTGCCGCCATGTCATTGGGTAATGTATCTTCATTCCTTGACATTTTCATTGAATATGATTTGGCTCACGGTAAGATTGACGAAACTTTTGCACAGGAACTGATTGACCAGTTCATCATCAAACTGCGTATGGTACGCCACCTGCGTATGCAGTCCTACAATGACATCTTCGCCGGAGACCCCACCTGGGTTACCGAAGCTATCGGCGGACGCTTCAACGACGGTCGCGTAAAGGTGACAAAAACCTCTTTCCGCTTCCTGCAAACGTTGTACAACCTCGGCCCGTCTCCCGAGCCTAACATGACTGTGCTGTGGAGCCCCGAACTGCCGGAAGGCTTCAAGGAATTCTGTGCCAAAGTATCCGTAGATACCAGCTCTATCCAGTACGAGAACGACAACCTGATGCGCGAGGTACGCAACTGCGACGACTATGGTATCGCCTGCTGCGTATCCTACCAGGCTATCGGTAAGCAAATCCAGTTCTTCGGCGCACGCGCCAACCTTGCCAAAGCATTGTTGCTTGCCATCAACGGCGGACGTTGCGAAAACACCGGAACTGTAATGGTGAAAGGTATCCCCGTGCTGACTCACGATACGCTGAACTTTGAAGAGGTAATGAACAACTACAAGAAAGTGCTGACGGAGATTGCCCGCGTTTACAACGAAGCAATGAACATCATCCACTACATGCACGACAAGTATTATTACGAAAAAGCCCAAATGGCATTCGTTGATACAGACCCGCGCATCAACCTTGCATACGGCGTAGCCGGACTTTCCATTGCCATCGACTCATTGTCTGCCATCAAATACGCCAAAGTAACGGCACGCCGTAACGACATCGGCCTGACGGAAGGTTTCGACATCGAAGGCTCTTTCCCGTGCTTCGGCAACAACGACGACCGTGTAGACCACCTTGGTGTAGACCTGGTGTACTACTTCAGCGAAGAGTTGAAGAAGCTGCCCGTTTACAAGAACGCCCGTCCTACCCTGTCGCTCCTGACCATCACATCCAACGTGATGTACGGTAAGAAGACCGGAGCCACTCCCGACGGACGCGCCAAAGGCGTTGCTTTCGCTCCGGGAGCCAACCCGATGCACGGACGCGACAAGAACGGTGCCATCGCCTCTTTGAGTTCCGTAGCCAAACTGCGCTACCGCGACTCACAGGACGGTATCAGCAACACATTCTCCATTGTTCCGAAATCATTGGGTCCCACTGCCGAGGAACGCGTAGAGAATCTGGTTACCATGATGGACGGTTACTTCACCAAAGGTGCACACCACCTCAACGTGAACGTGCTGAACCGTGAAATGCTGAAAGACGCCATGGAACATCCGGAGAAATATCCGCAACTCACCATCCGCGTTTCCGGATATGCCGTAAACTTCGTGAAACTGAGCCGCGAACACCAATTGGAAGTTATCAGCCGCAGTTTCCACGAAAGAATGTAATCGGTAAACCGGATACATAACCTTTTAGAGCACGGATTACACGGATTTCACGGATTAAGCAAAAATCCGGAGTAACAACCCTGTAGTCCGTGCTTTCTTTTTTATTACATTCTTTGCTTATAATACACTATTATGATTAATGTTCATTCATACGAATCGATGGGCACTTTCGACGGTCCGGGGCTGCGGCTTGTCATATTCCTCCAGGGCTGTCCTTTCCGTTGCCTGTATTGTGCCAACCCCGATACAATAGATGTAAAGGGCGGTACTCCTACTCCTGCCGGTGAAATCCTGCAAATGGCTGTCAGCCAAAAAGCTTTCTTCGGAAAAAAAGGGGGAATTACCTTCTCCGGCGGCGAACCTACCTTGCAGGCAGAGGCATTGATACCACTGTTCAAAGACTTGAAAGCAAACGGCATCCATATCTGTCTTGACACCAACGGCGGAATCTGGAACGATAAAGTTGAGGAATTGTTAAGTCTGACGGACTTGGTATTGCTCGATATCAAAGAATTCAATCCCGAACGCCACCGTACCCTGACCGGACGCAGCAACGAACAAACCCTGCGCACCGCTGCCTGGCTGGAACAACAGGGACATCCGTTTTGGCTGCGCTATGTCCTGGTACCGGGATATAGTGATTTTGAAGAAGACATACGCAGCATGGGCGAACAGTTCGGCAAATACCAAAGCATACAACGGGTGGAAATACTTCCCTACCACCGCTTAGGGGTGCATAAATACGAAGCTATAGGCTGGGATTATCAGTTAAAAGAAGTAGTAGAGAATACCCCCGCACAACTGGAACGAGCCGAAAAACTCTTTAAAGAGTACTTTCCCACAGTAGTGGTAAATTGAGAATTGATTCCCAACTCTCAATTTAATCAGTAAGTCAACCGTACTCCACCCTGCAAGGTAAAGTTGCAGGGATTTTCTTTTCGTATAGTCTCAATGTCCGAGCCATCGTCAAAGAAGTACGACACTCCCGGTTCTACATAAATGCCGACTCTGCTACTTATATTATACTGTGCACCCACAGCTCCCATTACAGAGAATTGCAGCGGTTTCACGGTTTCGTTTTTACTTCCTATTTTCCCGTAAACGCATTTTTCCATGGCGCCGCCGGCAGAAACATACATGATAAAGAACTTCTTATCTACAAAGTTCCAGTTGGCACGCAAAGGAATACCCAAGTAATGCAATTTCTGGCTGACCGTTTCCGAGCTTCCGGCAAATTTCACATCCGAAGCGAGGTACGTATACGTCAAGCCCGTTTCTACGGAGAAACCCCGTGCAAGCCCTTTACGTACCGAGAAGCCGAAAGACAGCGGCTGTTTATGGTCTATGTCCACCACCTGTCCGGAACTTCTCTGCAGATAAGGTATGCCATCCTTAAAGACAAGTTCCTGCCCATCCGGCACTTCCATTATCCCGTCAGACATTGTGGTAAGGTCTACCCTTCCGCCGGAAACGCCGAAACTCTGTCCGTTCTGAAGCAGCCCGCTTTCATCCATGCTGCTTCCCGAAATCAATCCGCCCGTATTTCCTACTGCCAATCCGACCGACCAGCCACGCGACTGCTCCCGCTTCGTTCCGCCAACCGGCAAATGCAATTTGTCTCTGCCGGACGGGCGGCGCTCAATCTTTTCCGTACGCTCCTCTTCCACTATCACTTCTTCTGCTGCTTCCTGATTTGCCTGTGCCGACTCCGCAGTACGTTCCTGTACGTTCCCAGTCTGAACTTCCGGCTCCGCATTCAGGGATTGGACAACTGCTTCCCGTTCCGTTTCATCTGCGGTATTCAGTTGTTGTGCCAGCAAGGAACGCCGGTTCGTATCCGTTGGCAGCTCCTGTTTCTGTGCGCGATAGTCGGGTTCTGTTATCTCTGTCCGCACCGAAGGCGTCTGTTGCTCCGGCAGCTTGTCCGGCACGGCAGCCAATGTCGGTGCAGCCATATTCCGCATCTCCTCTCCCACAGGGCTTTGGAGCAGCCATACACTCACCGACGACACCGCAACGAGCAGTGCCGCAGCCGCAGCTACAGCCCAGCGGCGGAAAGGTATAATCCGCCGTCTTCCGGCTACCGGCGGCTTCGAAGCGGACAAATCCTTCTCAAGCCGTTCCCAACCGGAAACGGGCAACGGTTCGGAATAATCGTCCAACCGCTCCTTTATCTTTCGCATCCACAATTCATCTTCCATACATTTCTCCATTTATGCGTTTCTTTTCATCCACTCCTTCACTTTGGCAGCCAAAGCGGCTTTGGCACGCACCAGTTGTGAAGCCGATGACTTTTCGTTGATACCCAGCAACCGGGCAATCTCCTTATGAGATTTATCTTCAAAAACAAACAGGTTGAATACAGTACGATAACCGGCGGGAAGCTCGCTTATAAACTGCATCAATACCTTTTGAGGAATAGTATCCACTGCCGAAGCATCCGGCTCCTCATACGTCTCCGGCACATCGTCCAGGGCAGCGGACTGGCTCATCACATCATTCTTCCGCAAATACTGCAATACCGTATTCACCATTACACGTTCCATCCACGCCCGCAAAGAGCCCTCTCCCCGCCAAGTGAACTTATCGAAAGAGTCGAAGAGCTTCAGGAAACCGTCATGCATCAAATCCTGTGCAGTTTCCCGGTCACCGGCGTAACGCAAACATACGCCGAGCATCCGCCCCGCATACTGTTCGTACAGTTCTTTGCGGGCAAGGTTGTCGCCTTGCCTGCAGCGTTCTGCCAATACCTGTTCTTCCATCCTCTCTTTTAACACGTGTTTACCTTATAAATGCAACGGGCACAAAAATACTGCATCCGGCAGATAGGAAATTCATTCTTTATTTTCTTTAACATTCTTATAAGCAGTATTCATGCAGTCCCGGCATTTTCTGAATACAAAACCTAAAACAGAACCAATAACAAAACCTCTACTTATGAAAAAGTTAAGAACGATATTAGCCGCATTTCTGCTGTTGTTCATCGCCACCCCCGTACTGCAATCCTGCCTGGACGATTGGGATGATGCCGAACACCCGTTGCTCGCCATCGGCACAGTGCGAATAATCGACGGAAAAGACTACTACTTCGCCCTCGATGAAGGAACCAAAATGTTTCCCGGTGACACTGCCCAAGTGGATAACTACACTCTGGTGGAAGGACAGCGCGCCTTTGTATATTTCAACCTGCTGGATGAAGAAGTAACCGGCTACGATTACAATGCCAAAATCAACCATGTAGAGAATATCCTAACCAAAGACATTTATTTTATGCCTGCCGAAAAGGCCGACAGCATCGGCGACGACCGCATCAACATCAACAATATGTGGATTACGGACAACTACCTGAACATCCAATACCAGCTATACCACAGCAACAGCAATGATAAAAAACATATGCTGAACCTTATAGTCAACGAAGCATCCGACGGCAAGAATGACAAAGAGGGATATATTACGCTGGAACTCCGCCAGAATGCTTACGGTGACGAGCCGCTCATGCCGGGACAAGGGCTTGTCTCTTTCAAACTGGATAAGATAGCCGACCGGATACCCGGAAAAACCGGACTCAATATCCGCGTAAAAAGTTTGCACGACGGCGAATATTACAAAACCATTGACTTTAAAACGGACGAAAACTAAACTATTCTTTGCAATACCCTTTTCAATGTCTTTTTATTTAAAGCGGAGCAGGCTGTTTGCCTTCACTCCGCTTTGTTCTTTTCTACCTTCTGCCCACCGGGTCTTGCTCTATCCTTTTCCCATGTAATTCCGTGCCTGAAAAGAAACAAATCAGCCTCTTCCCGTTTTTGGTCCATTCCCCTTTTATCCCTTGTTTCCCCTTTTCCAGCGTTAAGTTTCCCGGCTTCGGAAATTATTTCCCGGCAAAATAGCGTGTCCTTCCGTACTTTTGGAAAAAAATCAGAACGATATATATATGAGAACAAAAGTACCCGTTATCCTATTGTCTGTTCTTGCCCTGCTGTTCCATGCTTGCGGCGGCAAGGATACCCAAGACAAGCAAGAGCTGTCAGTCAGCACTTCCCAAGTTACTGCATTGCCCCAAAACGGCAATAAAGAGTTCCCTTTCATAGCCCGGCCGTTCCGCACCAGCGAACTGTCATTCCGGGTAGGCGGGCCTATCGACCGCTTCGACGTGTATGCCGGTAACCGATACGAACAAGGAAACATCATTGCAGAGATAGACCCGCGCGATTTCCGCATCCGCAAAGAACGCGCCGAAGCCGTTTACCGTCAAAGCAAGGCCGAGTTCGAACGCATAGAGGCGCTATACCGGAAAGAGAACATCTCCGCCAGCACCTACGAAAAGGCAAAAGCCGATTATATCTCCGCCAAAACAGCCTTTGATACCGCCGTATGCGAACTGGAAGATACCCGCCTCACAGCCCCTTTCACCGGATATGTAGGTGAAGTGTACATCGAAAAATTCCAGGATGTCAAGGCAACCCAGCCGGTCGTATCTCTTATCGACATACATCAGCTAAGGATAGAAATATATGTACCGCAGGAAATAGCCTATGCGGCACAGTCGTCGGACAGCATACGGATATGCTTCGACGCCATCCCCGGGCAGACCTACCGGGCCAAGGTCATAGAGGTGTCCAAAGGCACTACCCGCAACAATCTGTCCTATCTGCTTACAGCCATATTGCCCAATGAAGGTGGTAAACTGCTTGCAGGCATGTCCGGCAAAGCGATTCTGGACACACCGCAGGCAGAGAGTGCCGCCGGTTTCTGCATCTCCCAGGCGGCACTCTGTCACCGGCCTTCCACAGGCGATTATGTATGGGTGGTTAATCCTGCCACATCGCAAGTCAGCCGCCGTAAAGTAACAGTAGCCAAATTGCTGCCCGACGGACTGGTACAGATTGCAGACGGACTGCAAATAGGAGAAACCCTCGCAACAAGCGGTCTGCGTTTCCTCTCGGACGGCATGAAAGTAGACATTACCTCTAAAGACAAGTAATTATGAAACTGGTAAAATACTTTTTATCGAAAAAGCCCGTCACAATCCTGCTGTTGGCATTAGTATTGGCAGGCGGATTGCTGGCGTACGTCAAAATGGGCAAGCTGGAAGATGCTCCGTTCACCATTAAACAGGCGCTGGTATTGACTCCCTATCCGGGAGCTTCTCCCTCGGAAGTACAGTCACAGGTTACAGATGTGCTGGAAGAGTCCATCCAGGCATTGGGCGAACTCTATTACCTGAAAACGGAGAACCGTGCAGGACTGTCCAAAATCACCGTTTATGTAAAGAAAGAAATCCGTGCCGACGAAATGCAGCAGCTTTGGGACAAACTGCGCCGCAAAGTAAGCGATGTACAGAGCAAGCTGCCCGAAGGCGCCGGTCCCTCTGTTGTGAATGATGACTTCGGCGATGTGCTGGGCGTTTTTTACGGGCTTACCGGAAGCGGACACAGCTACCGCGAACTTGAAGATGAAGCCAAACTGATAAAGAATGAAATCCTGAAAGTAAAGGATGTTGCCAAAGTAGAGATTTACGGAACACAGACACCTACGATAGACATTTCCGTAAGCCCCTCCGTCATGGCCCGTAGCGGCATCACGATGGCCGACATCGCCCGCGCGTTCGAGGCTCAGAACAAAGTTGTGGATGCCGGCGGCATAGACGTCGGTTCCAACCGTCTGCGTATCGAGTCCACCGGAAATTTCTATTCGCTGGACGACATACGCAACCTTACAATCGTATCGCACACCGGAGAGCATTTCCGGCTCGCGGACATTACCCGGATTGAAGAAAGCTACCAGACCCCGGCAAGCAACCTGATGCGCATCAACGGACAACCCGCTGTCGGCATCGCCATTTCCACCGTTCCCACCGGAAATGTGGTCGATATGGCAGCCGCCGTCAAGGAATCGCTCCAACAGATGTCGGGCAGCATGCCCGAAGGCTTCGAACTTGTAACCCTGTACGACCAGGGCTACGAATCGGCAGTCGCCAACCAGGGTTTTATCCTCAACCTCATCATATCCGTACTTACCGTAGTGGCAATCCTGCTCTTTTTTATCGGTTTCAAAAACGGATTGCTGATAGGCAGCGGACTGGTATTCTCCATTTTTGCCACCCTGATAGTGATGTTATGTACCGACATCGCACTTCAACGCATGTCATTGGCTGCTATCATCATCGCCATGGGAATGCTGGTGGATAATGCCATTGTGGTGTCCGACTCCGCACTGGTAAACATGCAACGGGGCATGAGAAAGCGGGTTGCCATCATGCGCGCCTGTTCCTCCACTGCCCTGCCGTTGCTGGCGGCAACCGTCATTGCCATATTGACGTTCCTGCCCATTTATTTTTCACCCCACATCACCGGTGAACTGCTTTCCTCGCTGGTAATCGTTATCGGGGTTTCGCTGATGTTCAGCTGGGTGTTCGCACTGACGCAAACTCCGTTCTTCATTCAGGAATTTGTACGCCGTCCCCGACCGGAAGAGTTGAAAAGCGCCCTGTTCGACGGAAAGTATTACAATATGTTCCGCCGTTCCCTGCACTGGGTCATCAAACATCGCTATGCCACAATAGCCTGCATGGTCTTACTGCTGGTACTCTCTGCATGGAGCTTCAAATTCATCCCCAAAGTATTCGTGCCTGCACTGGACAAGCAATATTTTACCGTAGATGTATGGCTGCCCGAAGGTTCCAACATCGACGAAACCGGGAAGCTGGCGGAAGAAATGGCAGCATATATCCGTACACACGGGGAAGCGGAAATGGTGTCTACCTTCATCGGCAGAACCCCGCCCCGCTATTATCTGTCGAACGTAGCATTCGGACCTCAGTCCAACTATACACAACTGCTTGTGAAGTGCCATACTTCGGAAGAGTCGCGCCGGCTCAACGCCGCATTGCAGGACTCTATCCACCTGAAATTTCCCGGACCGCTCATCAAAGTAAACAAATTCGAACTGAGCCCGCTGACGGAAGCCGTTATCGAAGCCCGCTTCCTGGGCCCCGACCCGGCAGTGCTCGATTCGCTCGTAGGGCAGGCCATCGAAATCATGCGCCGCAATCCTAAAGTAGCGGATGCCCGTAACGAATGGGGAAATATGGCATTGATGCTACGCCCCGTCTACGATCCGGTAAAAGCCGGCGAACTGGGCATCACCAAAGCGCAGATGATGCAATCCGTCAAATCCATCAGCGACGGTGTACCGGTAGGCATCTATCGGGATAACGAGAAGAAAGTCCCTGTTCTGCTGAAGTCCGAAGGATACGACATTACGGATGCGGCTTCCCTGGGCAACTTCTCCGTATGGAACGGCGAACGCTCGGCTCCCTTATCGCAAGTAACGGAACGCATTGAAACAACGTGGGAATTTCCGCAGATGCGTACCTATAACCGCCAGCTCAGCATGGCTGCCATGTGCGGCGTAAAACCTGGGCATACCATGGCAGAGGTACACGGGGAAATACGCAGTGAGATAGAGGCAATGCCGCTACCGCCGGGTTATACATTCTTTTGGGATTCGCAGTACAAAGACCAGGGTGAAGCCATGGAAGCGATTGCCAAATACTTCCCGCTGGCATTCCTCATGCTGATTGTGATTCTGGTGGCGCTGTTCGGTAACTTCCGCCAGCCCATCATCATCCTGTGCATACTTCCCCTGTCACTGATAGGTGTCGCCGTAGGAATGCTGCTCACCGGATTCGATTTCGGCTTCTTCCCCATTGCCGGCTGGCTGGGATTGCTGGGTATGATTATCAAAAACGTTATCGTGCTGATAGACGAAATCAACATTCAGCGCCGCGAAGGAGTTCCTGCTTACACAGCCGTGATAGAATCCACCGTTTCGCGTACCCGTCCTGTACTAATGGCTGCCACGACTACCATTCTCGGTATGGTTCCGTTGCTGTTCGATATTGCTTTCGGCGGGATGGCAGCTACAATTATCTTCGGACTGACATTCGCCACTTTGCTGACGCTGTTTGTCACTCCGGCATTATATACCCTGTTTTATCGTATAAAAACCAATAAGTAAGCATGAAGACATTCTATACTTTATTACTTTTTTATTTGTGTGTTCAGCCCGTATTTTCCCAGCAGGATTCCCTGCTGGAGAAATATAGGGCAATGGCTCTGGACTATAACCACGACTTGCGTGCGGCAGACAAGAACATAGCTTCCAGCATGGAGCTGATAAAAGCCGCCAAAGCCGATTTAAAGCCCAAACTGTCGGGAGACGCAAACTTCCAGTACACCGGAAATCCCATCGAACTTACCGTGAACCTGCCCCAAAGCAATCCCCTCACTTTCGAAGGGCGTGACATGAAATACGGCGCATCCCTCTCGTTGATGCAGCCCCTCTACACCGGCGGACGCATCCGCGAATCCATCCGGCTGGCAAAGCACCAACAATCCATGAATGTTCATCAAGCGGAACTGCTCCACTCCTCCGTATGCTACCAGACGGATATGCAATACTGGAATGCCGTAGCCCGCCGGGAACTGATGAACATAGCCACAGACTACCGCAACTCGGTCGCTTCACTGGCGCGCACTATCCGCGAACGCGTTGAGGCGGGACTTGTCGCCCCCCAAGACCTGCTCATGGCGGAAGTCAAACTCAATGAAGCCGAATACCAGGTATTGCAGGCACGTAACAGTTTTGAGACCGGACGCATGGCGCTCAACTCCCTGATAGGCATGCCGCTCGAATCCGAGACCGAAGTGCAGGAGTCCATTCCCGTAGTGCTTCCGTCCGACAACCTGGCGGCATCCGACGGCAGCAACCGTCCCGAACTGCTTATGGCGCACGACCAAATAAAAATAGCCGAAAGCCAGGGCAAGCTGACGGACTCCAAATACAAGCCGCAACTGTATGTCGGAATAGACGGCAGCTATTCTTCACCCGGCTATGACTTCAAAACCGACCTCGACCCTAACTATGCCATATACGCCAAGCTGTCCGTTCCTATTTTCGAATGGGGCAAACGGCGCAACGAAAAACGTTCTTCCGCCTGGAAAGTAGACATGGCAAACGACTATCTCAATAAAGTGACGGATAACGTAAACCTCGAAATACAAACCGCCCGCACTTCTCTTGCACAAGCCATAAAACAGGTGGACCTCACCGGAAGTTCCCTTGAGAAAGCACGTGAAAACGAACAGAAGGCACTGGAACGTTATGAAGAGGGGAAAATCTCCATCATGGAAGTCATTGAAGCCCAGAACTACCGACAAGCCTCGCAAATAAACTACGTGCAAGCCAAAGTTTCGGCACAGAGTTCTTACTCCGGCCTGATAAAAGCATTGCACAGCTATTGAGTTTTCCCAAAACATTATAACTTTGTCCCCCATGAAATGGAATAATCTGATATACGGCATTCTGTTCTCCGGATTAGGAGCGTTCTCCTACTTCCTGCTGGTAGACTATACCAATCTGTCTCCTCATATTGCCGATGCACCCTATTCCCGCGGAGCGTTCATCTATTTTATCCTGGCATTCAATGTGCTGGGATACGCCACCCTCCGCCTCAGTTCATGGATTAATACACAGTATGCCGTAAATATGCGTTCACGGTGGAAAATTCCTGTTATCTACCTGGCAGGCATGTCGCTCTTCCTGTTGCTGAACTACGGGCTGCTCGTAAGCGCCAAAATATTGGCGGGAGCAGCCAATCCGTTCTCCATTCAGCCAAGAGGGTGGTGGATGCTGATTACCATCTGGCTTGTGGAACTTGTTGTCTTGGGATTATTACTGGCAAACCGTTCTACCCAAAAGGCGTTGAGGCTGCAACAACGGGCGGCTGTATTGCAGGCCGAAAACGACACGGCACGCTACACCGCCCTGCAAAACCAGCTCAATCCTCATTTCCTGTTCAACAGCCTCAACACGCTTATAGCTGAAATTGAGTATAACCCCAAAAATGCGGTACACTTCACCAAGCACCTGTCCAGTGTTTACCGTTACGTGCTGCAAAGCCAGGACAAAACACTGGTGACGCTCGGCGAAGAGCTGGAATTTATCCGTTCGTACCTTTTCCTGCACGAGGTCCGTCTGGGCAACTGCCTTACGTGCCAAAACAACGTTCCTGCGGAATATGCGGAAAAGATGCTGCCGCCCCTCACGCTGCAATTATTGGTAGAGAATGTAATCAAACACAATTCCATCACTCCCGGCAAACCGATGGTTATCACTATCCGCATCGAAGATGAGTATCTGTCCGTCAGCAATCCGATACACCCCAAAAAGAGTGTCGCATCATCCGGAATAGGACTGGAGAACCTTGCCAAACGTTGCGAACTGATGTCGGGCAAGAAAATCATTATCAAGAACGAAACCGAAAAATTTACTGTAAAAGTCCCTTTGCTATATGAATAAGCCTGCTATTGCCATCATTGAAGACGAGATTCCTGCCGCCCGCCTGCTGCATTCCATGATTGCCCGCCTGCGCCCGGAATGGGACATCACCGTAATTCCCGGCAGTGTGGAAGAAGCTACCGAGTGGTTTGCCACGCATCCCCACCCCGACCTTCTCTTCCTCGACATACAACTTGCCGACGGCAACTCGTTCGACTTTCTGTCGGCAGCCCATCCCTCATCCACCATCATCTTCACCACCGCTTACGACCAGTATGCAGTCCGTGCGTTCACCGTCAACAGCATCGACTATATCCTGAAGCCGATAGATGAGCAGCGTTTGCAGGAAGCCATTGATAAATACGAACACTTGCAGCAGTGCAGCAATCCCCGTCCCGACGACTATCTGGCAACTCTGCTGGATGCCCTGCAATCCAAAGAAAAGCAATACCGCACCCGTTTCCTCATATACCGCGCCGACCGTTTCTGGTCTTTGCAGGTCAGCGATATAGCTTATTTTTATTCGGAGAACAAAATGACCTTTGCCGTTACCCGCAACAATCAGGAACATATACTCGACCTCTCGTTGAATAAGCTTTCCGAACAACTGGATCCCGACCGCTTCTTCCGTGCCAATAGGCAAATTATCCTGTGCATCGATGCCATAGACCATGCCGAACCCTACTTCAACGGAAAAATATCGGTAACGGTACGCCCGCCGTATAAGAGTAAAATCACAATCAGCGAGGAGAAACTCGCCGCTTTCAAACGCTGGCTTAATTTTTAATTCAAAAGAAAGGCGTATCTTTGCACCCGATTTTACCAAACAACTTTCTATAAGCATGAAAAAAGGACTGCTATACGCTATATTGGCATCTGTGCTATGGGCCATCGTAAACCCGTTCATCAAGCAAGGGCTCAGTTATGATTTTACTCCGATGAATTTTGCCGGGCTGCGTTTCACCAGTGTAGGCGTTCTGCTTTTTGCCTATACCTGGCACAAGGGGATGTGGCAGGAAATCAAGCAGCACCGCAAACTGTTCCTCAATCTGATATTCATTAATATGTTCATGGGGTATACAGCCTTTTATTTCGGAGTGGACTTCGTAAGCGGGGCTATATCATCCATCATCATGGGTATGACGCCGCTTATCAATGTACTGCTTGCCCATCTGCTGGCAAGTAACGACAAACTGAACGGTTACAAAATCGTCAGCCTCATCATCAGCCTTGCAGGCCTCTTGCTGATTGTAGGGATGGGCAGCGACGGTGAACCGCTGGACTGGAAAGGCATCACAGGCATCATACTACTGTTGCTCAGCATTATCTTTCAGGGCTATTCCGCCATCTCCGTATCCGAAGAGAAAGGCGAGGTCAATCCTATCTTCCTGAATGCCGTACAGATGTTTTTCGGTGGCGCCCTTATCTACGTCATAGGACTGGGCACGGAAGGTTATCACTCTTTCATCGGCAAGCCTGCCGGATTTTATATCAGCCTGGGCATCCTCGTATTTATTTCCGTCTTTGCCTTCAGCTTCTGGTTTATGGCGTTGCAAAGCAAAGGCGCAAAAGTCAGCGACATCAACATGTGCCGCCTTATCAACCCGATTCTCGGAGCTGTATTAAGTTGGATAATGCTTGCGGGAGAATACCCCACATTCAGTACGGTAGCGGGAATGCTGATTATTGTCAGTTCGTTGGTTATCTATTTCAAAGGAGCGGAGATTGTAAAATACATCAGTACAAGGAAATAAACAGAGTGTGTCAAAATACACTTGATGATTTCTTTTAGGCACGGCAATGGCAGTAGCATCCTTTAACAAAGGGAATGCCTCTAAAGGACGGCTGAAAGTTTTTTCATCATCTGTTTTTACATAAATACGATTAGCATCAAACCATTCTGAATATGAACATGAATGGGTTACTGCCAAATAACTCTTTTATTTGTAAATATAGGGATTTTTTCGAAAGTACGAACTATCGGCGGCGGTTTCATAAAATCGGCTGGCGAAAAAAACAAATAGAATTTTCCAAAATAGCTTTGGATAAGCCATTAACGAAATACATTCTTTTAAGAGCACAGTGGTTTACCCAATAAAATTGTATACCTTTGTAACAAGTTAAAGAAGATGTCGCAAAGAATCGGATAAAAGAGGTATTGATTGAGGCGGGTATTAGTCAAACTGAATTGACTAATGCGTACACTTTTTGTACCCAACGAAATAAAAAAATAATGGCAAATACTAATCTAAAAGAAGCTAAGGCGGCTAAGAATGATGAGTTCTATACGCAATTTCATGACATAGAGATTGAAATGAATGCCTATCTTGAATATGACTCGGATGTGTTCAGGGGAAAGACTGTATTACTTCCTTGTGATGACCCCGAATGGAGCAACTTTACCCGATACTTTGCTGCCAAGTTCGATGAATTAGGCTTGAAAAAACTGATTTCTACGAGTTATGCGCCGGATAGCAAAAAATATAAAACGCCTTATCATCCCTCTTTGTTTGAGCAAGAAGCGCCTCAGTTCGACCCATCCAAGGCACAAGTGAAAGGTAAGATATTCATATTGGAACGAGACAAGAGCGGGGACGGGCGTATCAATATAGATGACCTCGAATGGAAGTATATGGAGGGTGACGGAGATTTTCGAAGCAAAGAAGTTACCGAACTTCGTAATGAAGCGGATTTCATCATAACGAATCCACCGTTCTCCTTGTTTCGTGAGTTCTTGGCTTGGATTGTAGAAGCTGGGAAGAAGTTTGCTGTAATAGGTAACATGAACGCAATCACTTATAAGGAGGTCTTTCCCTTGATAAAAGATAACAAAGTTTGGTTAGGTGCTACAGGAAATGGAAATGATATGGT
>OHLR01000302.1_pt1 | contig 28569 bp, 22 predicted proteins | sample 1569141 | NCBI WGS metagenome assembly OHLR01 (sample SAMEA3879553, study PRJEB24766) | human gut metagenome | biome: human-associated habitat; feature: feces | place: USA | collected 1985/1987
CGCCGTCCGGTCCACCATATTGACTGATTATCATAGCCGCCAGAGTAGGGTTCGTCTGTTTTATTTTAATAGGGTATTCAAGTCGTTTTTCATAATTCCACATATCAGCAGCCCTCCATTTCCCAAGGCATTGGAGTTGCTACCCACATCCAGTAATTGTCGTTGGAAATGTGTAATTTATCGAGAGGTCCATAATAATCTGCGTACTGTGTCATATAATCGCAGTATTTATCTTTAATCTGTGCATAATATTCAATTGCTTCAAGGTCATCGGGGTGAGTATCAAGGTAGAGATTGACTTCTGTTAGTACAAATCCCAGTTCATAAATATTCTGCATAAGCCCACGTTTGTCGGCTGTTAAAGCACAGCTGGACTGTCTGGTTGGAGTGAGGGTGCTGTTGGAATTGCCGCTGTTGCACAGATTGTTATTGTAATTGCGGTTGTTATTACAGCTATTATTAGAATAGCCATTATTGCAATTCTGCTGGCAATTGAAGGAAGACCTCTGGTTCATAGATGGCTGGTTAGTCATATTATTCATACTCTGCCTCCTGCAAAAGGTTTGGATAATACAGGAAATAAAGTTCCACATTTAAGGGCTTTGCAAGGGTCATACAAATCTCCCCATTTCTGCCACGGTACATAACACATAGCAATCGCCCACGTATTCTGTATTTTCATAATCGAAAAAACTCCATATATTAAACTTATTAGTATTATATGTGGAAAATGACTTGATGCTACTATATGTAATTATATTGAATTTGACATATAATATGAGATTAAATATAATATTTGCATAACCTAACGATAACAAAAGTGATAATAGAGCTGGATATAATAGAATTCGGCTAATCGTAGATTGATAGAGATACATTAATTGTATGCGGCTATGCTATAGGAGTAATTTCTACTGATTGTAGATTAAAGAGGTTAGGTTGTTAAATAACACGAAAGTGTTATTTTTTTAATTTACAAATAAAATAACTTAACACCTCTTTACAAAAAATACAAAAGGTGTTATTGTAAAAATATAAATGGCACTATTGTAATAATCAGAAATAATATATTTTTAAGCAATTATATATTCATTAATATTTATTAAGAAATCAGAGGAGGTACATCAATGAACAAAGCAGCAGACAATTATACAGGTGGTAATTACGATGAATTTATAGCGTTATCCAAAGTTCAGAAGACTTTAAGAAATGAACTAAAGCCAACTTCATTTACAGCAGAACATATCAAGCAGAGGGGAATTATCTCAGAGGATGAATATAGAGCACAACAGAGTCTGGAGTTAAAGAAGATAGCTGATGAATATTATAGGAATTATATTACACACAAGTTAAATGACATCAATAATCTGGATTTTTATAATTTATTTGATGCAATAGAAGAAAAATATAAGAAGAATGATAAAGAAAACAGAGATAAGCTAGATTTGGTGGAAAAATCAAAGCGAGGAGAGATAGCTAAAATGTTATCAGCAGATGATAATTTTAAATCAATGTTTGAAGCCAAATTGATAACAAAGCTTCTTCCTGATTATGTGGAACGTAATTATGAAGGTGAGGATAAGGAGAAAGCACTTGAAACACTTACTCTTTTTAAAGGCTTTACTACATATTTTAAAGGCTATTTTGATATAAGAAAGAATATGTTTAATGGAGAAGGAGGGGCTTCTTCTATATGTCATAGAATTATTAATGTTAATGCTTCGATATTTTTCGATAATTTGAAGACATTTATGCGCATACAGGAAAAAGCAGGAGATGAAATAGCGTTAATTGAAGAAGAATTAACAGAGAAGCTTGATGGCTGGAGGTTAGAGCATATCTTTTCCAGAGATTATTATAACGAAGTTCTGGCACAGAAGGGGATAGATTACTACAATCAGATATGTGGAGATATTAATAAGCATATGAATTTATACTGCCAGCAGAATAAGTTTAAAGCTAATATTTTTAAGATGATGAAGATTCAAAAGCAGATAATGGGTATATCAGAAAAGGTATTTGAAATTCCTCCAATGTATCAGAATGATGAAGAAGTGTATGCTTCATTTAATGAATTTATTAGCAGGCTCGAAGAAGTTAAGCTGACAGACAGGCTTAGAAATATTTTGCAGAACATTAATATATATAATACAGCAAAGATTTATATTAATGCCAGATATTATACAAATGTGTCAAGTTATGTGTATGGCGGTTGGGGCGTGATAGATTCAGCTATAGAACGATATTTATATAATACAATAGCAGGAAAAGGTCAAAGCAAAGTTAAGAAAATAGAAAATGCTAAGAAAGATAATAAATTTATGAGCGTTAAAGAACTGGATAGTATCGTGGCAGAGTATGAGCCAGATTATTTTAATGCTCCATATATTGATGATGACGATAATGCAGTTAAGGCTTTCGGTGGACAGGGTGTGCTTGGCTATTTTAATAAAATGTCGGAGCTGTTAGCAGATGTCAGCCTGTATACAATAGATTATAATTCTGATGACAGTCTTATAGAGAATAAGGAAAGTGCGCTTAGAATAAAAAAACAGCTGGATGATATAATGTCGTTATATCACTGGTTACAGACATTTATTATAGATGAAGTCGTAGAAAAAGATAACGCATTTTATGCTGAGCTGGAAGATATATGCTGTGAATTGGAAAATGTGGTAACACTGTATGACAGAATTCGCAATTATGTTACTAAGAAGCCTTACAGTACACAGAAGTTTAAGCTTAATTTTGCTTCACCAACACTTGCTGCTGGCTGGTCAAGGAGTAAGGAATTTGATAATAATGCAATAATATTGCTTAGGAACAACAAATATTATATAGCGATATTTAATGTGAATAATAAGCCTGATAAACAGATAATAAAAGGTAGTGAAGAGCAGCGATTATCGACAGATTATAAAAAAATGGTATATAATCTCCTGCCTGGTCCTAATAAGATGCTTCCTAAGGTATTTATTAAATCTGATACAGGAAAAAGAGATTATAACCCATCATCATATATATTAGAAGGATATGAGAAGAACAGGCATATCAAATCAAGTGGTAATTTTGATATTAATTACTGCCATGATTTAATAGATTATTATAAAGCGTGTATAAATAAACATCCTGAATGGAAGAATTATGGCTTTAAATTCAAGGAAACTAATCAATATAATGATATAGGGCAGTTCTATAAAGATGTTGAGAAACAGGGATATTCTATTTCATGGGCATATATAAGTGAAGAGGATATTAATAAGCTTGATGAGGAAGGAAAGATATATCTGTTTGAGATATATAATAAGGATTTGTCTGCACACAGTACTGGCAGGGATAATCTTCATACAATGTATTTAAAGAATATATTCAGTGAGGATAATCTTAAGAATATCTGCATTGAATTAAATGGTGAAGCTGAACTTTTCTATCGTAAATCCAGTATGAAAAGCAATATAACTCATAAGAAAGATACAATACTTGTTAATAAAACATATATTAATGAAACGGGTGTAAGAGTATCTTTATCTGATGAAGACTATATGAAGGTCTATAATTATTACAATAATAATTATGTTATAGATACAGAAAATGATAAAAATCTTATTGATATAATTGAAAAAATCGGACATCGCAAAAGCAAAATAGATATTGTTAAAGATAAGAGATACACAGAGGATAAATATTTTCTGTATCTTCCAATAACAATTAATTATGGAATTGAAGATGAAAATGTTAATTCCAAGATAATTGAATACATAGCCAAGCAGGATAATATGAATGTTATAGGAATAGACCGTGGAGAGAGAAATCTTATATATATTTCTGTAATTGATAATAAAGGCAATATTATAGAACAGAAATCATTTAATCTTGTCAATAATTATGACTATAAGAATAAACTTAAAAATATGGAAAAGACAAGGGATAATGCAAGAAAGAACTGGCAGGAAATAGGTAAGATTAAAGATGTTAAAAGTGGTTATCTGTCAGGCGTTATATCTAAGATAGCAAGAATGGTAATTGATTATAATGCAATAATTGTAATGGAAGATTTAAACAAAGGCTTTAAGAGAGGAAGATTTAAGGTTGAACGTCAGGTGTATCAGAAATTTGAGAATATGCTGATTAGTAAACTTAATTATCTTGTATTTAAAGAGAGAAAAGCTGATGAGAACGGAGGAATATTAAGGGGATATCAGCTTACATATATTCCTAAAAGCATAAAAAATGTTGGAAAGCAGTGCGGCTGTATATTCTATGTGCCAGCGGCTTATACATCAAAGATAGATCCATCCACAGGATTTATTAATATATTTGATTTTAAGAAGTATTCAGGCAGTGGCATTAATTCTAAAGTTAAGGATAAAAAAGAATTTCTTATGAGTATGAATTCAATCAGATATATTAATGAAGGTTCAGAAGAATATGAAAAAATCGGACATAGAGAACTGTTTGCGTTTTCTTTTGATTATAATAACTTTAAAACATATAACGTAAGCAGTCCGGTAAATGAATGGACAGCCTACACATATGGGGAAAGAATTAAGAAGTTATATAAAGATGGCAGATGGTTACGTTCAGAAGTATTAAATCTTACAGAGAATTTAATTAAGCTTATGGAACAATACAATATTGAATATAAAGACGGACACGATATAAGGGAAGATATATCGCATATGGATGAAACACGAAATGCTGATTTTATATGCAGTCTGTTTGAAGAATTAAAGTATACAGTTCAGCTAAGAAATAGCAAGAGTGAAGCAGAAGATGAGAATTATGACAGACTTGTATCGCCAATTTTAAATTCGTCTAATGGATTTTACGACTCATCTGATTATATGGAAAATGAGAATAATACCACACATACAATGCCTAAAGACGCAGATGCCAATGGCGCATACTGCATAGCATTAAAAGGTTTGTATGAGATTAACAAGATTAAACAGAACTGGAGTGATGATAAGAAGTTTAAAGAAAATGAATTGTATATAAATGTTACTGAATGGCTTGATTATATTCAGAATAGAAGGTTTGAGTAGATGGAAGATTTGATATTAATTTCTAATCTCAATGATTTTATATTTTGTCCGGTTTCCATATATTTTCATAAATTATATGGAAATCAGGACAATTTGACATATTTTGATAATGTACAGTGGAATGGAAGAAAGCCAAGAATTAAAAGCGATTATGTAAATGTTGTGTTAGATATAGGTTATACAATGCTGTTTAATATCGTTGATGCAATGTTGCAGGTGTATGGATTTGATACATATTATGGAGTATTTCATAAGTGTTTCTATATGAGGAAGTCATTAGTGTGCGACATAATGGAGCCGATAAGACCAATTATAGACTATGAAGTGCGAAAAGCTATTAATCTGGGACAGTGTAAAATTGATGATTTTGAAAAGTATAACGAACGCTGGTGTTTAAAATATAAGAATAATCCGCAATATATACAATTTTTAATGCAGGCAATTATGGAATACAAAGATGAAATATTTATGTATATACAGAACTATTATAGATATTTTATGAAAATGAAAAGTGTATCAGAATTTCCACAGTTTAATATATAATCAGATTGGAGGTATTATGGTAATTGTAAGTTATGATATATCAAATGATAAATTAAGGACTAAATTTGCTAAATATCTGTCAAGATTTGGTCATAGACTTCAATATTCTGTATTTGAGATTGACAACAGCGAGAGAATTGTCGATAATATAGTTAATGACTTGAAGAATAAATATGAGAAGTCATTTTCACAAGAAGACAGTGTGATTATATTTAAACTTTCATCAAGCTGTGAAGTGTTAAGGTTCGGGTATGCGAAGAATGATGAAAAAGACTTTATTATAATAAGTTGAAGTATTATTACAAACCTAGGTCTTAATATTAAAAAATAATAAGTTACTTAACAAGATATGTAAATATTGCATAAAAAATAATAAAAATTAGGTTGCTTATAAAAGAATAATTGGTTAATATGACGATAAAAGAGTTTAAGTAACCTAAATAATTTCTACTATTGTAGATAAATAAGCTGTGCCCCTATTCCATTTAGTTTAAGTAACCTAAATAATTTCTACTATTGTAGATTTAACTGCTCTGCTGCCTCTTGCCAGGTTTAAGTAACCTAAATAATTTCTACTATTGTAGATAGGCTTCCAAGTTCGAACGACTTCACCGTTTAAGTAACCTAAATAATTTCTACTATTGTAGATTCTAATAAGCTATATACAGTTGATTGCGTTTAAGTAACCTAAATAATTTCTACTATTGTAGATACTTAAGAACAGGAACTAACGCAATGTTTAAGTAACCTAAATAATTTCTACTATTGTAGATTTCTAATTGTAAACATAATTATGAATTGGTTTAAGTAACCTAAATAATTTCTACTATTGTAGATATTTTGAGCTTCTTTGTACTCACTCAGTTTAAGTAACCTAAATAATTTCTACTATTGTAGATTTTCTATCAGTCGTGTATAATTCAAGAGTTTAAGTAACCTAAATAATTTCTACTATTGTAGATATTGTTAGCTATCAGATGTTTTTTTAGTTTAAGTAACCTAAATAATTTCTACTATTGTAGATATATGTCGACAATATACCATTGTCAATTGTTTAAGTAACCTAAATAATTTCTACTATTGTAGATTCAGCGAGAACCGACTGGAACCAATGGTTTAAGTAACCTAAATAATTTCTACTATTGTAGATACTATGATACGTGACGAAATCCTTCACGTTTAAGTAACCTAAATAATTTCTACTATTGTAGATCCATTTAATTCTATAGATGTAAAACGGTTTAAGTAACCTAAATAATTTCTACTATTGTAGATTCACAATATTCAGACTTGCAAGAAGAGTTTAAGTAACCTAAATAATTTCTACTATTGTAGATGATAAGTGATTTGATATTGTCTGGCATAGTTTAAGTAACCTAAATAATTCCGCATACCCTTAAACACATAAAGACTTTAAATAATCACACCAAAGTATTATCTCCCCAACAATATTGAATATTCTCCCCATTCTTGCTAAAATACCACTACAAGATTAATAGAAAAGGATATCCAATTATGAAAGAAAAGATATATACAGTTCCAGTTAATGATGCGTTTGCGTTGGATAGTGAATGTCCGATTTGTTCAATGTTTGAAAAGCTGGAGAATGATGCGGTTGAGTATGCCATGGGTCCAAGCTATATGGAAGATGACATAAGAGAAAAGACTGATAAAATGGGATTTTGCAGCCGTCATATTAAGAAGATATATGAGCAGAATAACAGACTTGGTTATGCGCTTGTTATGAAGACACATATGGATTATGTCATTAAGCAGATAGAAAGCTATAGTGATGATAAGGGCGCAGGAAAGACATTACTTAAAAAGGGCAAAGAGGCACAGGTGTGCAGTTATATTGATGAGCTTGAAGGAAAATGCTTTGTGTGCGATAAAGTAGAAGATACAATTGAAAGATACATAGATACAGTGTTTTATATGTATAAACACGACAAAGATTTTGTCGATAAGCTTAAGAGCTGCAAAGGCTTTTGTACCAGCCACTATGGACTTTTGATGAAAAGGGCGAGCGGCAAGCTTTCAGGAGCACAGTATACGGAATTCACAGAACTTATCACTAAGCTTTACATAGATAATATGAAGAGAGTGAGAGACGATGTGGCTTGGTTTATTAATAAATTTGACCACAAATATGCCAATGAGCCTTGGAAAAATGCCAAAGACTCACTCGTAAGAGCAACATTAAAAGATACAGGAGTTAATATCCAATAACATAATAATGTGTTATTTTCCGGAAGAAGATAAGTTCATTATGGTATAATGAGCACAAAAGTGCTCATCTTAAAAGTTCCTTATGGAACTTTATATGTGCAGAAAAGCTGCACAAGATTTATGGTATGATATATACATTATATTAAGAAATTAATTGATATTAATAAAAGCTGATTACCCTCATTAATAAAAATTGAGATAATCAGCTTTTTGTTGATATATAAATGTAATAATTATTACATTTATATATCAATTAATATGTAAATGTAACAGAATATAACGTGTAATTAACACGATCAATATTCTTATAAGAATAGGATAACTGCTGTCCGGTTCTTGATATTGCCTCTTTAAGATCTGCATTATAAGTTGTAGTGAATTCAATATGTGCAGTTTTATTTTTAACTGTTGAATATATGAGTTTATTTAGCTGGTTGACATTGCTTATTAAAGGTAGTTTTTTGTATCTGCAGTAGGAATATTTTGCACCACATTTTTCATAAGCGGAGTAACGGCTTCTGTCCCAAGTATGGTCGAGTGCCATATCGTCAGCACTGATATTAAAATATGAGTGGTCGATATAATCAGATGATGAGCCAACAGGGTCATCCCACGTTACATCAACGTGATACCAGTGATTATCAAGGTTGACAACATTCCATATGTGCTGCTGTCCGCCAGCCTCTCCTGAAATTGTCGCATTTTCTATTCCAAGCATATCTAACAATGTCTTAAAACATTCAGTATAGCCGCTACATACGGCAATTCCGTTGATTAATGCACTGTAGGCGTTGTAGGAAGAGTCGCCGGTATCAACATAATTGATGTTATCAACGAGATAATCGTGTATGGCAATCTCCTTTTCTATATCAGATTGATTTGGCGAAATAATTTCTTCAAGTATTTTGGTATATTTGTCATAAAGCACAAGCTGGCGTTCATTAAGATTATATGTTGACTCACTTCTGTAAGCTTTAATAATTGCAAAATTGTCCCAACATTCATAAGTTATCCGCACATTGAAACCATTTTTAATGCGCCTGTATTCACATCTTAACTGTTCTATGCCGTTAATTAATGAAAGCCATTTGTTGGCATCAATTAACTCCTCATCAGTAATGAATAATTCGCAGACATTATTATCACTATCCATACTTGCAATTATAGCCTGGACAATCTCCTCAGTTGTATCTGCGGACTGGGAAAATGCAGTCTTAGGTATTGTCATAGCTGAATTGGAAGGCATATTAAACGATATTGGAATTGTACAGCCTGTCAATGCGACAGATAAAAGCACAAGTGTGAGTATAACGCAGACACGCTTATGGATAGGCTTATATAAATTTTTCATATATGTTAATAAATCTTTCTATAATAATTTAGGTTTATTACTTTGTTAAATTAAATGTAATTTGGTATTATTACATCATATATTATAATTATATTACATTATAAAATAATACACAACTGCTAGATATATGGATATTTATGGCAGTCTGATGATAAATATACCGTGCATTTTATTTTGTACAGGGAGGAGAATTAATATGAGCGATTATATTATTAACAAACCTGATGATTTTGAATTGAATGAAACACTTGAATGTGGACAGTGCTTCCATTTTAATAAGCTTGATGAAAATGATTATGTCCTTACAGCATTTGGACATATGTTACATATAATACAGACTGAAAAAGAAATTGTATTTTATGATACTGACGAGAAGCTGTATATGGATTTGTGGAGAAATTATTTCGACATAGACAGGAATTATGGTCTTATAAAGGAAAGGCTTTTAAAGAAAGATGATAAGCTTAAGGAAGCAATTGAGGCAATGTCAGGTGTCAGAATTCTTAATCAGGAATTTTTTGAGACACTTATTTCATTTATTATATCGCAGAACAAACAGATACCACATATAAAGAAGATTGTTGCAGATATTTCTGCAAAGTATGGCGATTATGCGGGTGAGGTGAAAGGTGTACCTATGTATACATTTCCTGATGTAAGGAAGTTAGCCAAAGCAGAAGTAGAGGATTTGAAGGAATTAAAGACCGGCTTTAGAGCACCTTACATATATGATGCCGTAAAATGTGTCGGCGAGGGAAAGATCAGCTATGATGAGCTTATTGCACTGGATAGTGAGCAGGGCATTGAGAAAATGTGTCAGATAAAAGGGGTTGGCAACAAGGTCGCAAGCTGTGTAAGCCTTTTTGCATTGGGTAAAAGGGACAGCTTTCCTATTGATGTGTGGATAAAAAGAATAATGGAATATCTGTATTTTGACGGAAATGATACTTCCAAAGATGTTATAGCTGCATTTGCTAAGGAAAGATTTGGCGAGCTTGGCGGATATGCACAGCAGTATCTTTTCTATTATGGAAAGACTGTCAAGATGGGTGTCTCTAATAAGAATAAAAAATAAAAAAAGTATAATCAAAATGTTAAATCATTAATATATTTAGAAATAGCTGTTGACAAATTATTAGCCGGGTGCTATCTTAATTTTATTGAAATTAGCACTCGGTTGAAATGAGTGCTAACAAGCAAAAAACAAATTGCTGCCATATACATTTCAGACAGCGGAATGGAGGATATATATGAAATTAGTACCATTAGGAGACAGAGTTGTAATTAAAGCATTAGTTGCAGAAGAAACTACAAAGTCAGGTATCGTATTACCAGGACAGGCAAAGGAGAAACCATCTCAGGCAGAGGTAGTTGCAGTTGGACCTGGCGGGGTTGTTGATGGCAAGGAAGTTACAATGCAGGTTAAGCCTGGTGATAAGGTAATATATTCTAAGTATGCTGGAACAGAAGTTAAGCTTGATGATGAAGAATACATCGTTGTAAAGCAGAATGATATTCTTGCGGTAATCGAGGACTAATCAGATACAGCCAGTTTACTGGCGTATATATGAAAAGTGATAGTTAGTTGATATCAGATATATTTTTATTACAGATAATAATGGAGGTAATAGCAATGGCAAAGGAAATTAAATACGGAATTGAAGCAAGAAAAGCTCTTGAAGAGGGTGTTAATAAATTAGCTAATACTGTAAGGGTTACAATCGGACCAAAGGGACGTAACGTAGTGCTTGATAAATCATATGGTGCACCACTTATCACTAACGATGGTGTTACAATCGCTAAGGATATCGAACTTGAAGATGCATTTGAGAATATGGGTGCCCAGCTTGTAAAGGAAGTTGCTACTAAGACTAATGATGTAGCAGGTGATGGTACAACAACAGCTACAGTTCTTGCACAGGCTATGGTTAATGCAGGTATGAAGAACTTAGCAGCAGGTGCTAACCCAATCATCTTAAGAAAAGGTATGAAGAAGGCTACTGATTGTGCAGTTGAAGCTATTGCACATATGAGCGAGAAGGTTACAGGAAAAGACCAGATTGCAAAGGTTGCATCTATCTCAGCTGGTGATGAAGAAGTAGGCCAGATGGTAGCTGATGCTATGGAAAAGGTTTCTAATGATGGTGTTATCACAATCGAAGAATCTAAGACAATGAAGACAGAACTTGATCTTGTAGAAGGTATGCAGTTCGACAGAGGATACATTTCAGCATATATGGCTACAGATATGGATAAGATGGAAGCAGTGCTTGATAACCCATATATCCTTATCACAGATAAGAAGATTTCTAACATTCAGGAAATCTTACCAGTTCTTGAGCAGATCGTTCAGAGCGGTTCTAAGCTCCTTATTATTGCAGAGGATGTTGAGGGTGAGGCTCTTACAACACTTATTGTTAATAAGTTAAGAGGAACATTCAATGTTGTTGCTGTTAAAGCTCCTGGATATGGTGACAGAAGAAAAGAGATGCTTAAGGATATCGCAATTCTTACAGGTGGCCAGGTTATTTCTGAGGAACTTGGACTTGAACTTAAGGATACAACAATGGATATGCTTGGTAGAGCTAAGTCAGTTAAGGTTCAGAAAGAAAATACAGTTATCGTTGACGGCGAAGGTGCTAAGGAAGATATCGAAGCAAGAGTTGCACAGATTCGTGCACAGCTTGAAGAAACAACATCTGACTTTGATAAGGAAAAGTTACAGGAAAGACTTGCTAAGCTTGCAGGCGGAGTAGCTGTTATCAGAGTTGGTGCTGCAACAGAAACAGAGATGAAGGAAGCTAAGCTTCGTATGGAAGATGCCCTTAATGCAACAAGAGCTGCTGTAGAAGAAGGCGTTATCTCAGGTGGTGGTTCTGCTTATATCCACGCTTCTAAGAAGGTTGCAGAACTTGCTGCTACACTCAGTGGTGATGAGAAGACAGGTGCAGAGATTATTCTTAAGGCACTTGAAGCTCCTTTATACCACATTGCTCACAATGCAGGTCTTGAAGGTGCAGTTATCATCAACAAAGTAAGAGAGTCAGAAGTAGGAACAGGTTACGATGCTCTTAATGATGAATACGTTAATATGATTGATGCTGGTATTCTTGACCCAGCTAAGGTTACAAGAAGTGCATTACAGAATGCTACAAGTGTAGCTTCAACACTCCTTACAACAGAGTCAGTTGTAGCTGATATCAAAGAAGATACACCAGCAATGCCAGCAGGAGCTGCCGGTATGGGCGGAATGATGTAATAAGTAATAATTTGCTATACATCAGCAAGTTGATAAAATAAATTTAACACTTACATTATATTAAAAAAGTCCCTTTGTTTATGTTTTATATTCATAAACAAGGGGGCTTTTTGTTGTGCAATATAAAAGGAATGTGTTATGCTATCAAGGTTATTAAGTGAATTGCAGCAGATTGAGCTGATTCATATATGTCAGGAGAGCTTGGTTTATGTTTTTTAGTAGAAGAAAGAATGATGATTTGTCAGAAAAGCTGGTTAAACTGGTTGTTCCGATAGCAATACAGCAGTTTATGTTGGCACTTGTAAGTGCCACAGATGCGGTTATGTTGGGATTTGTGGACCAGACCTCGTTGTCTGCAGCTTCACTTGCCGGACAGATACAGTTTGTGCTTAATCTGTTTATAGCAGGGATAACAGCAGGCTCAGGAATAATGATTTCACAGTACTGGGGAAAGAAGGACATAAAAGCTATTGAAAAGGTCATGCCGGTGGCTTTATATGCTAATCTGCTGTCAGGCGGCATATTCACTATTCTTGCGCTTCTCATACCTGAGGGACTTATAAGGATATTCACTAACGAACCGGAGCTTATTGCAAGCGGTACACTATATATCAGGGCGGTAGCCTTATCTTATGTGCTGTGTGCAGTATCGCAGGTATATCTGATTCTTCTTAAGAATACAGGAAGGGCGGCTCAAAGCTCTGTTATCAGCTCATCAGCAGTTGCTGTTAATATAGTCTGCAATGCTGTCCTTATATTTGGCTTGTTTGGTATGCCACGTCTTGGCATACGTGGAGCGGCTTATGCAACTGTAATATCGAGAGTGATAGAGCTTGTATGGGCATATATTGTAGTTAACAAAGACAGGATTGCCGCTTTGGAATGGAAAGGAATTATTCATACAGATAAAGCACTGACAAGAGATTTCTGGTATTACACAACACCTGTGCTATGTGCCTCCTTAGTGTGGGGCATTGCATTTGTATTATACTCAGTTATACTTGGACATATGGGAAGTGATGCTGTTGCAGCGAATTCCATAGCCAGTATAGTAAAGAGCATGGTGCAGTGCGTTATAAGGGGTGTTAGTGCCGGGGCAGGAATTATTATAGGTAATCTTCTAGGAGCAGGTAAGCTTGATAAAGCCAGGAAATATGGTGGAAGAATTACAAGACTGTCAATAGCCATTGGGATAATAACAGGTCTGCTTCTTATCGTTGTAGCTCCGGTTGTATCGCGTGCAGCCCCTATGTCAGATACAGCGAAGGGGTATCTTGGCTTTATGCTGATAGTCCTCGGCATTAATCTGATGGGGCAGTCGGTGAATACAACTGTTCTGGATGGGATATTCTGTGCCGGAGGTGATGCAAAGTTTGATATGAAGGGGAATATTGGTGCAATGTGGTGCTTTGCGGTTCCGCTTGGCTTTATAGCAGCATTTGTATTCAATGCACCAGTCTGGCTTGTATATATCATAATAAGCCTGGATGAGCTGGTAAAGCTCCCGGCAGTATATATACATTATAAGAAGTATATCTGGGTAAGAAATATTACAAGATAAAACATTAGTGAAAAATACCAGGGATAGTTGTTTCTATTTAAAAAAGTCAGTGGGTATGTTATAATACTTCCATATTGGATTTTAATTGTCACGCAGGAGGAATGGTGATGGCTGATATTGATGAGCTTAAAAAGAAACTTGAAGATGGATGGATAAAGGGTGAACCTTATGTATTTGTAAGTTATGCAAGTAAGGATAAAGAGAAGGTTTATGAATTTGTATATGAACTTAGAAAACGTGGAATTAATGTATATATAGATATAGAGCTTCAGGAGAATATTTCTAAGAACTGGTTACAGAATATTAAGGAGCGTTTATATGATGTTGATTGTGTTGCTATGATTTCATTTCTTAGTCTTAACTATTTCCGTAGTTATGCCTGCCTTATAGAACAGCTTGTAACACGTTCAGAGGATTTAAAGATGGAAAAAGGTAAGTATCTTGAGAATTTTTATATTGCATTGGATGATAATATGTCTACAATACAAAAAATGGAAGATGCAGTGTATAATAATACAGTTGCAAAAGAAAGTCAGAGTATGGCAATAAAGATGGTTCCAGAGGAAGTAAATGTCCTTAAAGATGTCATGGAAGATAATATTGCAGTAAAGAGCAAGTTAAAGAAAGATGTCAGGTCAACTATAGATGGTCTGAATACAGCACATAGAGTTGCGATAAGTATGCTTAGTTATATTTTTAAAGAGTCAAGCTATAGTATTCAGAAATATGGAACAGCTGGTGATTGTGCACAGTTAATGTATAACAATTTTACTAATGACAAGAATGACAAAATTAATATTGATGTATTGGAGAAACTTAAAGAAAAGTACAACAATGCTTTATCATTCACAACGGCTGCATCATCTACAGAAAGTCAGAATCGTGCCTCTACATCAGCAGTTCAGGATAATACGGCAGAAGCTGACATTGAGAATGATAGGACTTCTGATAATATTCAGAGTACAGAGTATAGCAATGTGGCAAATAATAATGATACAAATAGCGATGAAATAAACAGCAATGATATTATTGGCGATGAAAACAACACAGCAATAGACAGCGTTGCTACAGATGACCTTGCCACATCAACAGACAACATCAACACAACTGATAACAGCAGGACAAGACAGGCTACAAGTACAGGTGATATCAGATTTACGCTTTATGGCAAGGAGTATGAGCTTAATCAGTCAGATATGATGCTTACATTTTTTGCACACGTTCTTAATAAACATCAGGATATTGTGGACGAACTTCCTTCGTATAATGGGATGAACTGCGTATCTGATGTTGATTACAGTCTTCCAGAGAATCGTAAGGCAGATATGCCTACATATTTCAGAAGTTGTGAATTCTTTGAATTCGCTAATGGAAGCCATATATGCGTTGGAACATCATATTCAGTAGTAGACAAGTTAAAGAAAATGGCACTTCTGCTTAATATATGTGGTGAAAGCCCAGAGATATTCAGCTCAGAACAGGTTGAACTTCCAGCGGTAAAGGTCAGAGGTGGTTCTTCTGCTGGCGGCAAGGGAAGTGGAGCACTTGTGAAATTCAGCGTATATGGTAATGAATACGCGCAGAACCAGACAGATATGCTTGGAACAATATGCAGTTCTGTTATAGCTAAGCACCCAGACAAGTTAGAGGAAGCAGCAGATGCTTTATTATGTATTGATGTTAAAGATTATACAGATGTTGCTAAAGAAGACAGACCAGTATATTTCTCATTAATGAACAGATATGAAGTAAATGGTACAGCTTATAGTGTTGGTGGAAGCTTCGGAATGAAAGAAAAGCTTAAAATGATTGCTAAATTACTTATAATGTGCGACGAAAGCAAGGATATAATTGATATAGAAGACTATGAGATACCAGATGTAAAGGTTAAGGCGGCTGCAGGCACTAAGAAGAAAATTAATTACTTTGATTAATTGGAAGTATTACAAGATAGGAGTAGTTTTATGTTTGATGTAGCAGTAGAACAGATAGTAAAGGTAAAACCGCCTAAGACAGCAGTTGTTTATAAGGCATTGCTTATAATAGGTTGTATTGTGGCGGCTACAACCATACCACAGACAAGAACATTTGGAATAATTGTGCTTGCATTATTTGCGGTGATGACATTTTTGGTATTCCAGTATTATAATGCAGAGCTTGAGTATTCGATAGTGGATGATACGCTTACGATTGACAGGATTATGGCAAAATCAGCAAGAAAAAGATGTGGTGTGTATACACTTTCAAGAGCAAAGCTTGTGGCAAGAGCTGATTCGCAGGATGCACTCCGTATGAACCATATGGACGTTAAGACTTATGATTATTCAGTTGGTGCAAGCAACCACGATTCGGTTGTCATATATGCTTATAATGAACATAACGAATTGGTCAGGGTATTTGTATATCCTGATGAACGTATTCTTCACAGCATACAAAATGTTGTTGAAAAAGATGTGTTTAAAGTTATTGACTTTTAAAAAATGCTCTGATACAATTCTAATATTATAAACAAAAGGAATATGATAGAACGTTTATCAGATTTCTCCACACAGAAATGTCCGAATTAAGTATTCGGATTTTTTTGTACCAAGAATTGCGTTATTATGCGCATATAACTTAATTATTTTATTCACAGGAAAGCGAGGACAAAGGAAAATGGGTACAATTATTGGTGAGGGCATTACATTTGACGATGTGTTATTAGTTCCACAGTATTCAGAAGTAACACCTAATATGATCGATTTAACAACTAATCTTACAAAGAATATTAAGCTTAATATTCCTTTGATGAGTGCAGGTATGGACACAGTTACTGAACATAGAATGGCAATCGCTATGGCAAGACAGGGTGGTATAGGTATTATCCACAAGAATATGTCAGTTGAGCAGCAGGCAGAGGAAGTTGATAAGGTAAAAAGATCAGAGAATGGAGTAATTACAGATCCATTTTTCTTACATCCAGATAATACATTACAGGAAGCTAACGAACTTATGGGTAAGTTCAGAATTTCTGGTGTTCCTATCACAGATGATGATAGAAAGCTTGTTGGTATTATTACTAACAGAGATCTTAAATTTGAAGAAGATTTCTCAAGACCAATTAAGGAATGTATGACAAGCGAGAATCTTGTAACAGCTCCAGTTGGAATTACTCTTGAAGAAGCTAAGAAGATCCTTGGCAAGGCAAGAAAAGAAAAGCTTCCAATCGTTGATGATGAATTCAAGTTAAGAGGGCTTATTACAATAAAGGATATTGAGAAGTCTATTAAGTATCCTGCATCTGCACATGATTCACAGGGAAGACTTCTTGCAGGTGCTGCAGTTGGTATTACAGCCAATGTTATGGATAGAGTTCAGGCTCTTGTTGATGCAAGTGTTGACTGTATTGTAATTGATTCAGCACATGGTCACTCTAAGAATATTATTACAACATTAAAGAATATCAAGTCAGCATTCCCTGATTTACAGGTAATCGCTGGTAACATTGCTACAGGTGCAGCTGCTAAGGCACTTTGCGAAGCTGGTGTAGATGCAGTTAAGGTTGGTATCGGACCTGGTTCTATCTGTACAACAAGAGTTGTTGCAGGTATTGGTGTACCACAGGTTACAGCAGTTATGGATGCTTATGCAGAGGCTAAGAAGTATGGTGTTCCTGTAATTGCTGATGGTGGTATCAAGTATTCAGGAGATATCGTTAAGGCTATCGCAGCAGGTGGTAATGTCTGCATGTTAGGAAGCCTTCTTGCAGGTTGTGATGAGGCTCCTGGTACATTCGAGTTATTCCAGGGAAGAAAGTACAAGGTATACAGAGGAATGGGTTCTATCGCTGCCATGGAGAACGGAAGCAAGGACAGATATTTCCAGACTGGTGCCAAGAAGCTTGTTCCTGAGGGTGTTGAAGGACGTGTTGCTTATAAGGGTCTTGTTGAGGATACTATATTCCAGCTTATGGGCGGTTTACGTTCAGGTATGGGATATTGTGGAGCGCCTACAATCCCAGTACTTCAGGAAACAGCTCAGTTTATTAAGATGTCTTCAGCAGCTTTAAGAGAGAGTCATCCACACGATATTCATATCACAAAGGAAGCTCCTAACTATTCAGTGGAAGATAAGTAATTAATAATAGTATTCAACCCGGACAGATTGTGTTGTCCGGGTATTTTTTTTCATGATAAAATGTAATTTCTTCTGAAATTATTGCTATTGAACAATGGTATGATGTATAATGAACAGAGTATTTATATATTAATGTGAATGAACAGGGGATATTTTGGGACGCTAAATCAACGAGAAGGAGAAAACTATGAAGGACAGAATACTCGGCAGATATATTGCAAAGAATCACTCAGATAACGTGTTCACTGACAGAGAGTTACAAGTCATAAAGCAGGGAGATACGGATACGCTTGTTGAAACATTTCTGCATATGGACAATGATTATTACAAGACGCAGATGCAGTGTACATTAAAAAGTCTTGGAATGTTCATGGATGGTAATATTGAACTGAACCAGATAGATTATGAAAGAGAATATAAGGGTCAGTTTATTGGCTGTCAGGTTATGGATGGGGATATTGATGTGTTTCTTGGCGTAGCTGGTGATAACAGGGAACTTTTGAAAGTAGCATCTACATTTGCACAGGAAGATATAGAAGAATTTGATGAAGATGCTTATGATGCATTATGCGAATTTATTAATGTGATGAATGGGGCATATGCAACTAAACTTGGGGAAGCAGATATTGAAGTAACACTTCATCCGCCAGTGTTTTATAAAGATACAGAAGTTACGGCAGATACCGGTTTTTATGTTGTGACTTTCAATATTGAAGATAATGTATTTAAGATTTTAATGGCTGCTGATAATAAAATCCAGCTTTCAGCTTAATAAGGAGAATAGTTATGGCAAAAGTTTTGATAGTAGATGATTCTAAGACATCAAGAAAATTTTTAAGAAATATGCTTGAAGATGCAGGTCATGAGGTTGTATCAGAGGCAGTTAATGGGGTAGAAGGCGTAGAAAAATTCAGGTTGTATAAGCCTGATGTTGTTACAATGGATATTACAATGCCTGTTATGGATGGTATAGAAGCAGTAAGAGAGATTATTGAGATTGATCCAGGGGCAAAGGTTATTATGGTAACTGCCGCTGGTCAGAAGACTAATATGGTTGAGGCATTAAAGAGAGGTGCTGCTGATTTTATTCAGAAGCCATTTGATAGTGCTGTAATTATTAATACAATAGAAAAGGTTTTGGAAGACGAATAATGTATAATTACCGTATAGAGATAGAGTACGATGGTGGAAGATATGATGGTTGGCAAAGACTTGGTAAGGATGCCAGCACGAATACTATAGAGAGCAGACTGTGTGAGATAATAGCAAGAATGACTGGTGAGACAGTTGACATGTATGTTGGATCAAGAACAGAAAAGGGCGTGCATGCACTTTGCCAGACAGCGAATTTCAAGCTTGAGAAGGAAGTTAAGGCACTTGATATTAAGAATTATCTTAACAGATATCTGCCGAGAGATATTGCGGTTATGTCTGTTTCACAGGTTGATGAAAGATTTCACAGCCAGCTTAATGCAAAGTCCAAGATATATGAGTACAGACTGGATACAGGTAATGTAGCTAATGTGTTCAGAAGAAAATATGCGTATCATACATTCAGTATGCCGGATTTTGATGCCATGAGAAAGGCTGCCGGATATTTTGAAGGAAAACATGATTTTAAGGCATTTACAACAGCAAAGAAGAACAAAAGCACAGAGAGAACTATTAAGAGGATAAACATTCAGTATGAAGGAACAAGAGCTTACATAAGGATTGAAGCTGATGATTTCCTTCATAATATGGCAAGATTTATGATTGGGATGCTGCTTGATGTAGGCAATGGTATTAAGAAGCCGGAAGATGTGAAGAGATGTCTTGATGGGGAAAACGTACAGATGTCATTACCGGCAGAGAGTTATGGACTGTTTCTTGTAAAGGTGGTTTATTAGATATTGTAAAAGGTGGAGAATATGAAGACGATTATTGAACTTATTACTGATGAGATTAAAAATGTATTCACTGAATGTGGATATGATGAGGCATATGCGAAAGTTACAGTTTCTAACAGACCTGACTTGTGCGAGTTTCAGTGTAATGGTGCTATGGCAGCAGCCAAAGCATATAAGAAAGCACCATTTATGATCGCTGATGAGGTCGTTGCAAAGTTAACAGATAACAAGATGTTTTCTAAGATTGAGAGTGTTAAGCCTGGATTTATCAATATTAATATATGTGAGGATTATCTGGCTGGATATCTTAATGAGATGTCTGAAACAGAGAAGTTTGGATATTTTAATGCTGATAAGGAAAAGACTGTTATTGTAGATTATGGCGGAGCTAATGCTGCAAAGCCTCTTCATGTCGGACATTTACGTTCTGCAGTTATAGGAGAAAGTGTTAAGAGAATCAATACATTTGCTGGAAATAAAACTATAGGTGATGTCCATCTTGGAGACTGGGGTCTGCAGATGGGACTTATCATTGAAGAATTAAGAGATAGAAAACCAGAACTTCCGTATTTTGATGACAGTTTTACTGGAGAGTATCCAGAGGAAGCACCATTTACTATCTCAGAGCTTGAGGAGATTTATCCGGCAGCTTCTGCAAAGTCTAAGGAAGATGCTGCATTTGCAGAAAGAGCTCATGAAGCTACACTTAAGTTACAGAGCGGTGACAAGGCATGCCGTGCAATATGGCATCATATTATGAATGTTTCTAAGGCTGATCTTAAGAAGAATTATGATAATCTTAATGTACATTTTGATTTATGGAAAGGTGAATCAGATGCACAGCCATATATTGACGATATGGTTAATAAGATGATTGCAGACGGAATTGCTTATGAAAGCCAGGGCGCAACTGTTGTAGATATCCAGCAGGAGGGTGATACTAAGGAGCTTCCACCATGCATCGTAAGAAAATCTGATGGTGCGGCACTTTATGCAACATCTGACCTTGCAACTATTGTTGAAAGAGAAAAGTTATATCATCCTGATACATATATTTATCTTGCTGATAAGAGGCAGGAACTTCATTTTACACAGGTATTCAGAACGGCTAAGAAGGCTGGGATTGTAGCGCCTGATGCAGATATGAGATTTGTGGGCTTTGGTACTATGAACGGTAAAGATGGTAAGCCATTCAAGACGCGTTCAGGTGGTGTTATGAGACTTGAGCATCTTATAGCTGATATTGATGAAGCTGTATATGAGAAAATTATGTCTAACAGAACTGTTGAAGAGACAGAAGCAAGAGATACAGCTAAGATAGTAGGACTTGCTGCATTAAAGTATGGAGATCTTTCTAATCAGGCATCAAAGGACTATGTGTTTGATATTGAGAGATTTTCATCATTTGAGGGTAATACAGGGCCATATATTCTTTACACAATTGTAAGAATTAAGTCTATCCTTAACAAATATACAGAAAATGGTGGAAGCACTGATAACCTTAAGATTATGGCTGCTACAGAAGAAAGTGAGAAGAATCTTTCTTTATCACTTATTAAGTTTGCAGATACAATTGATGGGGCATATAAGGATAATGCACCACATAAGATATGTCAGTTTATATATGAGGTATCTAACGCATTTAACGGCTTTTATCATAACAATAAGATACTTTCAGAACCTGACGAGGTTAAGAAAGCAAGCTATATTGCACTTATAAGCCTTACGAAGAGCATTCTCGAGCAGTGTATTGATTTACTTGCGATTGAATGCCCTGACAGAATGTAAAGGAGAAATTTGATGGGTAAATTATTATCATTTGCAATACCATGTTACAACTCCGCAGAGTATATGGAACATTGTATTAATACAGTGCTTGCCGGTGGGGATGAAGTTGAGGTTATTATAGTTGATGATGGTTCAACAAAGGATAATACATATGAAATAGCCAAAAGATATGAGAAGGAATATCCGGATATTGTCAAAGCTGTACATCAGGAGAATGGTGGACATGGTGAGGCTGTAAATACAGGTCTTAAGCATGCAACAGGAAGGTTCTTTAAGGTTGTTGACAGTGATGACTGGGTAGATGGCAAAAGTTATAAAAGAATGCTTGCTACATTAAGAAGCTTTGAAGAGGGCAGTGAGCCGGATATGGTTATTGCAAACTATGTATATGAAAAGGTCGGAGCCAAGAGAAAGAAAGTTATCCACTACGAGAATGTATTTCCTGTAGAGCAGATGTTTACATGGGATGATATTAATATAGGCGATTTTAAGGTTGACCAGTATATTCTTATGCATACTGTTGTATATAGAACACAGCTTTTAAAGGATTGTGGATTAGAGCTTCCTAAGCATACATTTTATGTTGATAACATATTTGTGTTCGAGCCACTTCCGTATGTTAAGAACATGTATTACGTAAATACTAATTTCTACAGATATTTTATTGGACGAGAAGATCAGTCTGTTAATGAGAGTGTTATGATTTCAAGAATTGACCAGCAGCTTTCTGTTAATAAGAGAATGATTGATTCGTTTCTTTCAGAAAATCCTCAGAATATTAACTGTAGAAAATATATGATTAACTATTTAAGAATTATGATGGAAGTATCGTCTATATTCTTAATTGTATCTGGAACAAAGGAACATCTTGCGAAGAAGAAGGCACTCTGGCAGTATGCTAAGGATGAAGTGCTTTACAAGAAGTTACGACACAGTCTTTTGGGCTGGTCTGTTAATATCCCTACATCTGCAGGAAGATGGATATCTAAGCAGGGATACAAGATAGCTAATAATATAATAGGTTTTAATTAAAGAGATTTAGAAGGAGAAGAATATATGTCTATAATTGATGCATTCAGACTTGATGGAAAGGTTGCAGTAGTAACAGGTGCCAATACAGGTCTTGGACAGGGAATGTCCGTTGCACTTGCGCAGGCAGGTGCTAAGGTTGTAGGTGTTGCAAGAAGATCCTGCGAGGATACTAAGAAGCTTATTGAAGCTGATGGAGGAGAATTTGCTGAGGTTATAGCAGACCTTTCAGATATGTCAGCTATAGATGTTATTGTGAATGGTGCACTTGCAGCTTTTGGAAAGGTTGACATTCTTGTTAATAATGCAGGACTTATTAAGAGAAATGATGCTATTGATTTCACAGAAGATGAATGGGATAGTGTTATTCAGGTTAATCAGAAGATGGTATTCTTCTTAAGCCAGGCATTTGCAAAGCAGTATATTAAGCAGGGACATGGTGGTAAGATTATTAATATCAATTCCATGCTTTCATATCAGGGAGGTATAAGAGTTCCTTCTTATACAGCAAGTAAGAGTGCTGGTATGGGACTTACAAAAGCTATGTGTAATGAGTGGGCATGCCATAACATTAATGTTAATGCTATTGCACCAGGATATATGGCTACTAATAATACGGCACAGTTAAGGAACGATTCTGACAGAAGTGAAGCTATTATAGATAGAATTCCGGCAGGACGCTGGGGAACTCCTGATGATATGAAGGGAGCCGTTGTGTTCCTTTCATCAGCTGCATCGGATTATGTTAATGGATTTACACTGGCTGTTGATGGCGGATGGCTTGCAAGATAACTTAAAAGATGATAAAAGGCGTTTCAACTTTAACTGTTTGAAACGCCTTTTGTGTATTGTTTTTAGAAGTTGATTTTGCAAATGTTTCTGTCAACATGAGACTTGATATACGCAGGAACAGCAGCTTTAATATCATCGGGCATGTCCTTCTGACTTAACATGACAATCATACGTCCTTTGTTAAATAACATGTAATAGCCGAATTTGTTGTAAACATTAGTGAACTGATTCCACTCATATGTGTATACAAGATTATGCTCAGGAATATCTGCCATAATAGCATTATTCATAAGAGTAATTGTACATGGGGCTTCTTCTGATGGATCTCTGTGCTTTAAATGATAGTTAACACTTGATCTGAACTGGTATCCAAAAATATATATTGGGTAAAACCAGCATACAGCATAAAGAATCAGTAAAAAGCTGGAATAATAATGAAGGCATAGAAGCACAAGCGAAATTACGGCAGGAAGCCATGACAGAATAAGCTCAATGGGATTTCTTATAAATCTGTTCCAAAATACAATCTTGAAATAATCCTTTCCAGAAGCTTTTAATGTTGTGTTAAATTTAATAATGTCCATAATAATCCTCATAAATAAATTGATATAGAGATATAATAACACCCTTAAATAGATAAAACAATTAATTATCTGTGAAATTAAAAATGTATATTGAAATGATTGTAAAATCATGCAAAAATCAGTTTCCAAAAAGATTGTAATAGGCTATAATATTATTAAATTTGTGTATTGCTGGAGGAATATTTTGAGTAGTGATAATAACAGAAATATAGGGCTTTCAGAGATTATACGTATGCTTGAAAATAATGTTACATTTACTCAGGCAGCAGATAGTGTTCTTGAATGCATAACTGACAGCATGGATATATGTGATGCTGTTGTAATGCAGATAGACAGGGAAAGTGACACTATGCATGTGATATCTGAAACCGGAAATTGTTTTAAAGATGAATCAGGCACGGTTAAACGGTCAGAGTTTGTATTATGTTCAGATGCAATTAAGATTACATACGAAGGAAATGCGGATACAGCACAGAAAGGGCTTCTGGATAGACTTGGAGTAAAGCTGAGCATAACAGTACCGATTTTAATTAATAATGTAAAAGCAATGTATCTTATAGTTCTTAGTAATGATGTACAGGCAGTATCAGATAATAAGATTAAGGAATACATAAGCGACATGGCACTGGTACTTCATGGTATAGCACAGAGCAAGGTGATTAATAATTCACTGATATCATCTTATGATGTTTTACAGAAGATTCTTGATAATATAGGCTCTGGAATTATTGTGTGCAGCAGGTATTCTGGCAATATATTGTTTGAGAATGAGATGGCAGCTAATGTACAGGAGGTTCGGGATACAATAAGGGAATGTCTGGAGGATGTGTTTACATGCGAAGATGTACACAGAAATATCGGAGCATCCATGGAACGCTACAATACAGAGTCAGGATTGTGGTTTGAGGTGAGGTTTTCTGAATTGAAGTGGATTGACGGAAGTGAGGTTATTGTTGTGACCGCCGTAGATATTACCCAGAAGAAAAAGAATCAGCAGAAGATTGAATATCAGGCACATAATGATTTTCTTACAGGTCTGTATAACCGTATGAAATGTGAAGTCGATTTAAGAAAAGTTATAAGAAGAACGGAAAAGGCAGGACTTAAAGGAGCGGTACTGTTTATTGATCTTGATGATTTCAAGCATATTAATGATGGACTTGGCCATCAGTATGGGGATATACTTCTTCAGCAGATTGCGGCAGGACTTACGGGAATTCCAGGTTTGCGTGGACATTGTTACAGAATGGGTGGAGATGAATTTGTAATAATAGTTGAACCTGAAATATTTGGAGACTTAGATAATATTATTGGAAATATAACTGCTTTATTTAATAAGCCGTGGTATCTTATGGAAACTGAATATTTCTGTACAATGAGTATGGGAGTTGCTGTGTTCCCGGATAACAGTGTTGATGTTCATGAAATAACAAGAATGGCAGATGTTGCGATGTATGAGGCAAAGAGGTCAGGAAAGAACGGCTATACTTATTACAGCAGTGAGGTTGAGAATTCGACAGCCAAGAGACTTGATATCGAGAATAACATGAGACAGGCAGTTTCTACAGGAATTGAGGAATTCGTAGTATTCTATCAGCCCGTTGTTGATGTCAACACACAGATGTGTACTTCCTGTGAGGCACTTGTAAGATGGGACAGCAAAGCACTGGGATTTATGGGACCGGGTGAGTTCATACCGCTGGCAGAATATCTTGGACTTATTACTTCAATTGGTGACTATGTTCTTGAGGAGGCATGCAGAAGATGTAAGCTATGGAATGATAATGGATATCCGGATTTCTATATTAATGTGAATCTGTCGGTAGTGCAGCTTTTACAGAAGAACGTGGTTGAGAATATTAAAAGAATTCTTGATAAGACAGGTGTTAATCCTAAGAATATAGTACTTGAGATTACAGAATCATTTGCAATTAATGATATGCAGAGGGTTATGGATATTATTACAGGTCTTAAGAAGTTAGGACCTAGGATTGCACTTGATGATTTTGGTACAGGTTATTCTTCACTTAACTATATAAAGCAACTTCCTCTTGATATCATTAAGGTTGATAAGACATTTATTGATGATATTGTTGAAGATGATTATGCACAGGCATTTATTAAGCTTATAGTTGACCTTTCCAAGACTATCGGTACTAAGATTGTTGTTGAAGGTGTTGAACATAAGGAGCAGTTTGAACTGCTTAAAAGTCTTGGTGTGGATTATATACAGGGATATTATTTTGGGAAGCCTGTACCAGCCAATATTTTTGAAGAGAAAAACTTAGAGGGGAGATTGGGCGAATGAATATATTGATTAAAGAGGGCAGAGTGCTTGACCCTGCAAGTAAAACAGACAAAGTTATTGATGTGCTTATTAAGGACGGATTTATTGCTGCAGTGGAGGAGAATATTGATGAGTCACAGGCTGATGAAGTGATTGATGCATCAGGATGCATGGTTATGCCTGGACTGGTTGACCTTAATGCACATTTCAGGGAACCGGGACTTGAGCATAAGGAAACAATCAGAACAGGCTCAAGAGCAGCAGCAAGAGGCGGATATACAACAGTCTGTATGATGCCTAATACGAAACCTGTAATTGATAATGTTGATATGCTGCAGTATGTAACAGATAAGGCAGAAGAGGTTACTGACATTAATCTGTATACAATAGCTGCCATGACGGCAGGTCAGGAGGGTGAATATCTTACTGATTTTGAGGCTCTTAAGGATGCAGGTGCTGTTGCAGTCAGTGACAATGGCGGAACTATTATGAATGCAAGAACTGCAAGGCAGGCTATGAGGCAGGCAGCAGAGGTTGACATTCCGGTATTTGCACATTGTGAAGATACTAACTTGGCTGCAAGAGGTGTTATGAATGCCGGAGAGAGAGCCAAGGAACTTGGTCTTTTCGGAATAATGGATGCCGTTGAGGATGTTATTGTTGCAAGAGATATTCTTCTTGCGAAGAATACAGGTGCAAAGCTGCATATAAGTCATGTGTCTAATAAGGAATCAGCATTTATTATAAAGATTGCCAAGGAACAGGGGATTCCAGTGACAGCAGAGGTTGCCCCACATCATTTCACACTGACAGAGGATGCGGTGAACGGGGATGATGCTAACTTTAAGATTAACCCTCCTTTAAGAAAGGCAGATGATGTAAAGGCTCTTAAAGAAGCGCTTGCATCAGGGGTTATTGATGTTATTGCAACAGACCATGCTCCACATCATCCTACTGAGAAGGAAAGACCTTTTGACGAAGCACCGTTTGGTGTAGTAGGTCTTGAAACAGCAGTTCCGGTTACTATTACTGAGCTTGTAAGAACAGGAGTGCTTACTCCGTTACAGATGGTTGAGAAAATGAGTTATAATCCGGCTAAGATACTTGGAATTGACAGAGGAGTTCTTGCACCGGGAAAAGTTGCTGATATAACAGTTGTTAATCCTACAGAAGAGTATGATATTGACAGCAACAGATTTGCTTCAAAGGGAAAGAATACTCCATTTGAAGGAAAGCATGTGTATGGAAAGGTTTTATATACGCTTGTTAATGGAAGAGTTGTGTATTCAGACCATAATGGAACAGAAATTCTTATTGAAAGAGAAGTTCCAAAGTTGTAGAATAAAGTGATTTTGCGTATGAATTAAGGAGGCTAAAGTAGATTAATGATTAAGAAGCTTGTTGATAAGATTGTAGAGACTAATGCACCAATAGTTGTAGGACTTGATCCAATGATGAAGTATCTTCCAAAGCATCTTGCAGATGTTGCATTTGAGCAGTATGGTGAGACACTTGAGGGAGCAGCGGAGGCTATATGGCAGTATAACAAAGGCATTATAGATAATATATATGACATTGTTCCAGCTGTTAAACCACAGATTGCAATGTATGAGCAGTTTGGCATTCCGGGACTGCAGGCATACAAAAAGACCGTTGATTACTGTAAATCAAAAGATCTTGTAGTCATTGGTGATATCAAGCGTGGAGACATCGGATCCACATCGGCAGCGTATGCAGTTGGACATCTGGGACATGTTCAGGTAGGATCCAAGAAATATGCAGGATTTGATGAGGATTTTGCAACAGTTAATCCATATCTGGGTTCGGATGGAGTGAAGCCATTTATCGAAGTCTGCAAAGAAGAAAATAAAGGTCTGTTTATTCTTGTAAAGACATCCAATCCTTCCAGCGGCGAATTCCAGGATCGTATCATAGACGGACGCCCACTGTATGAATGGGTAGGAGAGAAAGTTGCCGAGTGGGGCGCAGATCATATGGGTAAAGAATATAGCTATATCGGAGCTGTAGTTGGCGCAACTTATCCGGAAATGGGAAAAGTACTTCGCAAGCTTATGCCAAAAACATTTATTCTGGTA
>OHLR01000303.1_pt1 | contig 28519 bp, 19 predicted proteins | sample 1569141 | NCBI WGS metagenome assembly OHLR01 (sample SAMEA3879553, study PRJEB24766) | human gut metagenome | biome: human-associated habitat; feature: feces | place: USA | collected 1985/1987
CGTATTTCTTTGAAGGTGCTGAGATAGGCTTCCATCCGGCTCATCAAGGTATTCATTTGTGGCAAGGTCGTCCCGTTCGGGAGCGATGCGCTGACAGACAGGATCGTTTCTTCGTTGCGGGTGAAGTAACTTCCTTCATAAACTTTTTGTACGAACAGGCGTAGGGTCCCGCCCAATGCCTTATCGACGATGGGTTTGATCTTCTCCTTGTACGTCTCGTTGGAGGCGAATTTATTATATGTATCGATTAGCAGGGTGTCTGTTGCCGTGTAGACCTTCTTTTTGTCTTTCGTGTCGTATTCGATTTTTTCCGGTAACAGGAAAACCGGGATGCCGAATGCTAACAGTAAAATGAAACATGCCAATTTCTTCCATCCGCAAAGGAAATCGATCTGACATTGATAGTACCGGTTGTAGTAGACAGGGAAACGTTTGAGAATGCGGTTCGTTCTTTTTCTGATCCGGCTTTTCCATGTATACTCGGTCTCTTCTCCGGATATGTTCTTTTTTCCGCTTTTTTTCCATTCCAGGTTCATCTTATCGATTAGGGCGGGAACCAGGAAAAGCGCGATCAATAGGGAGACTCCTAAATTGATGATGACGACAGCCGCAAAATCCTGCAGATTGAGGCGTATCTTTTCATCTAAGAAAAAGATAATGACCAGTGCACCTATCGTTGTCAAAGTGGCTGCCAATATGGATAGGATTGCCTTTCGGTTATGTCGGTTCCGGATATGTTCCGTCATGACGATCGTGTTGTCGATCACCAGGCTGAGTGAGATTGTGACGCCTGCCAACGAATAAAGCTGCATTTCCAGTCCTGACAGATAATAAAGGATGACAGCAATACTGAGGTTGATCGAAAGGCTGATGATGATCAGTAACAGATATTTTATCTCGCGTGTGATCAGCAAGACAAACATCAGTAGGATCAGGACGGTGAGCCCCGTACGGACATAAATCTTGTTCAGTTCGTCCTGAATGAATTCGGTCGCGTCATAGCTGGTATGTATTTCATAACCGGGTGGAAGCAAGGTACGGATATGTTCCATTTCGGCTCTTACCCGTTTGGCAAGTTCCAGCTGGTTCGCCGTCTCCTCGGCGCGGATGGACAGATAGATGGAATTCAAGCCGTTGATACGGTAATAACTCTGTGGAGCTTCTTCCTGACGGGTAACTTTTAGCAGTTGGTCCAGGCGGATCAGCTTGCCGTCTTTGTTCAGGACGGTTATAAGCGATGGGTTGAATCCGTCTGTTTCGTTTTCAGGAACCAAAGCGAGACGTATCCACTGGCTACTTTGTCCTTCTTTGCACGAAGTCGCCAACTGGGTTTCCACGTTTCCGGTTCCTAAGAATTCTTTTTGATAATACTGGCTGATCGCTTTCTGTATATCCGGGATGCTGATACCTAACGTTGCCAGCTGACGGCTATCATATTCCAGTCGCCATTCCATCGGGGTGGCACCACTGACATCGATGCGGTAGATGCCGGGAATCCCGCTTAGGCGAGGTTTTATCTGGTCTTCGGCAAAGCGTTGTATGAATATGGGTGTGGCTGCCGCATTCAGTGTGTAGCTCATGAAAGGCCGTACTTCCTTGTCGTCCGGCCGGCTCATTTCCAGGACTGGATAGCTCAGTCCGTCCGGTAGGCTGGGCCATGTCTGTCGGATGATGGTAGACGCTTCGAAACGGGCGGCATCGATATTGGTATGCTTGTCCAGCTCGAGCGTGACATATCCCCATCCGTTGCCGGAAGTGGAATTGATCTCCTTGATCCCCTTGATGCGTGCCAACATCGCTTCGAGCCGCGAGGTCACTTCCATCTCTATCACGCGTGCCGAATTGCCCGGCATGTTATAGCTGATAGTCAACTGTGGCAGCGTGCGTGACGGCGACAGCTTGATCGGCAGCAGCGGTATAAAGGCAATCCCTGCCAGTGCCACGCAAAGGAAGGTGACGATGATGGTGAAAGAGGATATTTTAGGAGATGCACTCATTATTCATTTTTTGTTACAATCCGTATTTATATTCGAACTCGTTCGAAAGGGAAACTCCCGTTTCGAAATCGTGCAACGTCAGTTTTCGGATCTTATAATAGCTCAGCCAGTAGTTCTGTAAAGCCGAAATATAGTTCCGCTGCGCTTCCTGTTGGCGGTTCAGCGACAGAGTAAGACTGTTGATATCCGCTTTTCCGATCATGAAGCGTTGCTTGGTTTCGCTGTAGGCTGTTTCTGCCAGGTCTACCGCTTCTTCGGCACTCCCAATCAGGGCTTGCTGGATATTGAAGTCGCCGACTGTCATAATCACGTCTTCTTCTACTGTCAATTCTTTTTGTTTGGCGGATGTTTCGGTGACAAGCAGGTTGTTCTTGGCAATATTATGCTTCCCTTTTCGTACGCCCCAGTCTACCAACGGGATCGAAACAGACAAAGAGACGATTTCCTGCTGTTGCAGATTTTTGTAGGCGTCCTGTATGTTCTTGGACACTTGGTTGAATCCGACGCTGGCATTGATCTGGGCGTTGAACATCGCTTCTTTCTTGGTTTTGTCTACATTCCGTTCTGCTTCCAATATGTCCTGGCGTAATCCAAGGAAGTTCGGGTTGTTGGAACGGGCGGCATCCAAGGCAGCATCTACAGGGATGTTTAATTCTCCGGGACGACTGGGGAGAAGAAGCCGTATCTCTGTATTCTTTTCCAGATTGAGGAAAGAAGCCAGCGAGAACATGGCACGTTTCAATGAACTTTCAGCATTCTGCAAAGTGTTACGGGCATTCACCACGTCCAGCTTCAGCGTCAGAAGATCGGCACGACTGATAGAGGCTATCTTCAGACGTTGCATACCAATACGATAAAGTGTATCGGAAGAAACGACATTCTCCTTTGCCAAGTCATACTCAGCCTGCGCCATGGCAAGTGCAAAGAAATAGGTAGTGGCCTGCTCGGATACCTGCTCAGCATTGTAGATATATTCTTTCTTTACTTTCTCGTATTTCAGCGGTTCAATCTTTCGTTCCCAGCGGAAAGGATTATAACCTACCAGACTTTGCGAATAACCTAAACGAACGGGAACACTGGTATACTGCGTGTAGGGATTGGAACCGAAACTACGCATATAGCCCAACTCAGTATCCAGATAAAAAGTACCACCCGTCAGGTCAAAGTTTTGCCTGACTGCCAGGTTACCATAGGCATAGAAAGACTGTTGGCTACGGTAAATATCCAAATCCTGTTCGGAGTCATAACGCTTCGTAATGTCACGGTTATACTGTGCAGGAGTCATATTCAGCGTCAGGCTCGGCAAGCGATTTGCCTTATAGGTACGATATTCCCAATAGCCTGAAAGATACATATTTTTAGTACGGAAAGCTTCCAGCGAACTATCGTTCGCCATCTTAATCGTCTGCTGCAAGTCCAGCGTAACCTGCTGTTGCTGCGCGACGGACGGAAACGCCTGAGAAAGTCCTAAAAGAATAATTAAACCAAGTTTCTTCATTATATCAAGCTTTTTTATCCCGGTAAATAAACCAATATATCAACGGAATGATGAACAGACTGACCAATGTGCCGATGAACATCGCCCCAATCATGGCAATGGAAAGCGGCTTCTGCAATTCCGATCCCATATCGAAAGAGAACAATAACGGTACCATGGCAAAAATGGTAGTGAGCGAAGTCATGATAATGGGACGCAACCTGCGCCGTCCCGCCTCATGGATAGCTTCCAGAAGCGGCATCCCCGTCTTACGTAATTCATTAATCGCATCCAGTTTCAGGATGGAGTCATTGATGATAATACCACACGTAACGATCAGACCGATGGCAGACATCAGATTCAGCGTATGTCCGCATATCCACAACAGTACCAGGGCAAATGCTACGTCTATCGGTATCTCCAACAATACTACAAGCGGTTGCACAAAACTCTCGAACTGTGCCGCAAGGATAAAATACATCAGCAACAAAGAAACAAAAAGAATCACAGTCAATTCCCCCATCATTTTTTCATTCGAAAAGAAACTACCCGAGAAATCCACTTCCCATTCCTTTTCCTCACTAACCACCTCTTTTACATTCCGCATCAGTTCCGGTGCATCCTTCACATCATAAAAACTTAAAGGAATATATTCTCCGTTCTTTCCCGCCGTAATACTCTTCAAATCTTCGGCGGGCACTACCGTCACCAGATTATTCAAAGGAATATGATTCACCTCTCCGTTACCATCCGCCATCGTCCGCACCAAAGTTTCACTTAATACACTATTTACACTCTTTTCCTCTCCGGCAATACTGATAGGCAGATATTGCTGATAAGAGCGTAAAACGGAAACCTTGTTTTCTTTGAAAGCCGTGCGGAGCACCCGCGTCAATTCATCATATGATACGTTATACAACAACAGTTTTTCTTTATTGATTATCAGATTCATCTGATTCCGGAAAGCGATGCCCGTCGGAACATTACCCGCCACCCGCGTAATTTCCTTTTCCAACCGCTGCAAATGCTCCGCATCCGGTGCCTGCGACTTATTCGCCGTATGGAGTTCCGCTACCACATCCGCTTCTCCTGTCACAAACAATTTTTCAAAGATTGTTTCGGGAGGTGAGAAAGTAACCACAGCCAACGGATATTTCTCTCTTATCTCCTTCTCTAATAATTCCTGCAATGAATAGATTCCGGATGGCTTTTCCGTCTTGAAATAAAGTTCCGCTTCGGTAGACGAAAGTTCACTGCCCCCGTTCAATATATAATCCTGCATACCCACATAAGCAGCATGCTCCGTTACCCGGTCGTCCACCTGTTTCATTAAATCATCCACCCGGCGGTTGTTCTCGTCCACATGGATATTCTCATTCCACTCTATCCTTGCCACCAGTTCATTCTGGTCAATCTGCGGCATACGCTCTTTTTCCATTACATAAAAAAGAAACACACACAGTGGAAGGGTTGCCAGCGTGCCGGTCACACAAAGCTTTTTATGTGAGAACACCCAGTCAATCCCTTTATCATAAAAGCTTTCCAGCCACTCATTTTTCAGCAGATTGTCAAAACGTCTGGAAAGAAATCCCTTACTGCGGATACCGACCTTATAAAACAACAGATACAATACGGGCAGCAACATAATACCCGTAATATAAGATATCATCAATCCCACCGTGATAGAAAAAGCCTGATCCATAAAAATAGCTCCGGCTATGCCACTCATAAATATCAAAGGCACAAATACCGCAATGGTTGTAAGGGACGAACTGAGCATCGGTGTAATCATTTCCGTCGTGCCCACGGCACACGAACGTTTCAGAGAATACCCCCGTTCACGATACTGCGAAATATTTTCCGTTACAATAATGGCGCTGTCTATCATCATACCTACTGCCAGAATCAAGCCCGAAAGTGATATCACATTCAGCGACACATGACAGAAATAAAAGAAAAAGAATGTGATTACAATAGAAGTAACCATGCTGATGCCGATAATCAACGGTGAACGGACATCCCCCAGAAACAGCACAGCTACAATAAAGATAAATAGAAAGCCCAAAGAAAGATTCTGCTGTAAATTTGAAATGGTGTAGTCCAGCAATTCCGTCTGGTTACGGCTCACGCTGAACTCAATATCCGGATACAGGGATGCAAAATAATCGGTTGTTTCTTTCAGCTTCTCTTTCATGACATCCATATTTTCATCGCTCTGCTTGATAATGGCCAGCGTTACCGCCCTTTTTCCTCCGGCTACGGAACGTCCCATCTCTTTTTGCGAAACAATATCTACTTTGCAGAGCTCTTTCAACTGCATAATACGTTCCCCCTTGCGGATATAGATATTCTTCACATCCTCCGGGGTACGAAGCAGGGTAGCTATGCGAATATTATATTCATAATAACCATCCCTCACCAACATGCTTCCCGGCTCTACATTATTGGCGGAAAGTGTATTCTCTATATCCTCCACACTGATACCCGTCATGGCCAGTTTATCTTTATCAGGAACAATTTGCAAAAGCCTTCCGGGCACTCCGGTTATATCCGCCATAGCCACTTCGGGTAACTGTTCGATGCGGCGTTTCACCACATTCTCCGCCAATTCGCACAACTCCAGAAATTGTTGCTCGTCGGTTTCCTGATAAGCACCGTCGTTTTTCAAAGTCATATTGACATAAAGTACAGGAATATCCGTTGCACTCGCTTTGATAGCCTTGGGACGCGTCACTTCCTTGGGAAGACTGTTCATAGCGGCATCTATCTTCTCATTCACCTCTATAAATGCCAGATCGGTATTCACACCAAAATCAAATTCCAGACGGATAACGCCCGCCCCGTCACGAGTTTCACTTTTTATTTCTCTCAGTCCGGCCACTTGCAGCAACTGCCTGCGCACAGGGGTAACCACCGTATTCTCCAATTCCCGTGCCGATGAATTCTCACCCGTCACCTGTATGGTAATCTGCGGTATGGCAATATCGGGCAGCAAAGATACAGGCAGCGAGAAGTAAGTCACCAACCCAACAATAAAGCAGGCGGTAAAGGCCATCAGCACCGCAATAGGACGTTGTAATAAGAACTTAACCATACTTTTAATTTTTAATCACCCTCACCGGTGCTTCATGAGCCAGATTCACATTTCCGGTAGTTATCACCTCCATACCTTCTTCCAGTCCGTCTGTGACAGTATATTCCTCCATATTCTCCAATCCCGTATGCACATAGTTCCACATAGCTTTACCCTCTTTCAGTGTAAATACCACCTGTTTGCCGGAACGTAGTACAACCGCCGTTTTGGGGATAACCAGTTGTTCGCCCACAGAACGCTTCACGCTTACCCTTACATTCATGCCGTCGAACAATTTATTACTCCCGTTCACTCTCGCCTTTATCCGTACCATTCCATTCTCGTCCACCAGCGGATTAATCTCACTGATACTTCCCTGGCGCACCCCTGCTGCCGATGCATAAGGAGTAATCTCCACCTTATCCCCCACTTTCAGCAATGGCAGCTCATTTTCAAGTACGGTGAAATCCACCTCCATATTTCCGGCATTGATTACCCGGCAGAAAGGCTCGGAAGTTTTGGGCATATTATATCTCTTTTCAAAGAGGTTGGCAATCACTCCATCGAAAGGAGCAGTCAACGTAGCTTGTTCCATATCATATTGAGCAGATTCATATTGAGCTTTGCTCTGCTCATACCCGCTTTTTACTTTTGCCAGTTCCAGCACATCAGCAGGTATCACCTTCAGATTATCGGGAGCATATCCTTGTCCTATCAACACATCCTGCATCTCCAGGGTAGCCTGTGCCAAACTATTTTTATTCTGTACCAACGTATTGTTCAACTTAAACAAATCCAATTGGGCTATTTTTTGACCTTTCCGCACTATATCCCCGTTCTTTACCCAGATATTCGCCACCACTTCCGAGGTACGAAAATACAGGTCGGCATAATCCTGTGCCGTCACTTTCCCGTTACTGATCAATTCATGATTGAAAACCTGCTTTTTCAGCGGCATCACCGTCACCTCATTGGGTAAAGAAGGAAGAACTGTTTCCACCCCTTCTTTTTCCGTTGTTTCCTTTTTTTCTCCCGAGCAGGCAGTGAAAGAAACGGCTAATAATAAGCCTGATGCAAATATGTGTAATTTCATGATCATATTTTGTGATATCTATAACAAATAAAAACTTTTTATTTTGAAAAAACTAATTTTCGGGTACTTTTTTCAATAGTTCCCGTGCTTTCCGTCTCATCTGCTTGATAGCGGTAGATTGAATTTTCGGTTCTTTCTCCAATACCGTCTGTACCATCTGCTCCAATTTGTCACACTGATAAAAAGCCGGTTCCGCATATAAATGAGCCAATAGATAATAAGGATAAATTCGTCCGGGTAACCGATGGACAGCACGCATGAACCAATATTCCGCACTATCATAGTGCTTCATTTCCTGTTCATTTTTCCCGATAATATTTAGTATCATGGGATCGCCACTCACTTTCAAGGCCTCTTTCAGTACCTTGTTAGACAGTTCGGGTTCATGCAGTTTATGCAAGGCATGGCCATACTCAAACATAAAGCGAGCATTCCCTTTCATTTCTTTCTGAATTTCAGCATAACTTTCTACTGCTTGCCGGTAAGCTCCCGAGTGGTAAAACATACGGCTTTTGGTCCATTGCTTACAAGCTTCTACAGTCTTGGATTTCTGCTGATATTTACAGAAACAGCCATAGCTTCCGATTAACAATAAAACAGTAAACAAAATGCGAGGCCAAACTTTCTCTAAAGGAAGAACACGGATACCGCAAGCTAATACTAATATAATCAAAGCCGAAACAAACGCTGGAAATTGTAGTGGATAAGAAGAAAACGCAAATACCGCTAAAGATAGCAATGCGCCGCATAGTCCATAGATGCCTTGTTTATGACCTATGTACATGCTCCCACCTAGTATCAACAACCCGATGCAAAGCACAGGTATTCCCCAGGCAATGGCTACTTGCAGATATTCATTGAAAACATATTCGGGAGCACCTGCCACAAGTTCCTCCGTTGCCGTATAATTTCCGGCTGCAAAATAATTCTCCTGCGCTTGTCCGTAAGCAGCCGGAACACTGTTCCATCCGCATCCTGTCCATGGGTGCTCACTGACAGCTTGGGCAGCAATTTTCCACATAAACAGACGGCCGTCTGCCGAATCCTTTTTCATTTGATAAATGCCACCCAATGCTATACCGCCCAAAATAAAGGTTACTATGGCAAAAGACACTGCCTGCTTACGATGATGCCTGATATAATGCTGAATTTCCATCTTATAGTGCATACCACAAACATAAATGGAAGAGACCGCCGCAGCTATCCATGCCGAGCGGCTCATTCCGGCAGGCAACACACAAAGAATCAATAGCATGACAGCTAAAGCAACATAATAAGGTATGGTTTTCTTACCCTCTTTCCGCTTTAACCATTCATACAGGCAGATAGGGAATATCATGGCAAGGTAGCCTGAATAAGGACCGGGATTATAGAATGAACCGGTCAAAGCATAGAGAGAATGGTTGGAATAGGTAAAGCCATATACCTGACGGATGCCCCACACGGCTTCCATTCCTCCGTATAGAATAAACACCCATGAAACGACAGCCGAAAGACATTCCTTAATCCGTGCCGGAAAAAGAAATATCAACAGGGCAAAAGCTGCCGATGAAAGAACTCCACAGGCATACATCCACCGCCAGTCATCCGCCAAAATATCGGATGACAGTGAAGACGTACTACAACACACCACGCTGAGACACAACGCAACCGGTATGCCTGCCACCAATGCTATTCCATATTTCAGCCATTTATTTTCCATTTCTACCACCAAACTTGTTTCCCGTCTTCGTATGTAAAAATCCGCTCTTCTTTTCCTTGAGTATGATTTTTTAACCACAATAAAGCGCCTTTAGGCACATCATCATAATGAAGTTTATTGTCGACTGCTAATTTTCGCCCTAAACTAATCCATTTCATATTCCAATAGAACAATTCATATTCATTATCGACACATATTTCATTACTATCATGTATTATTGCATTATTACTTCCATAATATGGGTATTTACGGTAAAGTATAATACTTTCTTTTTCTGTACTAGCACACAGCTCTTTTATGGTTCCATCTTCTAAAAGAATTATAGGAAACCCTATAGGTTTATTATTCAACCGCCCATTTTGGCTGATAAATGCTAAGAAAACGATCCCCTTTCCTTCGTTTAAATAAGTTCTTATTTGATTATCTCCCCATAAAATTCCTCTCCCGACTGATTCAAACAAAACACTTCCATTCATCACCTTTGATAAAGCAACAGGAACCCAGTCATGATTATTAAAAGTACAAAGACTGATTAATTGTTTATCTTTCTGTGAAGGCACTCTAAAGGTTAAATCAGAAAGAGGCATAGCATATTCGGATGTAACGTCACATAGTGGAATATCATATTTTTTCCTATAAATCTTAGAAATCTTGTATACAACTTCATTTTTTCCTTCAGGGCCATATCCCACTTCTATAAAATCACCAGTAGCATCTTTCACCACATTCCAACAATGCGAAGAACTCCTATTAGCCCATGCCGGAACATAATCAATAGAAGCAGGGATTCCAATGGCACGTAAAGACAAAGCTAAAAATGCCGCCATATCATCACAAGTACCCCAACGGGTCTGTAGCATTTCAGCATAAGACTGTTTATAAGGATATTTAGTCATTCCTATATTATAACGCATTCCACCTAATTTTATGATACGAAGGGCCAATTCTCGTGGAGACATTAAAGAATCCAATAAATGACCAAACTTTTGAAAACCTTCCTCGCGCCAATTCGATAATGGCTCATGGTCTATACGGTAAGGCAAAATATAATGACAGAATTCATCAAATGAACAGTAATCTTTTATTTTTCCATTCTCCCATATTTTAAAAGCATATTCAATATTTTTTATTAAATAATCTCCCGTTATAACTTTTATATCTTCAATCTTACTAAAACCTGCCAACTGTCGTTTAGAAATAGAATCAAATCCATGCCAAATCTTAGAATATCGCACATCCCAACTTATAGGATCATTTTGTGGGATAATCTTCAAAAAGTTCTTATATCTATCCAACGAATCATAAGGGAGTATTGAATATTTACCAGGCATATTTTCAATCAAAAAACAGGCAGCACGGTATTTCAAGCTATCATGTTTAAAATGCTTCAACACTTTTTCCAACTCCGCTTTATTATGTTTAGCCTGCTGCAAAGCAATATCCAAATGACTTACTCCATTCGTACAAGCAGAAAGAAGAATTACAAAAACAAAATATACACCACAAACTCTCATACTACTTTATCTTTTTAAATATCCTGTCCATACGTATTTCATCCGTCACTCCATTCTTAGACTTCCATATCAATGTCGCCTTTCCTACAATATATTCCTCCGGCAAAGGCCCCCAATAGCGCGAGTCCTGAGAATTATAACAATTATCACCACCCATGAAATAATAATTGTGCATAAAAACATAATGCTCCACTTCCCGCCCATTTAAATAAAAATGTCCGTTACTTGCTATTAATTTATCTTGTTGCTCCCATTCTATAAGATTGCGATAAAGCAAATAATGTTTATCATCCATCACAATAGTATCCCCACGGGAAGGAAGATAAAAAGGACCAAAATCTTTAATACTCCATTTTAAGATGGTATCACCGGGATAAGCAAAAAAACAATTTTCCTGTATCATTTTCTCCACATTCCTCGGTTTCTCCAAAAAATGCGCCAAACTGTTTTGTGAAACTATATTTCCTAATTCCTTATCATAACCTCTGACCCTATATCGGGTGTCCCTTATTTCAACAGTATCACCCGGCAATGCGATACACCTCTTTACATAATAAAGCATCAGGTTAAACCCTATACTGTCCCATCGTTCCGGATAAGGGAAATTAAAGACCAATACCTCATTGCGTTGAAATTCACTGAATCCCTTCAAACGATCGATGTGTAGCGGCTTATGTTGCCGGGCATCACCAAGGCTGAATATACGTGGTCCTTTCAACATTTTATTGACAAGCACATAGTCACCCGGTATCAGAACCGGCTCCATGGAGTCAGAAGGTATGGCAAATGAGGCAAAAACAAATATCTGTAATAACAACCAAATAATCATCATTAACAAACTCCCTCCGGTCACACAAACCAGCAAGTTATATAAAACGCCTATGTATTTCTTTATATACCTCATTTTAAATCTTAAAAGGTTGGAAATTTCTGCCGCCCGTTCTGCATAAAGAAAATATGTTCTTCACGCCCACGGGTCAGATCGCGCAACCAGAACAATGCATTGTCCGGCACAATCCAGTCCAAACAGGTAGTATCAGCCCGCTGTTTTCCCAAACTCTTCCATCCTTCAGTACCGGCATGACAGAATAACTCATAAGTATCACCCGGAGAAATAAAATTGTCGTCATTCCGGGGCATATACTCCAGACAATCTATTACTGAAGCCCCACCCAAATCAACAACAACCTCCCCTCCTTTGTCTAAAGACAAATAATAAGAAAGAGGATCACCATCCGCCACATGCTTTGCCAGCACATGTATATTTCCTTTTTCCGTAGGACTCCCCCAAACCGCTATCGGAGAAACAGCCTTTCCATTGGCATAAAATGTCATTTCTGCCAATTCCGCATATTTATCATTGTCAGCCTTATATCTTATGTAACGGCACTTAACCGGCTTATTCAGGAAGATTCTATTCCTTGCTATCACGGGAGTATCCGCTATCTCATATAATCTCTTTCCATCTTCAAAGTCTTTCGTCATACTTCCCTCAAAAGTACCTCCCACCACATGGCTCATAAAGCTGCGCAACCAACCATATACCGGATATTTTCTATACAAACGAACCTTTACTGTTTTCTCCCAATCCGGAAGAAACGTATTTATTTCTCCACCTGCAAACCAAAAGGGGAAGCCGGAAGGATAATAATTGCCTTTGGTATATTTCATGGGAAGATATACCAGTTCCGATTCTAGATTAGGTATTTCCATCTTGCCGCTTGCCGAACGTGCACAGGCACAACTCCACCAATGCGCTTCGTGGAAATGGGCCAGATAACAAACCTCATCATCAGGAATACCGGTAAGTATGCGTAACGTATCCGGATAATATGCATAACTGACATCTTTCATATAAGGGTGATAGAATAAAAGCGGCATTGATTTCCAATCATCTCCCAGATGTGCTGCCTTTTCTTCTTGAAAACCATACATGGGCCTGTAAACCTTGCCACGTTTATACCCTCCCGTATCCCTACTCCCCCTTACAGCCTCCGAAGCTATATACCAAATAGGTACATCGCGCCCTGTCGTGTCACGAACAACATTCCACACATGTCCCCCTCTGGCATCCGTATCTTCCATACAAGGAATGCCGACAGCCCGAAATGCATAAGTCACTATATCCGCCGCATCCACGCAACTACCATATCGATGGCTGAATAAATATCTGGGACCGATATGAGGCAGTTCAAAGTCTTCACAATAAATAAAGACAGGTTCTTGTAGATGCCTGCTTACCAAATTCGCGGCCTCCACCACATCACTGCCTTTATATATGGAATCTAATAAATATCCATATTTCTTTTCATAAAGTTCACGCCATTCTTCCAGCGGTTCATCCCCTATACGATAAGGCAACAAGTATTCACAAAAATCTTCAAATGAAAGAGAACGGTTCCATGGACGTTTCTGCCAATTATCAAAAGCACGGTCTATATTGTCTATCAAGTATTCGGCTGTGATAATATGGGCATCATATATTTTAGGAAGATTACGATAGGTATAATGCCCCCAACGTCTGGCATAAGTCTGGTCTATTTGTCCGAAAGGACTATAATAAGTACGTACACGCTTCACACTATCCATTTCACCTCCCTGTTGGTAGGAATAGCAATGAGGCATATTCCGTATCAAAAATTTAGCCGCTTCCAATTTTAAAGAATCATAGGTATAATGCTGAAGCAGTATCTCCAATTCCAAACGATTAGAAGTAGCAAAATCTAAAGCATGTTTCAATTGTTTCTGCTCAAAAGAAGAGTGGGCACAAGAGATACATACTAATGAAAAAAGGACAAGGAGTCTTGCTAAGAACATAATATTATTCATTTGTTAATTTGGTGGAATAGTATAATTTACCCCTGCGAAAACATAAATTAAAACTAAACTCAAAACACACCTTATTCTTCCCGCTATCTGATACAATCTAAAACACAGGAATTAAATTATGTACCTGAGTAAAACTACATTTCAACCAGTCTGAAGAATCAGACTCAATTGATATTTTTAGTTTCAATAATTAGTTACTTCATCTTATTTTCAGAAAAGGAGAGAATAAGGATTCACACTTACAATAAAATAAAGATACTATATTTGTCATCGTACTTTACTAAATAGTTCATTAAATTCAAGTGCTACTACAGAAGGATTTAAATTTTCCTCAAAGGATTCCACATCCTTATTTTCCCATATATACCCCAAACAATATAATTTATTATCATTAGACAAATACTGAGTATTAAACAAATAGGATTCTGCAGAAATTCCACCATCAATTTTGATGATAACTTCCTCTTGCAAATTCTTACTAATAATCCAATAATAAACCTCTGGGATTCGTTCACCTTCATTGTTCAATAAAACATTTAAAAATATATAATCATGATTTTCCAGATAATTTATAATAGATGCATAGTTAGAACGCTGCAATTCTTCTATAACTTCCATGCCCGATAATTCATGTAATTTCTTAGGCAGCTTATAATTAGGAAAGTCCATAGCATATGATAAGTCCAATTTCCCATTTTCTATCGTATACAAATCATGATTTAGCGACTCATGAAACGTCAACCATTCTCCATTTCTTCCAAAATTATTCTCTACCATCGGAAGCATATTAGACTTTTGATGAAGATAATATGCCACATTGGCGATATTTTCATCTGTACAAATCATTTTAGCATCGCCATACGTGGTGTTGTTACCTACATAAAACCAATAATTCTGCCTATCATCTATGGCAAAAGAAAACGCAGGATAAGTAACCTCCTTCTTGTCTAAGAAATCTCCCCCAAAAGTATAACAAAAAATTCCTCCATCTGATAGGACCTCTAAAACTTTACTTTTCTGATTAACAACGACATCATAGACGCTAGTATATTCACCAGGGCCATTTCCCCTGTGTCCGATATAACCGGAAAACTGTCCATCACTAGTAAAGCTAAGTATAGATGATTCTGAATTTTTTGAATATACAATCCAACCACTGTCAACTTTAATTATAGATGAATTACGATCGACCATACTAGAATCTGAAAAACTGAGAACGGTTATATCCTTACTCAAAGTCAATTTGCTTTGCTCAAGTGTGATTGCTTCAGTTTTATTAAAAATATAATCAAATGTTTTTTTATGTTTTACACTACATGAAACAAAAAGAAATGGGAAAAATATTAATATCAACTTTTTCATTATATAGAATTTAAAGTTAAAATAAGCTCCAATCCAATGGAGTATATGAATTGGAGCTGTTTCAAATTTATATCATAATACTCTCATTTTATCTGCACGGCCTTCGACAACTTTCTGCAGTTCGTCTTGAAGTACACATATAATTCATGTTTAATGGTGCACAATACCCCATAGTTTGGTATCTATTTGTTGTCGAAGATTCACCACTAGCCAACGCTTCCACATTAGCCAAAGCCAAATCAGACATTACATCCGATTGCTGAGCATTATACACATTCATTCCTGCTATCAAAGCAAACGCAACAACCAAAGTTGCCTTCAAAATATTCTTCTTCATCTTATTTCTAGTAAAAAAAATTATTATTATTCATATTTTCATCTTATTCTCGGAAAGAACTCCACCGCAGAAAAAACAAAAATACCGCTTGCTTATTCTGATTATTTACACTACTTTTACATCGGACTTAACCTCCTTTTCTTTTAGGAGAGAGCCACAGGGTGGAAAGAATCGACTTTCGGCAAAGAAAATGAATTTCTTTCCATCCGCTTTTTACTCCCATTGATTCATACTTCATCCTTTATTCAGCATTCCCCGTTACCTTCAAACGAAGTGGAGAATTATCTGCATTGCAATAAATGGTAACCGTCTTACTGAAATGCTCAGCCTTTTCGGCTTCATAAATCACGGTCAGTTCCGCTTTTTCTCCCGGACGAACACCCTCCTTATTATAGTTTACCTTGGTACATCCACAGGAAGTGATGACATCGTATATCACCAGTACATGCTGTCCCGTATTGGTCAGTGTGAACTTGCGTTCCTGCTTCTCCGACTGAGGAAATGAACCGAAGTCTATGCTTGTTACGTCCAGACTGACTTTCGTTATCGGTGTTTCCGCTTTTACAACTTCACCACCTGTCAATACTTTCAAATAAAGTTCCTTCACCTTTGGATTGTGAACAGGATTGCCTATAGCCGCCACCCTGTTGTCTTTATCCAATAGAAATGTCTGGAAAGTCATTTCATCCGGAAAGTGGTTCAATCGGTTAAAATCGTCCTTTTCATCGAAACAAACAGGATAGACAAATGCATCACGACGGGTAATATAACGCAGTTCTTTCATATCTTTCGGATGGAAATAGAAGACAAAGGGAACCGGACGGTTCAACGTTGAATCAACTTCCTGCATAAACAGCTTCCAGCGAAGCAATTGTAACTTACAACTAGTACAGCCTACAGAATCGATATAAGTCACTACCTTATAATCCGCATCCGCTAAAGAAAAGTCCACTGTATCCTTCCCTTGAATAGTAAAAAAGGAATGGGCAGGAAAGAGAATTTCTTTCCCTTCCCATTCCTCAACCAAACGAGCGATTTTATCTTTTTCTGATTCCTTGCAGGAGGAAAAAAGAGCAAAAACACATAGTAATAGACAAAGGTATCTCATTGATTAATCCAAGCCAAAAGGTCTAATTACGCACTCTACTTTTTCTCCAGTACTGCAAGTCACATTCCCACTACCCAGACATATATCACGTCCAAATTCTCCTGCAGCCAATGCTTCCACATTATCTAAAAGAAACTCACTCTCTACCGGCTTTCCGGATTGCTTTTCCCAAGCCATTACCGCCATTAGCATAACAACGGTAAATAATACAAATACTTTTTTCATTGGTTTATCATTTTTTGTGTGAAGGTAGAGAACATCTATCGGGCACGCAAATTTTTTCCCTTAAATTGATCTTAAGGTGACCTTAAAGTTTTCTTAAGATTCAAAAAATCCCCATTTCATCGGAAGGATTATTTTAATGCCCTGATCTCCAAATCATAAGGTTCATCCAATTAAATCATATTCTTTCTTTAACTTATAAGTTCCTTTTTTATAAATATGCGTATCTTTGCAATCTCTAACATGAACAAGAAACATGAAAATACCGACAAACTTATTCAAGTTTAGCTTTATTGCATTGGGATGGATTGTATTCATCCTGCTATGTTATGTTGCTTTTAAAGATGAAAAGGCAAATGCTCTGATAACAATGAAGGACAGCCTACGTGAAGCAATCAATATTGATTATCAGGAACGATTAAACAAAATACTTGTTAGTTATCGCCCTTTAGGCAGAAAGGTAAAAGGTGTCCAAATAGAATACGGTGATAGTCTAGAAATCATTTATTTTGAAGACAGCACCCATGAGTCACTGGCTACCCAACTGGCCAACCAGTATGTGATGACAAGGATTATCCCCGTCAATCCAGACAATTTCAATAAGATCTTCCAAGAAGAATGGGAAAAGAATGGAGTTTCCGCCGCTAAGACGGGAATCATTTACCGCTACAACAAGAAAAAGGTATTCAGTGACAATGATTCAATCTCTTTCCAGAAAGCTCTTGTCACCCCTGTACAAGCAATAGACGCTAAAAGAACCGCCGGCGTACAGGCATGGGCTATGATTCATTGGACAGAAATAGTAAAACATACCACTCCAAAAGTGTTATGGAGTATCATTGCTTATTTCATTGTCTTGATATGGGTGTCTCTGTCATTTCTGAAAAAACCACAGGAAAAAGAAACTCCCGCCAATCCGGACTGCATACCATGTGAAGAAATTCCTGACAATCCGGACTACATACAATTGGGGAAAATGACTTTAAAGTTGGAAAGCAAGAAACTATATATTGGCGACCGGCTTTGCCACATAGCACCGGCAGATTTCAATCTGCTGGAACTGTTTATCAAAACGCCCAAGCATCTTTTGACTAAAGAAGATATTAAAAATGCTTTCTGGCCGAAAGATAACAATCCCGAAAATAAAATATATAGTCATATCTCCACACTTAAATCCTCACTCAAGGACTTTCCCGAATATCAGATAGTGACAGAAAAAGGAGGATACCGACTGGTTATCTCCTCAAACGAATGAATAGCTCCTATTTCCAATAATAAGCATACATAAGGTATACAATCTTACTTAAAATCACCAACCCACCGCAGCAGGAACAAAGCATTTCTCACAGCGGAACGAGTTGTTTCATTAAGGTGGAATAATTTATTTCATCAAGGTAAAACTAAATATTCCACCATATAAAACTATTTGTTCCACCATATAAAATTAATTGTACCAAACAGTGGAACACACTGTAATACACGGGAAACAAAGAGATTCTCGTTACTATATTCTGATTCATTCATTATAGGCCACAGGACAATGCAGTGCAGGACAATAACACTGTGACAGACTTTTATCTGTCACACTCTCCGTCACGCTATCTGTCACATCTTAACAACCTGTTTTTCAGCAAAATAATTAGTACTGTGACAGTGTGACAGATAATTCTCACTTTTAAACTCTATGAAAGCAAACTTGAAAATCATCCATATTCCTTCACCCTGAAGGATTTTTTTTGGCTGAAGCTTTCCGGGTACAAATCCGTCATTATAATCAGCTAAGAACTAACATCTTACATAAGGATGAAGGATTTGAAAGAAAAAACGCATGAATTCTAAATTGGTATAAGCAGACAGTCCAGCTCATAAAACACTAGAACCTTTTTAAAAAAGGCCCTGTTCTTTTTAAAAAAGATCCGGTTCTTTTCGGAAAACGAACTTATGTTTTTCCAACCATACACTACAATAAATTATCCGCCATTATAGGATAACACGGTGATTTCTTTTCAAAACTTCCTCTATTCCAATTCAAGGGGAAATTTCACTATCTGCTCGTCAGCATTGACATCCAAACCGAATAACATACCGGCAGCCTCATCTACATAAATACCGGCAATAGGACGATCCAATACATAGGTTTTCACCACATCGCCCTCGTGGGTGGATATACGTAATATTTTACCACCCTGCTGATAGGCATCGGCCAACTTCATAATATCCTTAAATTTACGACCGTCATAAATGGTATAAATGTATTGGTCAGTCACCTGCACATCATAATAACAGATTCTCCCCGCCGGAAGTCCATACCCTTCAGGACTCACTTTAAATTGGGGTTCACCATCCCCACCCAATTCTCCTATATGCTTTTGTGAAGCCATGCTATAAATATCGAGCCTATCTCCAAACTGAGTGACAGAAACCAATATCTTCTTATCAGGACTGAATGATACAAAACTGTTCCAGCCTTGAGCCACAGCAGGCGCACTTTCTCTCAACAGTTCCGGATCGGACACAGGTATCTGCTCGGATTTACGAAGCAATTCGCCGGAAGAGAGTGAAGCCCAACTGAAACGGTTCTCACCGGAATAATCGGGGATAACAACAGTAGAGGCATCCTTCAAATCAAAATCAAGGGAACGGAACAAGCGCTTATCCAACAAAATATCCTTTTCCTGTTTGGGAGTTTTCCCCCCGGCTATACCGCTATATTGATACATCCTGCCCTTGCCGTCATCAAGCACCCACACCGTGTCCTGCCCTGCAAAACGGATATTCGCCGCATAAATGGACTCACCCGGACCTTCCCCACGCTTTCCAAAAGAAGACTGATATTGAAAATCGGGATAAGTAAATACATGATAATAGTAATCGGCATTGTGCAAATCCAATATCACCGCCTTGTCACCCTGTACACGCATACGATAGGCATACCGGAACAGAGCCGTATCAATGGGAACAATCTCCCCTTTCAGAACTTCTCCCTTCCGCACCGCTTCTTCTATGATTGACTCACTGGATACCTGCTGTTGGTGGCGTTGCCCGGTACACGCCACCAACAAAGGGAATAAAACGCATAATAGTTGTTTGTTTTTCATTTGATTTCTATATTTACTTATCTGGCACAAAGTAAACAAACTATTCATAAAAACAAGAAGAAACGACCTTAGATTTACCTTAAATCTTCATTTTAGATTCGTCATAGACATCTCTTTTTCACGAGTAGATTTTCATTTCTTCCCATTTCATCGAAGTTCAGATACTTTGCCATTTACTAAGTGCAAACATTTCAAAACAGCTCGGACAGACATACCCATAGAACAAGAAATACATCACAATAAATTCCATTTTCCACAAAATAGGTTTATATGATGAAAATCACTATCTTTGTTCTATGAATAGATTGGTTATAGTAGGATGTGGACGACTTGCTGAAATTATAACAAACGCAGTTGTCAAAGGAATGTTGCCCGACTATGAGTTAGTAGGCGTATATTCGCGTACAGCATCAAAGGCCGAACACATTGCGAATAAAATGAGGCAACACGGAAAAATGTGTGCAGCCTGTCACACTTTAAAAGAACTGTTGGAGTTAAAACCTGATTATCTGGTGGAATCAGCCTCGCCTGCCGCAATGAAAGAACTGGCCTTACCCACCTTGGAAAACGGAACTTCCATTATCACCCTATCCATAGGAGCTTTGGCAGACACCTCTTTTTATGAGAAAGTCAAAGAAACGGCCAAGGCAAACGATACACGGGTTTACTTGGTATCCGGGGCCACCGGAGGATTTGATGTATTAAGAACCACCTCTTTGATGGGAAATGCTACAGCTCGTTTTTTCAATGAAAAAGGACCTGATGCTTTGAAAGGCACATCGGTTTACAAGGAAGAGCTGCAACAGGAAAAACGCATTGTCTTTTCCGGCAATGCAACAGAGGCAATAAATGTTTTTCCAACCAAAGTAAATGTATCTGTCGCAGCCTCATTGGCTTCCGTAGGACCGGACAATATGCAGGTATCCATACAGTCCACCCCTGGATTTACAGGTGATACTCAAAAAGTGGAAATCAAAAATGAACAAGTACACGCAGTAGTAGAAGTGTACAGCGCCACATCAGAGATTGCAGGATGGTCTGTAGTGAACACCCTGCTCAATATCACTTCACCCATTGTATTCTGACAAATTGGCCAGCACCTTCTCGCTCAGGCGGTCAAACGCCTGGCGGGTACGGCCGGTTGATACTTGCATACAACGCACATGCGGATGGGTAAGCAATGCCGTACTCCCCAATGCTCCTAATGTATCACAAAAACAAAGATTATCTTCCTCCAACCATCGGGTAAACGAAGATTCATCCCACGCAGGTGACAATCCTGTGTTAAATAGTATCTTCCTATTTCCAAGTGCCTTGAACTCCGCCTCATGCAACAAAACCGTATTCTTATTCAAGCAACAGCATACCACTTCACTCCATGTCAAAAGTTCATTCAAAGGCATAAAACGATAACCTTTCGCACCGGCTTCTTTTTTTTCACTACGGGCATAATAAGCTATATCCGCACCAAAAAACTTCATTGCATCCGCTATCATACCACCAGATTTTCCTAAGCCTACAATACCCACTTTCAAGCCGGTAATCTCCCGGGGAATCCCTTCCCACGGCTTCTGACCGAATCCATGAAGACAACGCACCAGTTCGCTGACTACATATTCTATTACCCCTTCATCACCATAGTCACGAATACCTGTCACCGTAATACCGCGTTCATTAGCATAACGGATATCCACATTCGCACTTTCGGGAGAGTATAGTGAACAACACATACCGATATACCGGACATTCGGACATCTCTCTAAAATATACCGGTTTATTTGTGATGTATAACTTAACAATACAGCATCCGCATCTCCGATCCGAGCAATAATCTCATTATCCCCCGCCGGAATATCAGAGTACATAACAACCTCATCTGCAAAAGAATATAACGCTTTTTCTGCTGACAGAACCAGACTGACAGGTTCTATTGCTACAAGTTTCTGAAACATAGTATTTTTAATTTGACTGGTAAAGATAGTAAAAAATGCGGCAAAGAGACTTTTTTCATCCAAGATTGTTTATTTTTGCATCCAAAACGAAAAAATTAAAAGAATAATGGGAGCAGGAAAATGGATTGGTGGTATTCTGGGATTCATGACTATGGGACCACTGGGAGCTTTGGCCGGATTTGCCTTAGGCTCATTGCTGGATGGAAACAACGGACTTTTTGGCAATACATACGAAAAAGGACAGGCGGAAGCCGGAAACTATGACGAAGGCCAGCGGAATAGCTTTTTATTCTCCATGTTGGTTATGGCGTCTTACATCATCCGTGCAGACGGACGCATCATGCACAGCGAAATGGAATATGTACGCCAATTCTTAAGAATGAATTTCGGCGAAGAGGCAGTCATCCAAGGAGAACAGATTTTGCTGAATCTTTTTGAACAGCGCAAACAGATGGAGCGTCAAAACCCGATGGCATTTAAAAATACCATCCATGAATGTGGTGCACAGATTGCCGCGAACCTGCCTTACGAACAACGGCTGCAATTGTTGGACTTTCTGGTAAACATAGCCAAAAGTGACGGAAGCGTATGCTCTGAGGAAATAGCAGCATTAAAAGAAGTGGCACAATGCATGGAACTGTCGCCCAAAGAAGTGGAATCCATGCTGAACTTAAGCGGAAACTCATTGGAAGAAGCTTACAAAGTACTTGAAATTGACCCGTCCGCCACCAATGAGGAAGTACGTACAGCCTATCGCCGTCTGGCATTAAAACATCACCCTGACCGTGTTGCTACATTGGGTGAAGATGTGAAAAAAGCGGCAGAAGAGAAGTTCCAACAAATTAATAACGCTAAAGAACGAATTTATAAAGCCAGAGGAATAAAGTAAAAAAGAATATTTCGTGAAAACAAGAAGGAGGTGTGTCCATCCCTTAGGGATTTTTGACCACCTCCAACAACAAATTAAAACTCACTGGTAAAATGGAACTTAATATGCTTGAAGTCCATTTGTGCCATTTGAAGTACATAATTGCTATCAGCCAAGAATACATCCCTTCCTTCACGATCCTTGGCCATATACTGATATTTACGTTTTTTGAAAGCTTCCAGTTCTTCCGGATCATCACTTTCCACCCAACATGCCTTGTATAGGCTGATAGGCTCCCATCGGCATTTTGCATTATATTCATTTTCCAGACGATACTGGATCACTTCAAACTGCAACTGCCCTACCGTACCGATAATCTTACGTCCATTAAACTGATTGATAAATAACTGTGCCACACCCTCATCCATCAACTGGTCAATACCTTTAGCCAATTGTTTCTGTTTCATAGGGTCAGCATTCTCAATGTATTTAAACATCTCGGGCGAAAAACTGGGAATTCCACGGAAATGAAGTTTCTCACCTTCAGTCAGCGTATCACCGATCTTGAACGTTCCGTTATCCGGCAAACCGATGATATCTCCCGCCCAAGCCTCGTCTACTGTTGTTTTACGCTGTGCCATAAACTGAGTGGGAGAAGAAAAACGCATCGTCTTGTCATGACGTACATGATAATAAGGAGTATTACGGGAAAATTTGCCCGAACAAATTTTACAAAATGCAATACATGAACGATGATTAGGATCGATATTAGCTGTGATCTTAAAGACAAATCCGGTAAATTTCGGTTCATCGGGTTCCACCTCACGTTCTTCTGTCTTGGTAGGACGGGGGCTCGGAGCAATTTCCACAAATGTATCCAGCAGTTCCTGTACACCGAAGTTATTCAATGCCGACCCGAAAAATACAGGAGCCATCTCGCCTTTCAGGTACTCCTCCACATTGAATTCAGGATAAACACCGTCAACCAGTTCCAGTTCTCCGCGCAATTTTTCAGCCAAAGGAGCACCGATCTGGTTGTCTAGTTCTTCCGTATTGATATCAACCTCCACTTTTTCTGTTACCACCTGTTTGGAAGGTTGGAAAAGATTCAGTTTATGTTCATAAAGGTTATACACACCTTTGAAACGGGGACCGCTTTCAATAGGCCACGTCAGAGGACGTACATTGATAATGAGTTCCTCCTCCAGTTCATCCAACAAATCAAACGGATCTTTCGCCTCACGGTCCATTTTGTTGACAAATATGATTACCGGAGTATTACGCATACGGCATACTTCCATCAGCTTACGTGTCTGCGTTTCCACACCTTTCGCACCATCCACCACAATAATGACACTATCTACGGCTGTCAAAGTACGATAAGTATCCTCGGCAAAGTCCTGATGGCCCGGAGTATCCAGAATATTGATTTTATAATCATTGTAATCAAACTCCATCACAGAAGTGGTCACAGAAATACCACGCTGCTTTTCAATGTCCATCCAGTCGGATGTGGCGGTCTTCTTTATCTTATTACTCTTTACGGCTCCGGCCACCTGTATCTGTCCGCCAAAAAGTAACAATTTTTCAGTTAGAGAGGTCTTACCGGCATCCGGATGCGCTATAATCGCAAACGTCCGTCTTCTTTCTATTTCACTATTCATATTTTATTATGCATTTAATTCTTTGATACATGCTTCCAGACTCTCTTCCCAATGAGGAATCTCAATGTTATAAGTAGTTTTAATCTTGGTCTTGTCCAATACGGAATAATGGGGACGGGGAGCCTTTGCCGGATATTCATTTGTATGCAGGGGACTGACCTTACAGGTCGTGATACCGGCAATACGATGGATAGCCTTGGTAAAATCATACCAGGAACATACTCCTTCATCACTGAAATGATAAACTCCCGGAACCACTCCCTTATAAATGGCTGTAAAGATAGCACGTGCCAGATCACGGGCATATGTCGGTGTACCAATCTGATCAAAGACCACACCCAAAGTTTCCTTTTCCTTTCCCAGACGGAGCATCGTTTTTACAAAATTATTCCCAAAAGTGGAATAAAGCCATGCGGTACGGATAATCATTGTTTTTTTGCAATACTCCAATGCATTCGTTTCACCGGCCAGCTTGGTCTTGCCGTAAACAGAATTGGGACAAGGAACATCCCCCTCATTATAAGGAAGATGTTTCGTGCCATCGAACACATAATCCGTTGATATCTGAATAAACTCACCCCAGTTGGCTTCAGCCGCCTTCGCCAGATAGCTCACTGCGTTCTTATTCAGCTTGGTGCATAACTCTATATCATCCTCTGCCTTATCTACCGCCGTATAGGCCGCACAGTTCACTATGACATGAATATTATTCTCTTTTACGAAAGTCATCACCGCCTGCTCATCACAAATGTCCAATTCGGCTACATCCGTAAAAAAACAAGTGTATTCCTTGTATTCAGCCGATAGCACACGCATTTCATTTCCTAATTGACCGTTGGCACCAGTCACCAATATATTCTTCATTTCTATTTCATTTATTAGAATTCCAATTCTCCTTTTTTATCCTCTATATAGTAGTTTGACAACATAGCCAGCAATGTCGAGATTGCTTCTTGTGCCTTTCTTGTTTCCTCACTGATTTCTTTCTTTTGCAATTTCAACAATAAGATACCATAAAGCGCCTCAAAACAAGTTTCCAGTTCAGGCTCCTCTTTATCCGCACCTTTAGCGCGTAACTCTACAATATAAGGCAATACTTTATAATAAGCAGAATTATAATAAGGAAACTTAGGGGAACGCAATAACTGCAAATGAAGGTCGGTAAGCCAAGTTATAATGTTTTTATTAATCTGCAAATGGCCTTTTTCCATAATCCCTTCATGACGCATCATCTCAATCAAATCCATATACCACTGGGTGAGTTCCGCTTTCTGCTCTTCCGTTAACGGATAAGGAGCTATGATGGTGCTTTTTATCTTTTCCATATCACAGCCGTTGGCACGGATTAAATCCTCTATCTGCCACATATATATAAGATACTCGGCTATATTCTTTTCTTTTAACTGCCTGGAAACGAACATACTTTTTAAATTAAAATTGATAATTAAAAAATTAAAAAACCAACGTATGATACACAAGATATGTTTCTTTGTCAGTACATCGTTTTTCCTAAAATAGTATAAATGAAACCTGCGACTGAAATCAGCATCACTACAATACCAATCACACGGTTCAAAATCCAAATGCCGCGTAAATTAAAACGGGTGCGTACTTTATTGACAAAATACGTAATTCCGAACCACCAGAGAAGAGCCCCCAATACAATAGCCAAATACCCCACCAGTTGAAAGCCTATGGGACTGCCCGGCATCACAAAAGAAAAACGGGCAAACAAACCTATAAACAGGAATATAATGAGGGGGTTGGAGAGAGTCACAAAAAAAGCAGTAACAAAATTATGAAGATAACTGCCCGGGGTAGAAGATACAGGACGGATAGACTGGACAGGATTACTACGGAAAGTATAAATACCGAAAAAGAACAGCATGATACTGCCGATAATTTGTAACAAAACTTGGTTCTTTGCCAAGAAATCATCCATAAAACTCATGCCATAACCTGTAATCAAGGCATAGCCTATATCACTAAGGGCAGCTCCCAGACCGGTAACAAATCCATACCATCGTCCCTTGTTCAGTGTGCGCTGTATACAAAGTACCCCAACAGGACCTAACGGCGCAGAAACCACTACACCGACGATAAGCCCTTTCACCAATAAATCGAGTATGGTTACTTGTTCTATCCAATTCATGCTGCAAAGATGCTACTTTTTTACGAAAGTACCTATATTTACGCTCAAAATTCTTTCATACCCCGTCTCTTTTATATAACTTTGCACCTTATTAATAGACCCTTGATATTAGAACTAGTTTTCAATTAACAAAACAACTATAAAAGTGCTATGATTCTATTTTTCAGAACACCCACTAAAAGTGTAATAGCAACAGAAGTCAGCCAGGAACTGGCTTCTGAGGATATTCAGAAATTAAGCTGGCTTTATGGTGAAGCCACTGTAGAGAACGAAGAGAACCTGAAAGGTTGCTTCATCGGACCGCGTCGGGAAATGATTACTCCCTGGAGTACAAATGCTGTAGAAATCACTCAGAACATGGGTCTTACAGGTGTCTTACGCATTGAGGAATATTTCCCTGTAAAAGACGAAAACGCCGAGTACGATCCTATGCTGCAACGTATGTATAAGGGATTGAACCAGGAGATTTTCACAGTCAACATCAAACCCCAGCCGATTGTTCACATCGAGAACCTCGAAGAATACAATGAAAAAGAAGGTCTGGCACTTTCCCGTGAGGAAATGGACTATTTGCTGAAGGTTGAAAAAGATTTGGGACGTAAATTAACCGATTCCGAAGTATTCGGCTTCGCACAGATCAATTCCGAGCATTGCCGCCATAAGATATTCGGCGGAACATTCATTATTGATGGTCAGGAAATGGAGTCTTCCTTGTTCCAGATGATCAAGAAAACGACTGCTGAAAATCCCAACAAGATTATTTCCGCTTATAAAGATAATGTAGCATTTGCCGAAGGACCGATAGTAGAGCAATTCTCTCCGGCCGATCATTCCACTTCCGATTATTTCATTATCAAAGATATCAAGACTGTTATCTCACTGAAAGCCGAAACACATAACTTCCCGACAACCGTAGAACCATTCAACGGTGCATCTACCGGTACCGGTGGTGAGATCCGTGACCGTATGGGCGGTGGCAAGGGCTCATGGCCCATTGCTGGTACTGCCGTTTATATGACCTCTTATCCCCGTACTGATGAGGGACGCGAATGGGAAGACATCCTTCCTGTCCGCCAATGGTTATACCAGACTCCGGAACAGATCTTAATCAAGGCTTCCAACGGTGCTTCCGATTTCGGTAACAAATTCGGTCAACCGCTGATTTGTGGTTCTGTACTGACATTCGAGCACCAGGAAAACGGCGAGAAGTATGCATACGACAAAGTGATTATGCTGGCAGGAGGAGTAGGTTACGGTACTCAGCGCGACTGTCTGAAAGGACACCCCGAAAAAGGAAATAAAGTCGTTGTAATGGGTGGTGATAACTATCGCATCGGCTTGGGTGGAGGTTCGGTCTCTTCTGTTGAGACAGGCCGGTACTCATCGGGAATCGAACTAAACGCCGTTCAACGTGCCAATGCGGAAATGCAAAAACGTGCCTATAATGTAGTCCGTGCATTGTGTGAAGAAGATAACAACCCGATTGTTTCCATTCACGACCACGGTTCGGCCGGCCACGTGAATTGTTTATCCGAACTGGTAGAAGAAAACGGTGGATTAATTCATATGGACAAACTACCTATCGGTGACCAGACTTTGTCTGCCAAAGAAATTATCGCCAACGAATCTCAGGAACGTATGGGATTGCTGATTGAAGAAGAAGCTATCGAGCATGTACGTAAAGTGGCTGAACGTGAGCGTGCCCCAATGTATGTGGTAGGTGAAACTACCGGTGACCATCGCTTCGCTTTCCAACAAGCTGACGGTGTACGTCCGTTCGATCTTGCCGTAGAACAGATGTTCGGCTCGTCTCCCAAAACTTACATGGTAGACAAAACAGTGGAACGCCACTACGAAATGCCTAAATACGAACAATCCAAGTTGCACGAATATCTGACGAATGTATTGCAGTTGGAAGCTGTTGCCTGCAAAGACTGGTTGACAAATAAGGTAGACCGCTCGGTAACAGGTAAAGTGGCACGTCAGCAATGTCAGGGCGAACTTCAGTTGCCGTTGAGTGACTGCGGTGTCGTTGCACTTGACTACCGTGGCGAAAAAGGGATAGCTACTT
>OHLR01000354.1_pt1 | contig 24770 bp, 26 predicted proteins | sample 1569141 | NCBI WGS metagenome assembly OHLR01 (sample SAMEA3879553, study PRJEB24766) | human gut metagenome | biome: human-associated habitat; feature: feces | place: USA | collected 1985/1987
GTGGGAAGATGCTCCTATGAGTCAGATCTCATTTGATGTGTACGATGAAGATGGCAATCTTGTTGACACAATTGTAACAAATGAAAATGGTACAGGAGTAAGTAAAGATTTAGCTTTTGGTTCTTACAAGATTAAAGAGCGTGTACCTGATGGTTGGGTTGATAAGCATGTTGTTTATAATGTAAAGTTTACTTGGTTACAGGGTATGACAGAGACTAATCTAACAGCTTCTGTAACTGTTAACAATGAGAGCTGTAACACACAGGTCAATATCAACAAAGTTGGTGAAGAAGCTGTACTTAATAGCAATGGTGAATACGAATACGTAGAGAAACCATTAAAGGGCGTACTCTTTGGTATCTATGCAAAAGATGCTATTAAGGATTACAGCGGTAAGGAAATTGCAGCAGCTGACACTTGCGTTGGTTATGCAGTAACGGATAGTAATGGTGTTGCTTCATGTGACTCTAAGTTAGTTCGTGGAGAATACTATTACAAAGAGCTTAAGACAGCAGGTCCTCAGTACGTTATGGACGAAGATTTGCATCCTTTCACATTGATTCTTGCTAATTCAAAGATTTCAACATTCAATGTGAATGAAACATTGCCAATTAAGAATGTATTGGCTAGAGGTAATATCAAGGTTCTGAAGGTAAACAAAGATGGTCGCGCTCCATTGGCAGGTGCAGAGTTTGATGTATTCAATGCTGATGGTAAAATCGTGGATCACTTAGTAACCGGTGCTGATGGTACAGCAACGACTAAGGTTCTACCTTACGGTAAGTATAGTTTGAGAGAGACAAAAGCTCCAACAGGCTTTGTTCTGTCTAAGGCTACTTTCGATACTGAGATTATTGCTAATGGCGATGTTCCTTTGTTGGAGATTACCAATAGCACTATTACCAAGCTTGGTTCTAAGGGAATCTTTATTGTAGTTGGTTTGGCAGTTATTTTTGCCGGACTGGTTACAGTAATCTGTTTCAAACTTAGAAGAAAGTAATCTAAGGGTAGGGTGGCGTAAAAGCCACTCTATCTTTTTATAATTTTTTATGCTAAAATCTAGACAGTATTAGAAAGGGAGAGGATGATCCTATGGAGCCATTAACACTTTTTCCAAGTAAGAAAGAAACGTATTTTTTAATGAATAAGAATGATCTGTTACTTGTTTTTTATAAAATAAGTGCAGGGAGTGGGTATATATTTAATATTGATGAAGCATCAATTCGAAGTATTCCACCAAGCTTTAGAGATATTAATTCGTTTCTCAGTTCAAGAACTATCATCGCTAATAGAGATTCCATAGAGAAGATACTTAGCGAAATTGGTTTGAGAGAGAGGTTTGATCTAGCATTGGCTAATTACGGTATTTCTATGAATGATACCTTATGGATAAAACGTGCTGATGATAATATGACTTGGGATGTAATAAACCCGTACAATAAAGAACGTGTTTTTGACTTGGCTTGGTTTTGCTCCGACAAAGCTAAGAATAATTTACATGTAGGAAGACCTGAATACTCTACCGATGGTAATTTCCCTAAATGCTGGGTAAAGCAGAATGGTATTGATAAGCTTATTAAGTGTGGCGGTAGCGGTGTATATAATGCTGGATTGGAGCCTTTTAGCGAAGTACTTAGTTGCCAGATCTTAGAAGCTCTAGATTATAAAAAATATGTACCTTATAGTCTATGTGAAATTGATTATACAAAATTTGGCTATAAATTCCACAATAGCAGTTATATGAAAGAAATAGTTTCTCCAACCGTAGAGGATAATATACGAATTGCTTCTGTTTGTGCTAGCTTTACAAATGAACAAGTTGGTTATGTCCCTATGCGTTACTATTCTGAGGGTAACTCCTATCAGGAACTTTTACAAAAGGCGGCTTTTTGTGATGATCTTTCTATGATGCTATTATTTGATTGCTTATCTTTAAATGTAGACAGACACACTGGAAATTTTGGGTATTTGATTGATAATAATAATTTCAATCCAATTGGGTTTGCACCAATATTCGATAGTAATTTGGCGCTAGCTCCTTATTGGGTGGATTCTTTAGACGGAGATCTGAGTTCATATGCTGCAACTTGTTCGTCAAAGTTTGGAGACTCATTTATAGAATTAGGTGATTTTATACTACGAAATCGTCCAGATCTTACAGAAAAAGTTAAAGCTGTGGCAAAATATTTTGAATTTAGGATGACGGAGCCTTATTCATTTAAGCAAGAGCGTTTAGAAGCTCTTAGTGCGCTTGTGCGATCGCAAGCAAGCCTTATTCTTAAAAATATGTAGATACTATGATGAAATAGATAGTGCAAAAGCTATCTATTTTATTTATGATGGAGGTTAATTATGAGATTAACAGAAGTAGAAAGGGATCTATTTAGTGTAGATCCACAGTACAGTTTAGCACATTGCATTTCTGCGGACTTTGCTTTAGGGGCAGGAATCGCAAAGCAGTTCGATACGCGGTTTAATATGCGGTACGAGCTATTTGAAAAATACGGGAGTTATCATTTCACTGGTGGTAGATGCCTGAAGATTGGAAGTGTTTTTAATCTGGTAACAAAAGACAAGTGTTGGCAGAAACCAACATACAAAGCATTGCGAGAAGCTTTGGAGGATATGAAGAAGCAAGTAGTAACATTGAAAATAAAATACTTAGCAATGCCATTAATCGGATGTGGTTTGGATAAGCTCGAATGGGATCGAGTGCGAGAACTTTTAGAAAAAGTTTTTGCAGATACTGATGTCGATATATTGGTTTGTTACAGATAAGGAGTTTTGATACTCCTTATTTTTTTGGAGGTTTTATGAATTTTTCAAAAATGATGAAGAATGTAAAAGTCATGGATAAAATAATCGATGGCAAAGATTTTAAGTTATTAGAAAAGCAGGATGATGACATGCTCCTCAGTATCGGGAAGCATATTCTTATACATCATTTCTCAGATATTAAGGAGTATCATAAACAGCTTAATGTCTATGAAAGTTTACCACGTGAGAAGAAGTTGTTTTTCATAAAAACCTGCTTAGAAAATGATAAGTAGGTGATAATGTGTATTGCAAAATATGTGGTACTTTCTTAAGTAGTACACAAGGATACTGTATGTCGTGTGGGTGCAATCTGAAAGGTAATGTTTCTATGAATCCATTGCCTAAAAGAAAGGAAATACCTATTCCGGTACAAAAGACAACAGTGAAAAATTATTATGTGAATGAGTGATACAGAATGGAGGACTAATGACAGCAAAGACACATGTTTTAGGAAGTATGTCTCTAGCTTTAGGTGGTTACATACTGATGGATAAAGGTGGATTACTTATTCCTGATGTTGAACCATTAATACAGCTTGGTATCATACTTCCGTATGACTCTGTAGCACAGAGCAGTCCAATTAATTTGTTAATACAAAGATTTTTCAAGATAGTAAAAGCAGGTCACCGTAGTGTAAAATCACACGTGGCACCTGCTTTTATTTCGTTAGCAATTTATTTAGCTCTGGCTTTTAATATGGTTGGCAGAAATCTAAACGGGACAGAAATTACTATTCTTGCTTTAGCTGTTCTAGGAATAACAGCTGGCTTAGTAAGTCATTTCTTACTAGATATCATGACAAGAGACGGAATAACAATTGGAAAAGTGAACATTAGGGTAGTTCCAGATACGGCTTTATTTGGTACAGGAACAGACTATGAAAGAATAGTTAGGAGGTTACTATACGTACTTACAACTGTTCTTTTTATTTATATTTTAATTAGGGAGGTTGTGTAATGCAGTTTGTACCATCATTTGTTCAGGCTCAGATACTTAATTATCTGAATGATTCTGAATATAATGCCATTTTGAAATCAGTATCTGTAGATGATATCTGCAGAGCTTTTGCCAGTGATCCAAGTTTTGGATCTGTTACAACGGGAACAGTCAGAAAAGCTTTAGACGATATGATTATCTATAAGCTTATCGACTTAGGTGTAAAAATAGGTAGAACATATACTTATTATATTACACCGCAGGGTTCAGCTTTTTGTAAGATTATGGTCGGTGAAACACCAGACAGTGATAAGAAGAAAGGGAAATAGATATGAAAGAAGAATATGGATTTTTGTGCGTAGGGCAGGCAGCAAGTAATATCGGCGTTCAGTTTGAACGCCTTGGGTACAATGTATTATATGTTAATACATCGTCTGAGGATTTGAATTTATTAAAGGATTCGAGTCATAAGTATCATGTAGAAGGCGGAGAGGGCTGTGCTAAAGATCGTGATAAAGCTAAGGCTTTACTTGCAAATGATATTGATACATTGGTTGATTTAGTACGTACTAAGTTACCGGAGAGACTTATCTTCGTTGTGTTTGCCAGTGGTGGTGGTACTGGCTCTGGTTTATCACCATACCTTTTGGGTGTTCTTGTAGAAGAGTTTGGTGCAGATGAATATGATCCGGAAAAGCGATTTGCAGCAGTGACAATTCTTCCAACAGATAAGGAGCCATTGCAGCCGGCAATCAATAGCTATAACTGCTGTAAAGAGTTGTACGATGTAGACGGTTTGGGTGCTATTTTCTTTCTTGATAACAACACTCGGGATAATAAGTTCACAATTAATGACGAATTTGTCAAAGGATTGGATGAGATTCTGAATATCCCAGAGCGACACAAGAGCACTAAAGGTAATGTCGATAAGGCGGAGATCAAGAAAGTTATTTTCGAGACATCGGGAATGGCAGCTTTCACAGTCAAGAATCGTAATTGCAGCACAGCTCCACAGCTGATTGCATCTATTAAAGATTCTATTTTTGCACCAGTAGATACATCAGGCACAGTTTTGTACTATGTGTTCAGTACGACACAGGAGATTGATCGGAATGCAATTTTCACAGAGTTTGGTGAATCATTGGATGTATTTGCTACATACAATGAGACGAGAAATATTATGCTTATGTCAGGTTTAAAGGCACCAACTGAGCGTTTGGATAAGATTGCTAAGCGTGTACAGGATAAGAGTGAGAAGATGCAGCAGGCATTAGACAATTCTTATGATAACAAGCTTACTAAGGAGATTGGATTAATCACCACTCCTAAGAAAAAGAAGCGCACAATTGTGAAGGAAGTAAAGAACGATAATGGCGTCATAGAAAAGGTAACAACAAAAGCGCCAAGTGCAAAGGATCTCTTAGCTCGTTACAAGAGATAGAAAGGATGGCTTATGCAGAAATTAAGTAATCGTATGCAGGTACTTCATAAGAAGTTTGCGGAACAGTGGCTGGTGTTATTTTTAATCAGTGGTTTGTTTATCTCAACGATTCTTAAAATAGCGGAAATCGGACCAGATGTTTCAGATGTAATAGTATACATTCTGTTTGGTTTCTTTATTCTTATGATAGTGCTTGCCGTAATATCCATTTTTGGATTTTTTGTAAATTTATTCAAAGCAGCTGGGTACTTTAATCCACTTCCGGTGTTGCTAAAGTTTCATAAGGTTATTTTGTACAGAGCAAAAAAAGTAAGACAGCTACCTGATTCACTGGCTTCAGACACAAAGATTGTTTGGATATACGGTCCATTAGGTTCTCGTTATTTTGTCCTTTTAGCGGATGAGTTAGAACCTACAGGTAAGGAGGTTACTGATAATGATCAAAAATCTGAATAGCCTGCTTAAATTAGCAGCAGGACACTCATACAAGGTTTTAGATGTAACAGATACTGTAGTTTCAGTATTACATAGAAAATGCGGTAATGAGTTTACAAGTACGGTTACTGATATTGCGAGGGCTGGATTTTCCTGCCCTCGTTGTAATGAAACCAGAGCAGATAAAATGCTTACTACTTTGCAGAATGAGCACTCTAAGGAGTTATACGAAGCAGTAAAAGCTAAGTTGCCGGCAGGGTATAATATTTTTGGTAGCACTAAATCTGTTGATGAGCAGATTAAGGTGATATATGCCGGGGGAGAGTTCACAATTTTGATCTCTGATTTGTTAAATGATCGGAATTTGCCTGATTGTCTTATTCATCGCAGCACTTCCTTAGTGCCATCTGTGCAGCTTCAGATTATTGATCTGTTTATGGAAGAGCATGAGGAAATTTTAGATGATTTTACTGAGTTTACAGATAAAATTCGGATCAAGGATAATAAGCTGGGAGTAATCAAGACAACTACAGTAGAAGCGTTATTAGAAGGGATTATGAGTAGATATGGTAAAAATACAGAGCAAGATATCCACTTGCGGTAGCTTGTTGGAAGTCAATACTGTGAAACCTGATAATTCAGTTAATTTCACAACAACGATTGTTGATATTGTTAATGGGCATCCTAAAGTGGCTAGCAGAGTTGAGCATGGTTCAATCAATGTGAATGCTGCTAACAGTGAACACGAAGTGTGTCTACAGACTGCCCTAAAGGAGAGAAAATGATTAGTACTAAAACATTAATAGGTCGTATAGAGAAAGCGCTGGAAAAGAATCATCGTAAAGCTGTGGTTAGCTTAGTGGATGACACATTGTGGATACAGGGATCAATAATCACTGGAGATTATGATTTAACAATTTACAGTAAAGTGTCAGAAGCTGTAAATGAGATTGTAGATGATTATGTGAAATTTGAAGCATCAGCAAAGTTAGATGTTTTGAATGATATCTATTATCGTATCAGTACAGCGCCTATTCTCGGAGCCATCAGTTATGTGAGTAAGAATTTTTCTGGAAAGAAAGTTTACGTTGGATACTGGAGTGATAAGTTGATGAAATTTGTATCTTCAGAGCTTCTCGAAGAACTTGACATAACTGTGACCGAATTAGATGAGCGCACGAGAAAGAATATGCTTAGCAGTGTGACTATTTCAGATATGCTTAGTGCTGTATCGGAGGACATGCTTACTTCATTAGTGAAAGAAGATGTGAGAACTGCAGTCAAGACTAGTGATACTATAGCCGAAGTATTGATTAACAGTGAGCTCTATAAGGTTCTTGCAGGTATAGGGGTGATAATATTAAAAAATCATGATGTAAGTGGTGTATTAGAACTAACCGAAGTTTTGGAACTCATAGCAGCTAAAAAGAATTCAGATTTATTATTTGTCCCTATCAAGGATGACGCATTTTTGGTAGACACTATTGGAGCTATTTGGCGATATGGCTTAAACCCTAATAGATACACAATAGTTCAGTTACGAGAGACTTTATACAAGTTGTTGTATACATATAAGCCGGAGTCTAAGGATACGATATATCGCTATAGCAGAAGTAAAAAGAAGTTGATTGCTTTGTAAAATCCTTTTGTTGCAGCTGTAATTAGCTGTAATAATTAAAAGGAGGTATTCTTATGAAAGATTACCACAAAGTTTTTAAGAAGTGGTCCACCTGTGCCACAGAAGAATTATTACAACAGGATGATGCGGGAGCCAGAGTAGAGTATGCGATACGTACAGGACTCCCAGAAGACCGAGCTAAGGCAATAAGGATGATGGATTTTATGCCATACAATGTCATAGCTGGTTTGGAGTTATTAAATGAGGACAACTACAATGAGGAATTGAAATTGTATGAGACAACACTGATTCCTGCATTGTTGACGAGTCATTTAATAAATGTTACAGAAGATCAGGAAGTCTTAGCCTACTTTGTAGATAAGGTGAAGAATCATGCTGATGGTCTACTTAAGCAGGTAGCTGATCTTCTTCATGTTTTACAGGTGAAAGTAATCACCAGAAACTCTCGGCAGTATCTTAGATTATTATCATTTCGGTTCACGGATTTTGAGATTGCATATCTTAATTATGTATGGCTTAGACGTCACACAGGAACTGCTTCTCTGAAAAAACTGGAGTACAATGTTTTACAAGCATTGGCTGATAGTCCAGAGGCATTTACAGAACAGCAGAAAAAAGTAATTGAAGAGTGCATTAATTTTCACGGAGTGGAAGTTGATAATGTTTCATGGACGAGTCATTTTGATGCAATAACCGTCACGAATAATGAAAATTGGGCTTACTTTTACAGTTTGTGCAGAGCAGATAAAATGTCTGTGAAGTGCATTCCGGTACATCCATTCTTATCTGGCGATACTTGGAAATTCCAGAAATTGACATATGATGAAAAATTAATGTTTCTTGATTCTGATGTAGCTGGATTACCTCATACATTGGCATTGGAAGGAATGTTGGACCGTGTTGATTTTCATGAATATATGAACACATTCAATAGAAAACTTCCGGATGATACATTTGCAAACTTAGTACATTTGCATGTAATCGATCTTAATGATATCTCTTTTGATAATCTTCGGGATTATTTAACGGGCCTAAACACAGAAGAAGCTGTTATGTATTTCTTAGAACATAAGGAAGCACAATCATTAGATTTACTTCGTACCAGTTATTGGTCAAGTGATCTGGATATCTACAAAGGTTTTCTTTCAATAGAGAACAATAAAAGATTGCAATCAGTGATCTTAGACTTAGCTTTTGATATAGGGCATGATAAGTATATTGCTGTGCTTGTTCAGATGCTAGAAAATCGTAAAATAGTAGAATTATACGATAAAGAGCTGATTAGATCAATTTTTAATGAACTCGTAGAAACCTATAAAAATACCATTAGTTCTTATAAATTAAATAAGATACGAGAGAATGTAATGTCTCCAGATGAATTAGAAGCTTGGAAAGCTGAAGAGCGTGTTAGAGAAGCTAAGGAATCAGAAGAAAGAAAAATACGTAAAGCAGAAGCAAAAAGTCGTGAAATTAAGGATAAGATTGATGCTTGTACTTGTTACGTTGAATTGGATTATGCATTTCGAGAATTAACTTCATCACGCTATTATGATGAATCAGAAGTTCTGAATGCTGTTTATTCCAAATTAGTGGACACGCATGATGACTGGGAAAGAGATGAGTCATACGCTAGAATTTGTTATGCTTTATGGGATAATGACGTTATGAGTTTTGAAGAATTTCAGAAATCGGTTAATTCAAAGGAGGCTTAATCATGGATAAGGTATTGGAAAGATTAAAGATTATCGCTGCAGCTCGATTCGATGTTGATGTTGAGGATGCTGACACATCAGATTCATACGATGATGAGCTTGATTATGATGATTACTATGAGGATTAAATAAAGGAGGGGATCTTGTGCGACAATACTCAGATGAATATAAAGAGTCTTTAGCTAACGAGTTTGTGGAATTGCATGAGCTGTACAATAAGGTCATAGCTCAAGCAGGAGAAGGTCCATACAATGAGGAAGAGCAACAGATAATCTCAGATTATGAGGATGTTTGTGAAGAGTACGAAGAGGTATTCAATAAGAAACCTAAGTACAAGATCCCATTCTTTCAAAAAATATACAGTAAGAGAGAGCTCCCTGCTAGTAAGCGGGAGCCTACTTACTGTGATAGTATCTCTGTAGAGATTCGACATTTTATACCAGAGAATTATCTATTAGTGCATAAGGGAAAGGGGGTATCGTAATGGCTGTAAGAAGAATGGATATCTTTGGTGATGATTCTACTGAAGATGTAGATAGTGATGATATCTTTTATCATAGCTCTGCTGAGAAAAGCAAAATTTTCAATGCAGAACGTAGTGAGTCTGAAGATGCACATCATAGTAACCCCAGACGTTCCGAGTGGACTACGCGAGCTTCAAGCACGAAAAATGTGGAGCGTATTTATGATTATGATGGTCGCCATAAGTTCACAGGAGATCCATACGAAGAAGTTCCAGACGAATACGAAGAACCCCGTAGAAAAGAGTTTGAGCGATCACGAGATAAAGTGAGAGACAGAGAGTGGGAAAGAGACGCTGGTAGTAGACACTTTTATGGGTGGGAGCGAAGACCTCAGTATCATTATGAGCACAGTCCGTATCATTCCGGGAATGTGCAGAAAAGTAACGTTTCTCCAATAATTAAACTACTAGGTTTAGTATTACTTGTTATGGGAGTTATTTTTGTGATAAAAGGACATCCAGAATACTCAGCTGTGGTTGTACTTGTTATCATTATGTATGTGCTGAATTTTTTCACAATAAATAAGAAAGGATCAGGCAGTCGAAGACAGAGATAGTCTAGCTGCCTTTTAATAATTATGGATGTTAGAATTATTAGTATAGTATTAGTGATTGCTATTGTAATTTGCATTCTGGCACTTATTGCTATTTCAGTAATACCAGTCACGAAAAAGAGAAAGGGTTCCACAGGTCAAAAAGAGTCAAAGAAACCAAAGGAACCGAAGAAACCAAAGGAACCGAAGGAACCGAAGGAACCGAAGAAACCAAAAGAGCCGGAGAAACCAAAAGAGCCAGAGAAACTAAAAGCCACAAAAGAGCCAAAGGAACTTGAAGTTTCAAAGGAAACAGTAAAGACCGTGAGGTCTTCTAAGGAAGAGGCGGAAGTTATTGCAAAGAGCGCTTCTGAGAAAGAAGACAAGAAAATCTCTGAATTGCAAGAAGATACACATGTTGTACCAGAGGTAGTTGCAGAGAAGGAGAAAGTGACAGCTGCGGCTGCAAAAGTAATTGAAGAGCCTATTAAAGAGACTGAATCTGTTATTAAGGCAGAGATTAAGAGTTCTGGTGTTTCTCTGAATCCACCAAGAAAAAATCCGCCAAAGAAATCCGCAGCACAAACTACTGGGCAACAGAATGAAATCACTCGGTTTAAGAGTTTCAGCAATAAAGATGCATGTATGGCTTTATTATCTTTGATTGCGGAGGAATACAGCAAGCAGCAGCCAAAGAAAGATGAAGTAGTTATAAACTACTTAAAAGACGATGCTTTGGAGCTTGTGTGCGATCATGGTATTTTCTATCTTAACAACGAAGAGATTTTCCTAAATGGAAATATGCTTGAAGACACACACGTATTTGTTATACCAACAGGTAAGCGTGTTATCATTCGGTTCGGTGTAAACTTTAGTTTACCGGAGGGGTATGAGTTGTCACTCTGCTCTAATGATACTATGTTAACAAAGAAGGGATTACAGCTTATAAGCGCAAATGAGAACTCTCGAAACTCTTTACGGGTTTCATTAATTAGCACCAAAGAGTGTACAATAACTAAAACTGATCATTTGTTTTATGTGAAGATAATGAAGGAGTTGATTCAATGAGAGTAACTATAGAGGGTACTAATTATTGTGTTAACACAATAATTACAAAGCTTAAAGGTTCTTTAGACCGAAGAGGAGAAGGTTATCTCTTACATAATGATTCCACAGGATGTCCGGGTACAAAAGCTCGGGCATTTTTTAGTATTGATAATGAATTCTTAAATGTATGTGATGTACTAATGGATGCCAGAGTAGATGTCACTATTATACGAGAAACTCCAGATACCAGATTTACTACAAGATCTCCTAGAGGAACTAAAGGGTTTACCACTGATATTCTTATGCTAGATGTTCCGGAGCAGATGCTTGATTTTGAAGATTCAGAGTCATATCAAGAACGTATGGCTGACTTAGGTATCTCAGTTTAGGAGGTTTTATGGAAAAATTAAAATGCGCATTAATAGCTTGCTTAGTAATTTGCCTGATTGGGCTGGTAAGTATTTCTATCTTTAGTAAAGAGTCAGAAAAGATTACGTTAGAAAAAAAGCAGGATAAAGAGATTGCATCAGATACAGGTATTAACGTTGATGATCAAATAGAGCGTTATGTTGGTACAAGTGAAAGCGAAATCACAGAGCATGAAGTGACTTACAACAACAGGAAAGTTGGTTTTTTAACAATTGACAATTCGGCAGTTAATTATCCAGTTATGCAAAGCGACGATTTAGTCTATTATACACAGCATAATAGTAGCGGAAAAATAGATTCAAAAGGAGCTATTTTCCTTGATAGTCGTATTACTGCTGATGACACACAAGTATACTTACTGCATGGCTTAGTGAATGAAGAGGGCTCAATGTTTTCAGAATTAAGTAATTACTTAGATGAGTCATACGCCATGGAGCATCAATCATGTAAATTTACGATTGATGAAGACACAGAAGTTTTTGATTTATTCTCAGTAATTACAATGGAAGCGGACGAACCAGTAATTGATTTAGAGTGCGATAGTGATTCTAAGGTAGAGCGCCAGTTTAATTTACTAAAGGGATTGTCCCTTTATGAGTTTGATAAAACTTATACCGAAAATTCCAAGTTACTGATATTGAATACGATGAAAGGGAATACGCATATTCTGGTGTGTTATTTACAAAATAATGGTTGAGTTTATACGTGATTTTGTTAAGGGATGTAATCCAGTTGCTATCTTGCGGAATAAGATTGTGCGAGGTTCTTTTGATGTATGTCTCATTGATTTTCTCGACAAGAACGATAATTTTCATTCAGTGAGAGTTGCTTTTAACGATAGTAGGATTTTTTCTACAGGAGAGGGGCATCTTCTTGGTGAGAATAACAATGATATATCAGCAGTATTAGAGAATAACCATAAAATCTTTAGTACTAAAGAAGATTATCTAGCCGGCAGATTCACATTACCAGATGAGAAAGAAATAGCTGCTTATTGTGAGAGCTTGCAGGCAGGATTTACCATGAGTGTGTACAAGGGATTTGTCCCTTCGAAGATCACTCTTTGTTTCAAGCCAGTGTTTTGTATTTGCTTTTATTTCACATTAGATGGTGTAGAGCAAAATCCTTTAATTCTTATACCTGGGCAGAAAGTTGAGTGTTGTTCTCTTTATAAGGAGAACAGTGTTGATTTTATTGAGTTTCTGCGAAGAAATGGTTTAGGGCAGTTTATTGTTGAAGCAGAAGAGTTACCTAGCATGGATTGTTTTATTTTGGATGGAGATGAATTATGACTATTCAAGAAATGTGTGACAAAAAGATGTATTACCATCTTTGGATTTTGTCGAGGTATTTGTACAGAGTTGGCGAAGAGCCGATACTCACAGATGCCACATATGATAAGATAACAGAATTGTTAAAGGAAAAATACTATGACGTCGCAAAAGAGTACTTAGAACGTACATACGATGATGATCCGATACCGTATGCTATCTTGAAGATGGTCGATATGGAGCCTATAGAATTCGATAGTCTAAAGGACCGAGGGGATTATGCAAATGCTTTAGACGAGGAAAAGTCTTTGAGTATCAACTCGGTAACGTCATACGAGGATGTCTTTTCTTATTGTTTGGATAAGAAAAAGAGACATTTGGATTTGATTGCGTCACTGAAAATGGATGGTGTCAATCATAAGGATTTATACGTAAATGATCAGCTGAAGTTGTCGCTGAGTCGTGGACGTGCAGGCTTTGGTTTTGATTTTACAAAACAGATTTTCAATTGTTTGCCTTTTAAGATTAGTTCCGGTATGACTGAGCTTAAGGTAACTGGCGAATGCTATGTGGCAAAAGAGGGTTTACCTGTTTTACGGGATCGTTATAATAACGACAAATACAAGACTTCCAAATCCGCTGCTATAAGTTTATTACGAGTTGAGCATGCTCCAGAGGATTATCGTTTCTTACGGGCTAAAGTATTTTCGGCTGATGGATTGGCAACCACTCTGGAAGAGACATTCCAGAAATTAAGTGCTATGGGTTTTGACGTAGTTCCTTATTTCAAAGTGAAATGGGAAGAGATTCCTGAGGATTTAGTCACTTTCAAATCATGGTTCTATGAGAAAGTAATGACGCCAATTCATGATATGCAGATGGAAGATAATATGCCGGCAGATGGATTAGTGTTACAGGTTAATGACCTACTGTGGGAAGATACCATCAGCGGTCAATACTCGGATAAGCAATTAGCTTGTAAATTTGAGTACTGGTCTTTTGATGTATATAAGGCAGTGGTTACTGATATTGTGATCACGCAGCGAAGAGTGAATGCATCAGTTCGTATTAAAATAGAGCCTTTAGTCACAAATGATGATTGTAAGGCGCAGTGGATCAATGGATTTAATCCATCTATTTTGTTTGCCAATAATATCAAGGTAGGCACAGAAGCTTATTTTGAGCGAAACAGTGGAGCAGTAAATATTCTTATTCATGGAAAAAGATTGGATGATTTGTTGAAAGAATAAGGAGGCGATCATATGGCTAAGAATCTTGCAGGGTTACAGAATTGTAACCCTGTTTTTACGTCTACTGATACGTCTCTTTTTTCAACAATGGGAACGGTTTACTCACTGTGTGACAATAAAGATTATTATAAGTTTGACATAAAAGCTTTATTAGAATGGAGACAAAAGTTGTGTAAACTTTTTCAGTTATCTGAATCTTTAGACTTCTCATTTGAAGATTATCAGCAAAAAGTTATTTGTCTGTTAAAAACTACGCAGAAATTATCTCCAGACGATGAAAATTTTATGAGCAATCTGCGTACAGTAGAGCTTTTAGTTACGAGAGTTTCTATGTTTTTCGAGTGTAAAAAGATTTTTATCGAGAATTATGAGATTTTATGTGAAATTTATAAGAAAGCACAGGAACTACAGCAAGTTAACGAAAGTTATCCCGCAAATTATTATGCGGTATCTTTGCAGTTCCTAAAGGCTAAATTTTATAAAGAAGCTGATTTCGACGAGGAAGAACTACTAGAAGCTTTACAGCAAAGATTCTTTAAGGATGAAGTGAATATAGCATTTCTTGTAGATATCAGCTTATACAAAAATTGTGATAGGTTCGACCTATCTTTTGACGACCTAGTAAATTTGTGCTCTGACAATAATTGGTGGATATACGAACCGTACATTAATAGATACAAAAAACAAATTCATGACACAATGCTTAGTTTGTGCGGTGACGATATCTACAGTAATTGGTTTTCATTTGTGACAAGTAAGAAGTTTCTCGGCGGAAATGGGTGTATTAAATACATCATAGAAAGTCTGGAAGCTTTTTCAGCAGCGGGTATTTATACATACGATGCTGCTCTTTTATTAAAAGCTATAAAACAGAAGAAAGGGGATGATTGTTTTGAGACAAACAGTACAGAAGCTTGAAAACAACAACATAGTGTCTCTTCAAAAGCAGGCACTAAAGCAGTCATCTATTAGTGTGTTTATAAGAGAGCCAATTACTCATGCTCATGATAATACAGAATTTGATGACACTACAATTTCTACAGACAATATGATAAAAATGCAAATGTTTGGGGGTGATAAAAATGCTTAGTATCTTGGTAAAAGACAATTATCTTGTACTAGTTGAGGGAATACCTGATATCTATTTATCAAATGCTGATTTTGATAAAGTTTTACGGGAACCTCAATTACTAAAACAGATAAAGCAGGATATGCACCTTGATAACAATTTCTTAATCGGACGTTTGGGCGAAGAGAAAGATGGTGTCTATCAGGATAATTTGACAGTTCCAGATTTGCCTAACAAAGTGCAGGGAAAGGAGTTGGGAATTTATGAAGCTTTACAATGATTTATTCTCAATAATTAAGAAAGTCCCTGCACAACAGCCAGATAAGAATCTGCTTATGTATTCATCACAATTAGTGATCATGTCTGTAAAGGAAGATATCCTATTGGCTCAGTTGAAATGGTGTCTTGATAATGGTGTAGCTGAAGATGATATTTGCTACAAAAGATTAGTCAATATACTGAGTGAACAGTTTGGATATTTTGATGTTGCTGTCTTAATAAGACAGTACAAGAGCTTAAAACATGAGGTTGCAGCAATGAATCTCTATTAGGAGGATTAGGATGAATGAAGTGAAAGTGGCTGATCGGCAGAGATTAGCTTACAAGAAATTGATTGAGGAAGTTATACCTCAGTTACTGAAGGATGCTAGCTATGTTCGAAATGGACGGTATTCTGTAGAGTTTTCTATGTATCCGGTAGATAGTATCAATAATATTGAGGATAATGGAGACGTTTACACTACTATCAAAACATTTTGTAAAATAAGTGATAAAGAAACTGGTGAGCAACAGTCACTTGTTATTGATCTGTTAAATATCCCAGTATATTTGGAGTTAGGTTTCATGCTTGGCGGAAACTACAAGCAGGTTTTGGATTTATACGATAAGCCAGCCGGCTGGTCGTTTTCGAAGCGTGTGGAATACGCTCATGGAAATCCTTATAATATTGTTAGTGCTAAACTGCAGTCTAGTAATTATAAGGTTTTCGAATTCAAAAGTGAAAAGGATTCTGCTTACTTTATTTTTAAGCGTGGTAATGCTACACAGGAAGATAATGTAATCAAAGTTCCGATTTCTGTATTTTTCCGTGCATTAACTGGATACAGTAACTCAGAGTTATTAGAGTTATTTGGTTATGATAATGCATACAATACGATGGCTTTTTCGGACTTTTCAGTTATCATCGGAAATCGAGAATATCCATACTTGACTACTCGTGCTCAGTGCATTGATGTTTTATCCAGAGCTTTGTTTGGCAGGATGGACACAGCAGAAATGCATAGCATGGATGCTAAGTTGAATAAGATAGATAACTGGTTCTTTAAGAAGAATTATATGGATCTTGGACCGGGGTATAAGAAGCGATTCGATTATACGCAGTCTTTCCGAAGCAGAGCTCTGAATCAGATTCTTGCAGAAGACGTTGAGTTATTTGATGAGACCTTGAAGATCGGAACTGTCTTAACTGCTCCTATTCTTGAGAAGATTGATAATTCAGCAATTGATTGCATAAAGGTAAGTTTCAAGGGTAAAGTTTATTCTTTACAGAAGTTTGTATCATTTCAGAGCATTAGGCTACTATTTAGCGGAACCAATCAACTGTGATGGTATGTCTTTGAAGGCTTACACTCAGTTGGATTTAGAAACTTTGCGCGCATTAAACGCTACCTCTCTAAAATCTATCAAGGTTGCTAAGAATCGCAGTAAGAATAGCAGAGTTATCACGATCTCAAGAAGTGATGGTTCTGTCTTGACAATGGATGATTTATTTGCCGCTTATTCTATTTTTGCAAATAATGTAAATGGCTACGAATTTTACAGCGATATTGATGAATTGACTGATAAGGTTGTAGTTCCTTTTGATAGGAAAGCAGTACAGTTGCTTACAATCAATTTGAATGGCTTCATCAATAAGCTGAATAGTAAGCTGGATATTATCTGTGATAGCGGTAAGGATAGTAAGATCATAGAAGCATTATCTGACTTTAGTGGAGTAATGGATAAGCAGTCTTTGATCAAAGCTCTTAGAGATGTAAAGAACACTGAATCGCAGTTATCAGATTTGAATAATGTCATTTCTTTTGTAGCTAAGGATTTCAAGGTTACAAATAAGAACAGCGGACGGACGACTACAGATAGCTTAATCAGTGTTCATGGCTTGCAGTTTGGTCGATTAGATCCGTACGATTCGCCGGAGTCTAGCAAGATTGGTAAGGTACATCATCGAACAATCTTAGCGAGAGAAGATGAGGATGGCTACCTGTTAGCGCCTTATATGGAAGTTAAAAACGGTAAGGAAACTGGTAATGTTTGCTATCTTACAGCTACAGAAGAAGCAGATGTATATGTGGCTTCTTGGGATGAAACTTTTGTGAATGAAGATGGTACACCAAAAAAGCAGATTAAGGCTAGATACAAAGGAGAGCCTGCTTATGTAGGTGTGAATGATATCAGCTATAAGGAATATAGCCCTTTGCAGGATTTATCACCAACAACTGGGTGTATTCCTTTTTTAAATTTTGCAGGTAAACGTATACAGATGTCATGTAACCAGCAGAAACAGGCTGTATCGACAACCAGAGTTGAACGTCCTAGAGTTTGTACTGGCGTCGAAAGTTTATTAGATACCGGAGCATACAAAGCGTCAGATCTTCTCAGTAAATACTATGAAGAGCAGGTATACAATTGTCCAGACTTGGCACAATATAAAGAAGCTGTGCTTAATAGTGATTTGCAGCTTACACAAATCGCAAATGGGCAGAAAGTACGTAAACTCACCTTATTAGTAATTGCCTTAAAAGATGTAGAGCTTCCGGGATTAAATAACGAGTTATACTTGGAGATCCCTTTTGGGCAGAATACACTAAAGAGTGATATGTTCTCATACAAAATCAATGGAATAAATGGTGGTTATTACAAGAACAACGATGTAGTAGCATATAATTCGTCTTACGACACAAGAGAATACAAGTTATCCGGTATAATGGATTATGGTTCTTTGAAAGTAGATAATGAGCAACTCAAGGGTAGCATAGCCTTAGGGCATAATTACTGTGTAGCATTTAAGACATACGAGAGTTCATCTATTGATGATGGTATTGTTATTTCATCAGCTATTGTTGCAGATGATACAGTGACTTCTATTATGATTCACAAAGAAGCCGTTGAATTATTAGATACAAGTTCTCGAAAGGAAGTTTTTGAAGCACCGCGTAATTCAGCTAATGGAGAACCTATTAGCAATTTTAATATTAATGGGTTACCAAAGGTAGGCACTTACTTATTCCCTGGTGATACAGTTGTATACAAAAAGATCTCGGATAGTTCTGTGCGCGAAAATATCAAGCGGTCACATAATCGCTATAATGCAACAAAATTAAGTCCATACGTTAGTGGGCAGGTTATTTCTTCTAAGATTGTGAAGACTCCAAATGGGCCGGTAGCAGAAGTTTACTTGGCATCTAGGTCGACTGGAGAAGAGGCTGATAAGTTTGCTGGACGCATAGGTAATAAAGGTGTAGTTGCAAGAATTGTGCCGGAAGAGATGATGCCTTATGATCCGAAAACTGGAAGAACGATTGATATTATCTTGAATCCATTAGGCGTTCCTAGCCGAATGAATATTACTCAGATTATTGAAGTCACTCTTGCAGCAGCTACTGTTAAGAAAGATGAGATTGCTGTAGTGAGTCCTTTCCATCCGGATAGTTTACAGTACGCTTTAGATGAAGCCAAACAGGAGAACATACATCCTATCATGTTAGTTGATGGACGAACAGGAAAAGAATTTGAGCGTCCTATCAATGTAGGATACCAGTATATGTACAAGCTAGTGCATATGGCTAAAAAGAATATACATGCTGTTGGTTTACAGCATGGTGTAAATTCAGTAACATTGCAAGCAAAGTCTTCTTCAAAATTGAATGGTGGTCAGAGTTTTGGTGAAATGGAATCTTGGTGCTTGGAATCAATAGGAGCTAGTAAAGTTTTGCAGGAACTGCAAACAACTATGTCTGATGATAGACAGGCTAGAGATTACTTATCAACAGCTCTGGATAATAACCCATACGAAGTTCATGTGCAGGGAGAAAATCACAACGATGTTATGATGCTTACGTTATTACGTATTCTTGGCGCAGATATAAATACTAAGGTTGATAAAGATGGTGTGACTTATTATGAGTTCCTTCCTTTGAAGGATGCGGCCATAAAGGCTTTATCTCCTACAGATGTAACAAAAGAGTCTTTGCATAGTACAAAAATCTTTGGTACAAATGCTAATATTGCTGCTAAATTTGTAGACCGTGAGAAGTGGGGGTGGATTGATCTTCATACTGAAATCATTCATCCTATTTGGGTTGAGAAAAGTAGATTAGCCACTTTGTTTTTGTGTAAAGAAGTAACTCCTAGTTGCCCTAGAGCAACAACATATGAGCAATTAAAGTGGAGTCGTTCTGATAAAATTGCAAATACTGGACTGTTGGGGGATATTATTCAGTGCAAGAAATTTGTATTTTGTGATGAAGATGTACTTGTACATCTTTTGATTATCACACCAGAAAGATATGCTCAACTGGATGAGGAGAATAAGGCTCGTTTCAAAACAGGCTTTTCTGCTATTAGTTGGGTATTCCGTCACTATAGTGTGAAGGGAGCGTTAGATAAACTTCGTTATAAGATTTTGTCTCGTAATTCTGAACAAAAACAAAGAGTTTTATCTACACAAGAATTGCGTGCAGCTGTACGTGGTGAATCTTTATCTATGGGTATCAACGATACTTTGTCGGATCATATTGATAAGCTATTTGATGATTCAGATCCAAGTGCGGTATATGAATATCTTGAAGATCATCGTTCATCATTCGCTTTATTAAAGGCTCAGACAATGATGGAAGAGTTTATTGAAAATGGCTCTGAACTGACAGATTATTTGATTTCATCATATCCTGTTATGCCAGCTATTTATCGAAGTAATGCTGAGATTAAAGGTCGTGTAACTAAATCTGATTTCGATGTGTACTATGAAGCTATTTTACATGCAGTGGATGATGTCAAGTTGAGCAACAGTGAAAATCTGAAGTTAAACATCTACAATGCTATTAAGAATTTAGTAGGCTTATCGTCTGTGAAGAGTTCTAAGAAGCAATATGTTAACGCATTAGAGTATTTTACTGGAAAGAACAGTGACCAGACAAGTGCTAAGAATCATGGAAAGATTCGAGAAACTTTGCAGAAGAAGATTATAGGACGATCTGGTCGTTCAGTTATCATACCATCACAGGATCCAGAACGTGGTCCTATGTATGTTGGTTTGCCGTTCTCAATGGCTGTAGTGATGTATGAAGAGCAGTTAATTCCTTACTTACGAACATTTGCTACAGCTACAGATGTAGAAGGAATGGACTTGACTGTTAAAAACTTTAGGGAGTTATTCGTTGCTATGTCATCAAATAACAGAATAAAGTTTGAGAAGTGTTATGTAGAACACTTCGCTAGATATTACAATATCGAAGTAACAAAGGCAAAAAAGCAGTTTATTAAATGGATCACAACATTTATTGAGGGTTCTGATGGCAAGCCATATGGACCTTTAGGAAAGGTTCTTCGTTCACAGGTTGTTTTGTGTGGTAGACAGCCATCATTACATAGATACAGTATTAGAGCATACTATCCTAAGATTGTATTTACAAAAGCTATACAGGTAAACTCTCTGATGTGTACTGGTTACAATGCAGACTTTGATGGTGACCAGATGTGGATTGCTGCATTGCTTACAGAAGAAGCTATGGATGAAGCTATCAATTTGATGAGTGCAAAAGCAGATATTATTAACGCAAAGAATGGCGAGATTATTTTGCAGCATAGTCAGGATATAGCTTTAGGTATTTATGTACTTACTATGCTTAAAGACAATGCTTTAGAGTTGACAGATACTAAGAGTATTTACCCATATAGTGATTTAACTTTATTAAAGCAGGATGTGCTGGATGGTAATATTCATGCATATGATTTGGTTTCATGCAGGGTAAATGGCAAACATTTTGTTAGTACGGCAGGAAGAATTATTTTTAATTCATTAATTCCTAATGCATTTGACGCAGAAGTTGGGACATTTACGAATAAGTTGGGAATTGATATTAAGCATCCGGAGCGCTTTGCAGAACTGTTATACGATGGTTTAATTACATCAGGTAAGTCAAGTGATGGGAAGACATCATATAAGTTGGCTAACATCTGTAAGAGTCTATACGATCGCCACTTGGCAGGTGAGTTGCCTGTTGAAACAATTCTTGATGTATACCAGAAGATTCTCAGTGTTGGTTTCCGTATGAGTGATAGATACGGTGTATCTATTTCTATCTTTGACTTTAGAGAGATTGCAGATAAGTCGGGTAAGATTGAGGTTCTTAAAGATGCTTCAAAGTTACAGGAGACAATTGAGGAAGACCATCAGGCCGGTCTTTTGTCAGATGATGACCGTGTTGAAAGTATCAATACGATTTACAAAAAGTCATTCAAGCAGATAGAGACTAATATCTTTGGCGATGAGAAAGCCGGAAAGTTAGGAACAATAAGTCGAAATAATAATGTCTTTATCATGTTTGATTCTGGTGCCAGAGGAAGTAAAGGACAGATCATGCAGTCTATCGGAGCTGTCGGTTTCTTACAGAAAACGAAGAATACTAATTTGAAGCTGCCAGTTCTCAGTAATTATGCAGAGGGATTGTCAAGTTTTGATTTTCAGATGTTATCATATAGTACAAGATCAGCAATGGCAGCTGCACAGAATGAGTCACAGAATGCCGGTTATGGTACAAGAAGATCTGAATACTGTAGTTCAGGTTTGGAGATTTTAGAATTAGACTGTGGTAAGAAAGATTGGTGGTATGACATTGTCTGGGCAGACAGAAGAGATGAATTGTCTCGCTTTTCACCATCCAAGGGTTGGTTTGATTCACACCTGTTACGAAGAGCTGTGGACACTAAGGATGTAACTACTATGGAGCTCTTTGGTGATACTTTACAGAATGGTAGAATAACAGAGCAATCATTTGAAAAACTTAATAAAGGATTCAACACTATTAAGCTGACAGATGAAGTGTTGCAGGTTACACCGGAGATGTTATTCTGTACAAAGATACTAGACGCAGAAAGTGAAAAATATCTGAAATACTATAAGAAAGAGGGATGCCTTACAAGAGAAGCTTTAGCTATCATAGATAAGAGACACCTTAAGCATGTGGAGACGGATATTGGTACTTTTGAGTTTAGATATGAGTTAAGCCAGTTAAGTCGTTCTTTGCTTGAGAACAGAGAAGGTCGCAATATGCCAGGTCTACGTAAATACACAGGTCCTGTTCATAAGAGATTGAAATCAGATATGTTTATTATTACAGATGAAACACTTGATTGGATAGAGCGAGAGGGTGTTGACAGAATAGAAGCCAGAATCTTATTAGACTGTGAGACTGGAAGAAATGACAGATCTGAGAGTAATAAATCTTTACATGGATGCTGTGCTCGTTGCTATGGCTTGAAATACACAACTAACACTTTGCCAGAAATTGGTGAGAATATTGGTATTGAAGCCGCACAGGCTATTGGAGAACCAGCAGCTCAGTTAACGCTGTCCTTGGTTAACAAAGGTGGTGCGTCAGGCGAGTCAGTTGCCAGTGGTGTTGATATCCTGCATAAGTTATTAGACGGATCTTCATTATACGTCGATAAGTCTAAGACAATCACTTATGTTGCTAAGAAGAGCGGGTACCTGGAAGTTGAAAATATTGACAAGAAAGCCACTCTGTCTATGATAACCCCACAAGGAGAAGTTCTGAATGGTTCCGAATTCTTGGGTAAAATGAGCAGAGAAGTTAAAATCAATGCTAAATTATTGAATAGAAAGAATCATGAGTGGGTTGATGCCGGAGAAGCTGTTACAGATGGATACGTATTACCAAATGATATCATTTGTGTGCCAGAAGGCACACAGGAAGCACTTCTTCGTAAGAAGCAGACAACTTGGTTATACAACTGGTTTAGAACTTTCGTTGAAGATAACAATATCTTTGTAAATGCTCGACATTTCGAGTTGTTTACTAGAGCACAGATGTCTGATATGGTGGTTGTAAAATCAAAAAATCCTGCATATAAGGTAGGTAAGAAATACAAGGTTGCTGATGTTTTATCAGCAAAAGATGTGGTTGGAGCTCTGGAGACGAATAAATCAACTGAAACAGTATTAAGTAGTAGCGGTGCTTTATCAGCATTATCTTTTGAGCAGTTAACCATGTCTCTGCCAGGATTAGTCTTGAATCGTTACAAGAGTTACAAGAACTCTCCAACAGGAGCATTGAACTTAGGAGAGAATTTGGTGACACGTGCTAAAAAGCAACTGAAGCCTATGACTGTAATGATAGATGATGAAGAGCAGGTAGAAGACTATGTAGAAGAGACTACAAATAGCTTTGCTTTTGTAGAGAGTAAAAAGCAGCAGCAGAATATGCTGTCATTGGATTTGTTTGATGATATTATGGCGGAACCTTTGGATTCTGAGCCAATTGTATCTGAGAAGAATGAAGTGCCAAATGAGGATATGGAATCTCTCTTAGATGACGATGTAGATGAAATCATAGAAACCGAGGAACAGAATGAAGTTACAGAAGAACCTGTAATTCCAAAAGATAATGCTATTACTTTACAAGGTATGGATTTGTTTGCAACAAAGTGTGAAGTATGCATTGCTTTACTGGATGAAAGTTATATGCCAGTTGTAGGATTACCAGTAGCTTTATTACAGAATGATGTTATCAAGCAGAATGTTACTTCAGATGACAATGGAAATGTATTTTTCTCTTGTGTAGATGCAGGAACTTACACTATTCAGTTACTCACAGAACGGGTTATTGGAGATGTTGTAAAGGAAGTGCAGATACCAAATTCTGGTTCTGTAGATTTAGGTATTTGGAAAGTTATGCTTATGACTGAAGAAGATGAGGATACAGATGAATATGAAGCTGTAGACATTGATAATTCGGAAGCGTCAGAAGATACCGAGATCTCAGATTATTATGATGAAGAGGAAGATGCTAATTACGATGAATTTAACAAGCAATACGAAGAAACCAGAAAAAGAAAAGTAGTTACTGGAAATGGAATGGATTTCTTCTAATTTGGGAGCAGGTGTGTAAAAGCGCCTGCTCTTATTTAATTAAAAGTATCAGAAAGATTATCTGATACTCTTGAAGAAAATAGTGCTATTAGTTATGCTTTCTTTTTAAAGTGTGATATAATAGTATTAGAGGAGGTGTAGCTTATGAGTCATGAAGTAACTAAAATGAATATTGATAATAATTATACATCAGAAAGTGTAATTTCTGCAAATAATACACCATTATCTGAAAATGAAAAATCATTAGACGAATTAGTGCAGCAAAATATAAATGTTAAGCTTAATGTAGCAAAAGTAAAAGGTTTGCCTTACACAGTTACCGATAAAAAAGCTGGTACCATTTCCATAGTGAAATCTGGTAAAATAATTGCACAGAAGAAATTGCGGGGTGTAATTTAATGAAACCAGAGATAACAGTATTTGCTGGACCAAATGGTTCTGGTAAGAGTAATATTTCGGATAGCATTAGATGGGTACTTGGAGAGCAGAGTATGAAGTC
>OHLR01000367.1_pt1 | contig 24075 bp, 23 predicted proteins | sample 1569141 | NCBI WGS metagenome assembly OHLR01 (sample SAMEA3879553, study PRJEB24766) | human gut metagenome | biome: human-associated habitat; feature: feces | place: USA | collected 1985/1987
TTACCTGACCAATTACTGGTCCTATGCAATGGAAGTTTACGAGACACGCCATGTCTACTATATAGTAAAAGAAAAATTCGAGGAAAAACTGTCGGGTGTGCTGGAAAAGGCGATAGAACAGCTGCGGAAACAGAACAGAAGAGTTGCTCTCCAGTGCCACGGAGGTGTAAAAGCAAGTCTGAAGCTGGATGACATTCTGTATTTTGAACGGGACCGGAGAGTCACCTATGTGATTACAAAGGAAAAAGAATATACGGTGGACGAGAAAATCCCGGAAATCGAAGAGCGAATCGCGAGCGATGATTTTGTAAGATGCCATACCAGCTTTCTGGTCAATTTTTCCTATGTGAAGGAATGCACGAGAAAGAAATTGCTGCTGGAAAATGGAAAAACGGTGGATGTCAGCAGAAGCTACTGGAAAAAGACGGAAGATGCCTATGTGGAATGGATGAAGCGGTGGGCGAGGTAGAAACAGAATAGGGATAGAACAGGGGAAAAATACTGCACAGGAAAGGTGTAGTATTTTTTTGTGCAAAAAAATGGGAGAGAATATGGAGAAAAGATGTAGAAAAAATGCTGATTATTACAAAAAAAGTGCAGATTGTGCAGCATATGTGAGGGCAGAGATGATATATGGTATTATTTTGAAAGAAAATCATAAAAACTTTAAGACATACAGTATGTATATAGCACGTAAATGATTTTTCTTTTATAGTAAAAAAATTATAAAATTGAACTAAAAGTATATATTGCATTGATAAATACAGAGTGCTAAAATTATTTTATAATAGTAAGAGAAAACAGAAAATAATACCTGTTTTAAAAGAAACGACAGAATTTTATCTGGTATATAAAATATACGTTTGTAATTTGAAAACAAGAAATATTATGGGGGAAAGAAATGGGACAAGTTACAAGATATTCAGAAAGTGAACAGGCATGGAATAAATCTGAACAGAATAGAATTACGGAACTTCAATTAGCCAGAGGCTTTCAAGTTGCGGATATTTATTTGAACAGAGCATATTTGGATGTATTTTCTGCTGCGCCAATTATTTCACTGAATCGTTCTGAAATGGATATATCAAAACTTCGTCTGTTCGAAATATCGAAGTTAGTTTTTGATGCAGAGGAAAAATTTACAGATAAATTGATGAGTGTTTATTCAGCACTTCATAGCATGGAAAGTTCGATTGCAATGCTCATAGATAGTGATGGAGAAAAAATCCAGTTTTATATTGGAACTCGTTCTGAAAAAAATCCTGCGATTGCAGGAGATATTTTAGAGTCTACATTAAAAGGAAATTTTCCAGGAATTGTTTATGAAACAAAAAGTATGAATGACATTCAAAATTTAATTACTGAGATACAAATGCAAAAATCAAAGAGTCTTTCGTCTGTTTCTATAGTGCCCTCGATTCGGGGTGAAGAACAAAAGATGGATACATTTGTACAGGGAATTGAAAAGTTTATTGACGCAATGAATGGGAAAAAATATACCATGTTATGTTTGGCTACGCCATTAGACTATCAAACAATGGAGAAAAGAAAACATGGATATGAAGAACTTTGTTCTACATTGACACCACATGTGAAAATGTCAGTGGCTTTTGGAGAAAATGAAAGTTTGGCTGTGAATAAAAGTATATCAGCAAGCTTTTCAAAATCTGTAAATAGAAGTGTTAGCAATTCAAATACAGTTAGTTCATCGAATTCAAGTGGGACAAATGCAAGCGCCAGTAGCGGGAGCAGCTATAATGGAAGCTTTTCAGGAGACGGCAGTAGTTTCGGTTGGGGTGGAAATAGTGGATATTCTAATGGATCTTTTGACTCGTATACATCGGGAAATTCTTTTACCAAAGCTATATCAGATAGTGAAGGCTCAAGTACAACAGAAGGAATGTCAAAAGGAGAAACAGAGACGGTTGGTTCTTCAAAAACGGTTACATTGAACTTCGAAAATGCGGGTGTAAATAATTTAATTGAAAGAGCTAAAGCACAGTTAGAACGTTTTAAAATGTGTGAATCCTTTGGAATGTGGGAATTTTGCAGCTATTTTATGTCAAATGATATTCATACTTCTGCGCTTGCGGGAAATGTATATAAGGCATTAATGACAGGAGAAAAATCGGATGTTGAAAGTGCACATTTTAATATATGGTCGCTAAATCAAAGATTCAAAAAATTGAGGAAAATGTTTTATATTTTGTGCATCCTAGAGCAGAAATACAAGCTTTTGAAGAAGGATACAGTAAACAAATAGTAACGCCGACGAATCTTGTGAGTGGAAACGAATTGCCACTTGTAATGGGATTGCCTAAAAAGTCTGTTGCTGGTCTCGCCGTTATTGAAATGGCAGAATTTGGACGTTCTGTTGTTTATGAAAATAATGTACCAGTAAGACCGATAGAGTTTGGTAATATATATCACATGGGGGTAGTAGAAAAATCCAGAGTACTTATGGACTTGGACTTATTGGCGTCACATTGCTTTATTACAGGATCCTCTGGATCTGGAAAATCCTATGCGACCTATGAATTGTTAGAACAGCTTTTGCAAAATGATGTAAAAATCATGGTTATTGAACCTGCTAAAGGTGAATATAAGCAAATATTTGGGGGATTAAAGGGAATTAAAATTTTTACAACGGATCCCAATTCATATAGGCTTTTGAAAATTAATCCATTTCAGTTTCCCGACAATATTCACTTACTTTCACATATAGAACAATTGCTACAGATTTTTAATGCTTCGTGGCCGCTATATGCGGCGATGCCGGCAATATTAAAACAAGCGGTTGTAGATAGTTATACACGTTGTGGCTGGGATGTACAGAATTCTATTTGGATTCCGGGTATTTGCGATCATAAATATCCGGTATTTGCAGATGTTTTAGAGATTCTTCCAGAAATTATTAACACATCGGATTATTCATCTGATTCAAAAGGAGATTATAAAGGGGCATTATTAACAAGAGTTCAGTCGATGACAGTTGGAATTAACGGATTGATTTTTAAGAACAGCCTTGGAATTGAAGATTCGTTGTTGTTTGATAGTAATGTCATTGTGGATTTAAGTGAATTAGGTTCGGATGAAGCGATTGCTTTGATTATGGGCGTTTTAATTATGAAATTAAATGAATATCGTAAAGCACAGAGAAAAGAAAATTCCCGGATGGTATTAAATTCACAACTGAATCACGTGACTGTATTAGAAGAGGCGCATAATCTGTTGAAGAGGACCTCTAAGGATCAAAACCAGGAAGGCGCCAATATGGTTGGAAAATCTGTGGAAATGATCAGTAATTCTATTAAAGAGATGAGAACGTATGGTGAGGGATTTATTATTATTGATCAGTCACCAATGGCAGTTGATTCTTCGGCGATTGAAAATACTTCAACCAAAATTATTATGAATACTCCAGCTAAAGAAGCTTGCGAGGAATTAGGAAGCGCACTTTCGCTTAGCAATGAACAGACTAAAGAACTTTCACGTTTGAATGTAGGGGTTGCGGCGGTATTTCAAAAGGGATGGCTTTCACCAGTACTAATGAAAGTAGATAAGTGGGATAACCGATATAATACACAAGTGGAGATGACGAATACAGTTGATTTGAGAGTTACAAGAGGAGAACTTTTAAATGCACTGTATGAGCAGAAAAATGAAGAAAAATTTTCACCCATGCGTTTAAGAACAATTACACGTTCTTCAGTAGTACCAATTGATAAAAAAAGAGAATTGGATGAAGTTTTAAGGTCGTATAATGAACGATTTCCAGTAAACCATCCATTTGATCGGTATTATTATGGAAATCTACTTATCGAATTAATGGGATGTGAACAGCTATTTAAGGTAATTCCATTGAGTGGGATACCGACTTATAAAGAATTTGATGAGGTGGATGAAAATACACGAGAATTTTCTGAGATGCTATATGCTTATAAAAAAGGAACAGAATCTTGGTTTAAGAAATTTTTTGATGCATTTTCTTTTTATATTGCTAGTGATGATGAAAAAGCAAAAGCGGATGGAATTTTAAGTATGCTATATGTAGTTGGGCATGAAGGAAAGATAAAATATTATCGAGATGACAGACTTGCGATGCTATGTAGAATGTTATACAGACAATTAGGAATTCTGTTATGAGAGAGAACTGGAGGAAAAGAATATATGACATTTGGTGGATTTAAAGAAACTAGTGAATCAATGGAAAACAATGAAGCCAAGACTGAAAATACAGAAAAAAAACGTAATCAGATTTTGGAAATTCCAGACGAATATAAAGATGATTTTGATAAAAAAATAGAAACCAGTGAAAATAAAGAGCAACAGACGGATACTGAAAAAAAGGATACACCAGAGGGGGGAGAAAAAACCGGATGGTTTGAAAAAATCAAAGGTTTTTTTTCAAAAGAAAAGGAAAATAACATTGAAAAAGAAGATGAGCCAGAAAAGAGCGAAAAGCCGGATAAACACAGCTCATTTATTGATTCATTAAAAGTAGATATGAGTCCAGAAGAAGTTAAAGAATATAATGCTGAACATGGATATACAGATGAAGTAACAGAAAGACCTAAGGGAGGGGTTGAACGAGAAAAAACACTTGAAAATGAAGATTCACGTTGGGAGGCATATGATACACCAGAAGAAAACACGGAAGATACAACAAATGATTCTTTGTAGGAGATTATAAAATAATATGGCAACAAATGTACAAATTCAATTTAATCCGTTTCAACAACAGCTGAATATTCTTATTGATGGAAAACAACTTTCAGAGTATAGTTGTTTGATACAATTTGCAGACGAAGATATTTGGCAATGGCATTCGGAAATATTGGATGCGCTGTATAATGAATTGCAGGATAATTTTTTGCTTACATTTATTGGAACAGAGACGGATTCCGAAATCATGCGCTTTGCATGCGAAAAGAGTAATTATTGCTTAAAATACACGCCAAGACTTCCAACGGTTAATCGCTCTCTTCAGAAAAGACTTGGAGAATTAAATCAGCTGATAAAAAATCAGAAAAATATTTTGTGTAAAAAAACAATTATAGAGGCAAAATTTATTATTCCGAATAAATATCAAGATTGCTTAGAAGATATTTTGAGCGTCGATATTAGAAATTTGTTTTGTGAGGTAAAAGTAGAGGCATCAAGTAAAGAAAAAATATGTATAGAAAACCCCGAATTAACATATCTATTTATTCTTTCTGAAAGCATTTCTGAGGGGAAAGCAATAGCAGATAAATACACATTACAAAATCCGATTTTTATAATGTGTCAAGGAAATGCAAATAAGCTGGTAGAAATTAGTGATTCTTGTTTGATCTATGAATGGGATTTTCAAAATATTATTTCGGGAGTATTTGAATGCTTTTTGGGATTCCCACTTAGGAATGCATTGAGAATATGTATTCAAAGTCTTAATGATTATGCCTGGATGCAAGAAAAAGTAATTGATATTACAACTATGGAACCAAAAATAAACATTGTGCTTGATAGTACGGTTGAAGTAGGAAAAAGTAATGCTATACAGATTACTTGTGATCCTCCGGTAAAGGAACCACCCAAAATAGTATTTAACATTTTGGATAAAACGATAGCGTCTACGAACAATCTTGCGATATTTGGTATAAAAACTGGGATAACAGAGATAGAAGCGTATCGTTATGGAAGTGAAATTCCGTTTCAGGTAATCAAACTGAACATTATTCAGCGTAACAGAATTAAAAAAATCATTTTAGATGAAGATGAGTTGATTCTTGGAATTGGGAATAGAAAAAAATTGAATTTTGAATATTTCCCGATAGACGCAGATAATGTCAGTAATGTAACATGGATGAGTTCGAATAAAAAAATAGCCGAGATAAATTCGGAGGGATTATTAATTTGCAAAGCAAGTGGAAAATGTAAAATTTTTTGTACGGCGGAAAATGTTTCGGCAGTGTGTACGTGCGAAGTATATCCGTATCTGGAAAATCTTAGTGTTGCATTGCCGAATGGAGAAAACAAGGAATTGCAATTAGAGCAGATGCAGGAATATGAGTTACAAGTAAAGACGTATCCAGAAAATAGTATTGATGGTGAGTGGTTTGTGACAAGTTCAGATTATAATGTTGTTAATATAGTAGGAAATAAGATACTGGCAAAAAATACGGGAATAGCAAATGTTAGCGTAACCAATGTATCGAAACGAAAAAGTGTATCGTTTACAGTGAAAGTTTACAAAAAAAAGAAGAAATTCATTGAAAGATTTTTAGGAAAACATAGCAGTTAAGAATGTAAAAAAGGAGGAAAAATACTAATAGGTAAAGAGGTCCTTAGAAATGGATAATAAAACTACTATTTTGAAAGGAGTATGTGAGATGGGGAAATATATAGGAATTGATTTAGGAACGACATTTTCATGTATGGCGTATATTAATGAAGAAGGACAGCCAGTGGTTATTCCTAATGGAGAAGGGAAAAATACGACACCGTCTACAGTTTTATTTGATGGAACTTCAACTATTGTAGGAGAAGAGGCAAAAAACCAAAGCATTATAGATCCACAAAATTTTGAACAGTTTGTAAAACGTCATATGGGAGAAAGGGACTATTTGTTTTCGACCGAAGATGGAGAAAAATATTCGCCAGAAGCTATATCAGCAATTATTCTTGCAAAAATGAAGGCAGATGCAGAGCAGCATCTCGGGGAACCAATAGAGGGCGCTGTTATTACAGTACCGGCATATTTTAATGAGGCACAGAGAAAATCAACAATGGATGCTGGCAAAATTGCGGGATTAAATGTGCTGGCGATTATTAATGAACCAACGGCAGCAGCATTGGCGTTTGGAATAGCCAAAGGAACCGAAAAAGAACAAACTATTATGGTTTATGATCTAGGCGGTGGTACTTTTGACGTTACGGTCTTAAAATTCGATGCTGAAAATATTACAGTTCTTGGAACTGCTGGAGATCGTAAACTGGGAGGATATGATTTTGATGAAAGAATTATAAATGCAGTAATTGAAGAAGCGGCAGAACGGGGACTGGACATAAAAAATGATTTGGTCGCACGTCAAGATTTGCAATTAAAGGCGGAAGAAGCTAAAAAGACACTTTCCGTAAGAGAAAAAGCAAATATTGTTTTGAATATAGGGGGACGTCCATTTAAGTATTCTTTAACAAGAGAAGAATTTGTGGATCTTGTTGAACCATTATTATTTAAAACGGTAGGAAGTATGGAAACGGCATGTGATGAGGCTGAAATAGAATATTCGGATTTGGATAAGATCTTATTGGTTGGCGGATCAACAAGAATGCCAATAGTAAGAGAATCAATTGAAGAAGAAACTGGAATTGTCCCATCATCAGAAGTACATCCAGATGAAGCGGTTGCAATTGGAGCAGCGTATTATGTATTAGATGCATTAAAAACAGAGAAGAAAAAGGTAGAGAAAGGAGAAAGTGATAATAAGCAGGTTTTGAACGCAGCAATACCGGAAACGTCCAAAAAGTATACTTTTACAGATGTTACGTCACATGGGATTGGAATTGTTTGTACGGGAGATAACGATCTGGAGTTTAATTCTGTTATACTGCCGAAGAATACACAAGTGCCAGCAAAGTTTACAAATGAGTACTGCACGACGGTTCCATTTCAAGAAAAATTGTATATTCAGGTAACACAGGGAGAAGAGGAAGATCTTCGATATGTAACGGTTATTGGAACAGCAGAGATAGAAATAATGCCACGTGAAAAAATTGTTGGAATTGAAGTTACAATTTCATGTGATGAGAACTCAATTATCCATGTTCGAGTGTATGATATGGATTTACAGAGAGATTTGGGTGAAATGCATATTGATAGGGTTTCAAATCTTACAGAAGAGGAAATTAGTAAAAATAAGCAAAGGATAAGCAAACTTGATATTAGTGGTGAGTAAAACAAATTACGATGAGAGGATGAGACATTATGACAAAGGGCAGTAAAATTTGGTTGTGGATTTTAATGATTGCCGGGGGATTTTCGGCAATTGCAGGTCTTGCTGCTATGAAATATTCAGCAGGAACTGGAATTTTAGCAGTGATAATAGGAAGTTGTCAAATAGCAGGAGCGGCTCTTTTATTGTTTAAACAAAAAAAAGAAGGATTCTATCTTATTTGTGTAATAGCTGTTGTTGATTTTATTTATAGTATGATAAATCATACTAGTATATTGATGGCATTAATACGCTTAATAGGAATGCCTGGTATTACATATTTATTGTTATATAGGAATTCAGGAGATAAAAATCAGAAAATGTCAGCTGAAAATCCTGATGTAGTACCGGTGCAGAATGCTTCCACCAATTCTAATATGGAAAGTACTGCGAGAGCGGAGTCGGATTTTGAAGAAAATAGGAATACAGCAGAAGCAAGTAGTACGAAAACAGGTGATCAAGCATCAGATCCTGACGGAACGAAAGAAAAAACGCAGACTACACAAAATACTGCAAAAAAATCCACTGGATCATTTGAAAACAAAACGCCTGTTTTGGGATCTGCAAAAAAAATGGACATTTCGGAAGATCTCTATAAAGAATTAGAAATAGATAGAGCATGGGATGAAAAAACAATTCGAACATATCTGAAAGGAATTCAAAAGATTTGGACACAGCGTCAGGGGGCAACAAATGATAAAGAACAATTGCTTTTAATCGATAAAGTTTTAAAGATGATAGAGGATGCTTATAGATTTTTAACAAAAGCAATTAAGAGACAACAATATGACCAAGCTCTGGAACTTGCCTATAAGGCCGGAAAGATTAGAGATGTTGCAGAAGAAAAATTACTTTCGTTGCTTGAACAGGCAAAAGCATATTATCGTAAGGGAAATTTGCAATTAGCAACAAAATTTGCAGAAGAAGCTATAGAGGGAAAAGTCAACGATGTTTCCGCATATGACCTTCTGGTGCATTGTTATTTTGAAAATGGTATTTATGAAAAAGCATTAGATATAGTAGATAAAGGACTTGCAGTTTTTGCAAGGGATCTTAATCTGCATTGGCTGGGAGCAAGAATTGCAACTATTGGAACTCAAAATTTTGAAGAAGCGCAGCAAAGGGTTAATGTATTGCTTGAACTGGCGCCAGATAAATCTATTGGGCATTCAGAACAAATTTATTTGCATTTGAGAAAAGGGGATGAAGATCTTGCTTTTCAGGAGATAGACTCTTATATAACTGCTCATCCAGATGATGAAGAGTTTAAACAAGGAGTTGCATATGACTTGGATGCGTATTCGAACACGTGCTATTATTATGACGCAGCACAAAATGCTTCCTTTATTGCGGATAAAACGTCTTATGAAAAATGTCTAGCATTACGTTCAAAAGCTGTAGAGATTTTTGAAGATGAGCATACGCAGAATCAGCTGGAAAGAGCTAAATATTATGGACAAAAAGAATGGAATGACTGGAATATGCCAGCTATTAAGTCGTTAGCTTTATACGGAACAATTTTTACTATAATTGGATTTGCAGCAGATATGTTTTTGGCGTTTGGTATTGTACTATATGCGGTTATGGGTGTTTTAATTTATTTTAGTTTTAGACCATATTGGCAAATTAATAAAACATATGTTACCGGTGAGATGGGAACCGCAGAAAAGATCATTAATCGTGTAGGAGATGCAACTGCACAAGCTGCCATTTGGGGATTCCAAGCTTTTATTAAATTTATGGGTATCGTTTTGAAATTTATTTTTGTACTTGCATCTGGAAAATGGTTAGATTTTTAAAAAAATCTAATGGGTGAATGAATAATATTGAAATAAGCAAGAGCGAATTGAAACAGTGTCTGGTATAAGAAAAAGAGTGAGTACAAATAATAAATTAGGCGGATTATTTTAATCCGCCTAATTTATTATTGAAAGTGTGGTTGATTTTAGCAACTATAATTTTCTTTCGAGATCATTCATCTCCTGCTGTTTTAAAAGCAGATCCAGCATTTGATTTACGGTCAACAAGGTAGATGTATTACAGCGGCTGAGTTTTTCAGCAATTTCTTCATCAATCAGGCGATCACGCTTGGCATATTGGGTATCAAGAAGAAAATAATCAAGATCCTGATCCAAAGCAAGCGCCAGCTTGGTAAGCATGGAAAGAGAAACTTTTGTCTGTGCGGTTTCAATGTGACTAATATGGTTATTAGAACAGCCGACCAGACTTCCGAGATCTGCCTGACTGAGTTTTTTTTGAAGGCGAGCAGTGCGAATGCGTTGTCCGACCATTGTATAGTTGATTTCCGGCTGCATGAGGAACCTCCGTAGTAAATATAATTTTTACATTATAAATGGATAAAAAACATAGAACAACCAATTAACAATATATATTGCATTTATTGGTATAATATGATAAAATTTTTGTGAAAAATAGACGAATTGAAAAGAAATATGAAATGGAAATAAGAAAAAATAAACAATAAAAACTTTGGCGATGTGGGGGAAAATGATAATAGATCACTACGATAATTTATCTTTTGATGAAAAAGAGTATTATAACAAGATATATTACGGAATATTAAAAGGAAAGGATTCAATTCGGCTCCTGGGATTATTTGATGCGAAAGTTCTGGACAAGATCATTATGGTACTCAAATATGAGCATGCTGAAATATTTTATGTGGATTTTCAAAGAATGGAATATGTCATAACCCCAGAAGAACTTATTTATTATATTCATTATACAATGCCGGTGGAAATGCGAAACAGGAAAAAACATGTTATGGAAAATTGGATTGCAGATAGCCTGGGGGGGATGAAAATTCAAGCAAGCGATTCGGAATCAGATATTTACAGGAAGGTTCATAATTATCTTATTCGAAATATTTCGTATAACTATGAAGCACTGCAAAATCCAGAAACGTATCCGGATGCATTTACAATAAGTGGGATTTTTGAAAATAAAAAGGCAGTTTGCGAAGGAATAGCGAAGGCATTTAAAGTGTTATGCGATTATGCGGGGGCAAAAAATGTGTATGTTGTAAATGGAACGGCTTTAAGTAAAAGGTTAAAGATGATATATCCTCATACGTGGAACATGGTAAAGTTTAATGGGCAATATAGTCACATAGATGTTACCTGGGATCTTGAACCTAGCAGGACGAGCAGATATAACAGGTACGATTATTTTATGGTTCCAGATGAATGGATGCAAAAGGATCATGATTATGATAACAGTATCAGATGCGACGCAGTAGAACAATCCTACTTTTATAGACAGAGCTGTTTGATTCCCGGACCTAATTCATTAAAAAAATTTTTAGATGAAAAACTGCAGAATAAGATATCTGTTTTATATTTTAGAATTAATGGGGAAAATGGTCTTCCTGACGATATAGATAGTAAGGTAGATAATATAGTGCAGGAAGCGGTGCGAAAGTATGCCACATCAGACTATATGATTCAAACAGTTTCAAATCAACTGCAGAATATATATTTCTATAAAATTAGTGACAGGTGGTGAAGAGCGTTGAGCGATGAATTACAGCGGGCGGATAAAGGCATTTCCGGTTTCCTGCGATCTTTAATGATGACAAGTACAGATCGGATAAATGCATGGAATCGAGGAATAATAGAATATCAGCCATGTTCTATTGATGCTTTTTTTACACCTGATCGTGGTGTATACAATGCAGTAATTTCCGGCGGTGAAAATAAAATGCGTGTAAAGGCCATGGCAGCTCAAGCGATCTGTGCGGTGAAAAATAATTTTCCTGTTGTAATATTACATGAAGGAAATTATGAATTAGAGGATCAAATAAGAAATGTTTTTGGCGGAAATGATAAATTTGTAGAAGTAAATAACGATACATCATGCTTTGAGCCGTTGTTTTCTTTAAATGAGTTGGAAATTGCAAATCAAATTATGGAAACCGCTTCCGAGTTATACGATATGGGATGGAAAGCCCGTTATTATATTGAAGGAATTGGGGAGTACTTGAAAAAAAGCGGCAAAAACCTGTCATTCAATATGTTTTCAACGTGTCCTCATGCACAGATGTTTGAAAAAGTGGAAAATTTGCGCATGCAGGGTGGCATTAACGATATAGAAGAACAACAAATCAAGTCAAAATTAATGAAAGGTCAAAGCGAAATTGACAAATTAGATACTTATATGGCGAGTTTAAAAATGGAAATGGGTGATTTACGATATATTCCGGGAAACGGTCAGCAACCAATCAATATCATCAGTGCACTGAATGATGCGGAAATCATTTGTATTGATATAGCGTCGGCAATGAATAAATTACTGCTCAATACGCTGGTATTTCAGTTAAAACTGGCTCTTTCAAAGGGAATCCGATATACATTAATTGTAGATTCTATATCCTTAAATGCAAATGAAGCATTTGCCAATTACTTAAAGGCACCAACAGACAGAATATGTACATTAATTGCTGCAGATGATTTTTATTCTATGGTAGGCGGTGACGAAAAAGCTTTTAATGCACTTATGGGGCGTTGCCAGATTGCGGTTGTGATGTCTCATACTTCTGGAAACAGTGCGACGAAGTGGGCTGAAATCTTTGGGCAATATGATAAATATGAAACCTCTTATTCCAGAGCGAAAGGTTCTAGTAAGAGAACACCATTTTCCTTGTTTGCCAGCCCATATCAGAATAACACAGTTAACATAAACGAGCGACGTGAATACGTGGTTAAGCCAGAAAAAATCATGAGAATGGGATATGGTGAAGCCTATGTATTGACAGCTGCGAGAGGGGAACTGGCGCATCTGATCTTAAATGATGAGTGATAAAAATTTGAATGAAAGGATATTTATAAAAAATGGCAAAAAGTAATGCTGAAAAAAGAGCCGCGTTCATTGAGAGTCTTAGAACTGATTCTGTGAGCCAGGAGCAAGCAGATGAAAAGAGAGAACAAGTGACCGGCAACAATGCAAGTGATAATGAAGATAATAATGAAAGTAATGGTGAAAATAAAGGAGAAGCACCGGAACTTGAGCGTTCATTAGATGAAGAAGTTGGCGAGGAACGATAATACCAAAATGGTATTGCAGGAAAGGATCTTGATATGAGTGTAGGAAAAAGCATTTTAGAAGGATCGGTTGTTTCAAGAAATGCGGCGCCGCGGATGCCAGTTAATTCCACCGTGGTATTAAAAGGAAAAATGAATGGAAAATCTGCCATGATAGGTCTTGATGAAGACTTGCTTAGCAAACAAATGCTCCTGGTTGGAGGAACTGGATGTGGAAAAAGTACACTTTTTTATCATATGATCCGACAGTTAAAAGATAAAATGACAGATGACGATGTTATGATTATTTTTGATACAAAAGGAGATTTTTATTCCAGATTTTTTGATTCATCCAGAGATTACGTTATTGGAAATTCCAGTCAATATTATGAAGAATCAGAACGATGGAATATATTTAAGGAGATCGTTGCAGATGGATGGGAAGACAAGCAGGTAATTCTCAATGTACAGGAAATATGTAAAGCTTTTTTTGAAGAACGAGTGAAAAAGAGTAACAATATATTTTTCCCAAATGCAGCACGAGATCTTCTGGCAGCAATATTAGTTACCATTGTACGTTTGGGAGCAGACAGTAAAGAATTTGTGAGAAAAATTTTTTATAATGATCGCTTTAAAGAATACCTGGATTCGTCATCAGGAGAAAAATTATGTGAGCTTTTAGAGGGGTATCCCGATATGAGATCTGTTTTAAGCTATATCAAGGGAAACAACCAGCAATCCCAAGGAGTTTTAGCGGAAATGTATTCCGTTGTTCGAGACATTTTTATAGGTGTTTTTAATAAAAAAAGGTGGATTTTCACTTCGAAACTTTGTACGTCAGAAAGGTGGAAGAACTTTATTTATTGAATATGATCTTTCTATTGGAAATGTTTTGGCACCGGTATACAAGATAATGTTTGATCTTGCATTAAAGGAAGCTCTGGGGCAGACGAAAAACAGAGGAAATGTTTATGTGTCCTGCGATGAATTCAAACTAATACCTAATTTACAACACATAGAAGATGGGGTGAATTTTGGGCGTAGTTTAGGCGTGAAGATTTTTGCAGGACTGCAGAGTATAGAGCAGTTATATGAGACTTACGGAATAAGCAGAGGAAAAAATCTGGCAGCTGGTTTTTCAAGCATTATTGCATTTCGAGCCAATGATGTAACAACAAGAAATTACATATCTAATTTGTACGGAAAAAATATGGTATTGGAGCAATATCAGAAAATGAATGGAGAATGGGAAGAAGAAAGAAGAATGGGAAACACAGTAGAAGACTGGGACTTGAACAGCCTGAAGGTGGGAGAAGCAATCGTAGGTTTACCGTTTGAACAACCATTTCGGTTTTATTTTGAAAAGTATAGTGGGCAGTATTAAAAGAATATAAAGTTTTTTCGGGAAAAGCGTATTTATTATGATATATAAAATAGAAGCCCGGAATTACTTTAAGACAAAAGAAAGGAGAGAGGAAAAATGTCTTCAGAAAAAAATACTGACGCAGAAATGTTAATTCAGAAAGGTTACAAGCTTAAGATTCCGCAGTTGATGCACCAGCCAGTTGTCATTGCCGTTGATGTCAATAATTCTATGAACACCATGGAGGCGGGGCAGCAGAAAACAAACTTGAAGTTAATACAGGATGTGATCAATCAGATTGGACAGGATTCAGAATTGAAAGAGGAAGACAAGAAGACGATTGACCTCTGTGTTATGACATTTTCAGATGATGATGGCATGGAAGGTTGGCTGCCCTTATCAGAGTATCATGGTGGAACTACACGGAATAAGACAGAGTTTCATGATGTGGTGAAAAAGTCATTGAATGCGGTACGTACCATAAAAAAAATCTATACGATGCAAGGAATTCTATGCAAATGTCCGTTGGTTTTTATTATTACCGATAGAGACACGGATCCGAAGTACAATAGCAGTGAAGTCGCAGAAGTAAAAGAATTGTGTGAAAGATATGTAGATACCAACAAAGTAGCTCTTGATGTTATTCTATTGCCAGGTGGAACTGCTTCGGGTGTCGAACAGTTGAGTTCAAAGGTAAAGATTTATAAAGTAGACGATTGTACATATGAATTATCAGTGGTCAAAGAGTTTATTAATGCATCAATGAAACATAGAAGTGGGCCTTGCCCAATTGGGGTGCAGTCGCAGGATTTTTGGAATCCTTGGATAAGCCAGCCTGTAGGAAAAATATCCAACGAAAATCAATGTGTTGCGGACGATGCAGATGTCTGGGCATGATTTAGAAAAAAATAAAAATTCTTTCGGGGAAAAGCTGGATATTCAGATATATATAATAGGAACCCACAAATTACATTAAAGATAAACAAGGAGGAAGAAAAAATGTCTTCAGAAAAAAATGCTTATGCAGAAATGCCAGTAACTCAGAAAGTTTACAAACTTGAAACACCACAGTTGCTTCATCAGCCAATGATTGTTGCTGTTGATGTCAGCACTTCCATGGACTTCAAGGAAGAGGGACAACAGAAAACAAACCTGAAGTTAGCCGAGGATATGCTTAATCAGATTGGACAGGATCCGGATTTGAAAGGGGAATACAAGAAGACGACAGACTTCTGTGTCATGACATTTTCGGATGATGTTACTACAGAAAAAGATTGGGCGCCCTTATCAGAGTATCATGGTGGAATTACGCTGAATAAAGTGGGTGTGACGGCTTTTCATAATGTAGTGAAACAGTCATTGAATGCGGTACGTGCAATAAAAAGCTCCTATAAGACGAAGGGAATTCAGTGCAAACGTCCGCAGATCTTTATTATTACGGATGGATATTCGACAGACCCGAAGTACAACAGCAGTGTAGTTGCTGAAGCAAAAGAATTATGTGAAAAATATGTGGATACGAACAAAGTAGCCCTTCATGTTATTCTGCTGCCAGGTGGAACAACTTCAGATGCCAAACAGCTGAGTTCAAATGCAAAGCTTTATAAAGTAGATGATTGTGCGTATGGATTACCGGCAGTCAAAGACTTTATTAATGCATCTATCGTGGCATTTTCCAGTTCGGCTCCAGGAACGACTGCACAGATTCAAGTGCCGGATCAGCTGAAAACAACACAGGATGTAAAGAAAACATCCACCGGAAAACGTTACGTCACACAGGATGTAGAAAAAGATACGTGGAACTAAGAATTTATTGTTTGATAACAAAATAAAAGTATAATTATTTAAAAAAGTGTCGGGGAGCAAAGCAGTCATTTGCTCCCCGATGGTGAAATTATATATGGGAGGAAAGTTATGTTATCAAGTTATTGCTTTTCAATTGTGGGAAAAGATCATATTAAAAAGCATATGCCTTGCCATGATTCCAGTTTGATTGCAGCTATTTCTTCATCATGGAAAATTGCAGTAGTGGCTGATGGCGTTGGAAGCTGTAAGCATGCGGAAACAGCCTCCAAAATCGCAGTGGAGACCGTTGCAAAGTTAATAAAAGAGCAATTTCCACCATTTGTTTCAGATGATCAGACATATTTCAGCGTTATTCGTGCGGCAATGCATGGCGCTGCAAATGCGATTGAAAGATACGTAGAAAAAAATGATGAAGGAAACGAGCGAGAATATCAGACAACTCTTTCGGTTGCAGTTATGAGTAGCAAATTGTTGTACTATGGAAACGCAGGTGATTCTGGAATTATTGCATTGGATGATCAGGGAGAATATCATTTAGTAACAGAGCAACAAAATGATGATGAGGGACGTGTTTATGCAATGCCATCAAATCGCATTTTTGAAGTGGGAAAAGCAAAATTCACTCCGGTTGCAGCATTATGTATGACAGATGGAGTATATAACAATGTAGTTCCTTTTTTACTGCATGATTATAAATTTCAGGTAAATGTGCCGTTTGCTAATCTGTTTATTACATATGCATTAGGGTTGGGAAAATCTAAGGAGCAAGAAACAACAGAAAAGTGTAAAAAGGAAGCGATTCAATATTTGCAGTCTGATGAATGCAAAGACATGACAGATGATTTAAGTGTCGCGGTACTGGTTAATACGAGTTCTGGTTTAACCAGGGAAGAAATTAAATGGGAAGAGCCGGAAATTGACTTTTATGCTCTTAAGTGGAAAGAAATTTCTATTTATCCATCTGAAGAAATCCGAAATAGCGTATTTTATAAATACATTCGTGAAAAGAATCCGGATTGGACAGAAAAACAGATAACGGAACTTTTCAAAAAGTATACTGGTACTCCGAAGCAAGAAGAGATTCCTAAAGAAGAGAAAAGAACGAAATCGGATTCTTCTGAGGAGCAAAAAACGCAGAGCCATACCCAATCAACGGAGGGGGAGAAAAAGCGAGGACAGGAGAAAATACATAGCAATAAAACACATAAAAATAAAACAGAAAGTGGATTGTACGATTTTTTGAAAAAAAAATTGTAAAGATACAGAAGCTGATATTTATAAGGAAAGGACAATGAAATGATTGCTTATGATATAAATGGTAGAAGCTATTCCCTTAACGAAAGCAATTTGGGCGGGGGAGAAGGTAAATTATATTCTGTTGCTAATCATCCAGAGTTGTATGCCAAAATTTTTAAAGAAGAAAAGCGTACAAGAGGAAGAGAAGCCAAAATTCTTGAATGGGAATATATGTTTGAAGCAAATGAACTCGATAAGAATTTTAGTGATCAGGTTGTTATTCCTCGAAAGTGTTTATATTCACAGAAAAGTGGTCAGAACATTCAAACGTTTTTGGGATATTTAATGGAAAAACAAACGTCCTTTAAAGTATTAAAAGATGTTTATGTGGAAAACGATCTTAGTTATGCGCAAAAAGTATGGGCTGCACGGAATTTGTGTATTTTGACAAACAGAGTACACTCGGCGCAGCGGGGAATAACAATCGGAGATTACAATGCAGATAATATTGTTATATTTCCTCAAACCAGTACGGCTAAATTTATTGATGTGGATAGTTTTCAGCTGACAATCCACCGCAGTAATAAAAGAATTCTTTGTCCTTGTACAGTAGGTGTGCCCGAATTTATGGCACCTGAAATTGCCAGAAGATTGAAAAAGGAAAAAACAGATTTGGAAAATGTTGATCAAGATGCGGATAATCCGGTTTTTAATAAATATACGGATTTTTATGCAATGGCTTATCACATTTTTGCACTTTTGATGAATGGAAGTTCACCGTTTGCATCTATGGCTAACATGGAAGCGATTTCACAGCATCCATCGAAAAATGTATCGTCAATCGATATTGATCAATTTCATGCGGCAGAAAAAGGAGAATTCGTGTTTGTACGTCATTTCCTTTTCAAAAAAGCACCAGAGTATGCACCAAAATACAAAATGCTTTCTCAAGAATTGCGGAAGTTATTTGAACGCGCTTTTATTGGAGGAGCCAAGGATCCAACCGTTCGACCAGATGCCATGGAATTTTATAATGCGCTTACAGAATATTTCCAATCTTTAAAAAAATGTGAATGTGGGCACTATATGCCTTCGAATTACAAGGGAGAATGTGAGTGGTGCAGAATAAATCGTGCAGAAGGTTAAACAAATTATATTATGATGAAACATGAAAAAAGCAATAATGAAAAAAAGATAGAAATACCAGATAACCAGATTGTATATGACCAGCGGAAGGTAATAAACCAGACAATAGCAATAAGAAGAAAAAGGTCTCTTGAGAATAAAAGAAGAGTTGCTATTAGTAAATGTATAAATATAGTTTCTTTTTTGCTGATAGCTGCGGCAGTCCTTTTTCTGCTTCGAGTTCTGCAGATAAAAGAATTTGGTCAGATAAACCAGAAGAGAATTTTCCAAAATCTGCAAAGATTTTATAAAGAAAATGGCATAATAATAGCAGTACATGCGAAAAAAAATCTTTTAGTGATACAAAAAGCAGTAGCTTCTACCGTCTTTTCATGTATAGTACCAAATTTTGTGTATTTTAGTGTGGGACTACAGGAGTTACCAGGCAGAATTAGCACTAATATTCATGTAAAAGAAGGAATAAAACAAATATGGAATTGTGCTGCTGTTAATATCCAGGTGATAGTAGCAGGAATTCGGAAGTTTATTTCCATAATATCAAACAACCTTTGGTACGTTTTGGATAAAGTTCAAGAAATAGTTACTAAGTTAATAAGAAAAAAATAAGAAGCTTAAAAGGGAAAAAGTATGTTTTATAATATAGCACTAAGAACAGGAATAGCACTTAATTTTATTGCAATCATATCAAACATGTTAATTTGTTTTATAAATGATGAAAGCAGATGGAATGGGCAGATGAAGACGATATCATCCAAATGTAGAAATATTGGCTTGATTTACGTCGCATTAGCTTGGTTTGTTGGAAATGGGGAATTTGTAACTGCGGGTCGGGACACTTACGCACAAGTAGCTTATTGGATGCAAATATTTTCCAGTGGATGGATCATTGTTTTTGTGGCCACGTTGTTTTCAAAACTTTGGAAAAAAGGTGAAGATCTTTCTGGAAAAGCGTTGGTGTCTGCATTATTGTATTTTGTGATTGCTTATTTAATTCATTAAATGAGAAAAATCCAGTACAGTGGATATTGCTTATACAGAATATACTCAGATGATTTCAATGTGGATTGAATCAAAACAATATGCAGAATTGTCATTAAATTATAGTAAGGCGACAGCATTTTTTGCAGCAGCAACTTATTTAGAACAGAGGTAGATTATAATTCAAAGAGAAGTAAAAAGTGTTGTAACGGGAGTTGCGCTGGTGATAGTTTGTTCGTTTATAAACGAGAAAAATCTAAACTAATTATTTACTAAGTCCTCAAACATGAGTACTGCATATCAAAAATCCCCGCATTTTAGCGGGAATTGAGAGGATTTTATAGAAATGAACAGGCACAGCATAGAAAAAATCAAAATTTTTATTGGGAAAAGTTTATTCACGGAGATATAGATAATAAGCACTTGATTCTCCGGTATTATATAGAAAAATATCCGATAGTTTTTCAATAGCCTGGATACCTTGGTAATGAGAGTGATTATTCGGAGGAGGTTTCTGCCCGACATTTGATTTCTGCATTAACTGTGCACTTTTCGTTGACCTATTAGTTGTAAGAGTGGTTCGGTGGGGAGGATATAGAAATGAAAATGGTCAAGTCAGTTTATACAAAAATACTCGAGAATGTTCCTGATCACATGCCTGAGACTGGTGGTATGTTAGGTGGACAGAATGGAATTGTCACAAAGATTGTGTTTGATGACGGAAAAGAGGACGATTTTAGAAGATGCCATTATACACCAAATGTTGTAATGCTTAATGGCTGTCTCGTGGAATGGAGTAAAAGCGGGATTGAGTTCTATGGTCTGTTTCATACTCATTTCTACGGGGTATCATCGCTGTCTAAAGGAGATGAAGTATATATTAAAAAGATATTAGAGGCAATGCCACAATCCAAGAAAGAGTTGTTCTTTCCGATTGTTGTGCTGCCGGATAAAAAAATCATATCATATCGTTGCTATTTAGACGGAAGCAATTTGATTGTTGCTGAAGATCCGGTCATGTGTGTGGCGGATTTTGAAAATAGTTTTTGAAAAGGAGATAATAAGATGAAAGAAGAAATGAAGAGCACCCAGACTATTGAGATTCCGGAAGGAACTTTTGAAGGCAACTGTTCTGATTGTGTCTATGCAGACTGGAATGATACGGAGCGCTACGGTAGAGTATATTGCCGTGGTTCTTACGGCGGATATAATAATCCGAGCGATAGAAATGGTTGTTTCCATTATAAATAAGAAAATGATGCTCCATTCAGGAGTTGTCAAGCCCCATAATAATTGATAAATCAGGGCTTCCCACAAATTAGCAGAAGATATGTTATGTGTACATCCCTGGATTTGATTTTACCAATCCAGGGATGTCTTTGCAGTAAGAGAAATTTCTTTTGCAATAGATAATTGCCTGAAAGTAGTTTTAGAAGGAAGAGAGAGAGTTATGAAAAAGATAAAACGTATTTTTATAATGCTGTTGTGTGCAAGCATGCTTTGGGGATGCGGAAAAAGCGAAAGCACTACAGAAACCGTGAGTGAATCAGCACCGAAGGATCTGCGGGAACTCAATGAAGAATGCATCACAGTAGAAACTGGTGAAACCGAAATGGATACGGAAACCGAGGGAACGGTGCAGTTAAGTGTAGAATTCCCGGATTACAAGAGTTTGTATCTGGAAGCGAATGAATCAGAGGATCCGGAAGAATTTGTTCAGGAAGCTTTGCAGCAAAAGAAATTTAAAACCTGTAAAACTGAGATTACGGCCAGAGTTACTGTTGAGAATGGAGAAACAGTGATTTATAAGGAAGAGGCCATTAACCAGTTACTTGAAAAAGAATTTACAGACGCAATCAACGCACTGGCGGAGGAGTAAAGGGTATGAAGAGAATACTGGCTGCAATGTTGATCATCAGTATGACAGCAGGAATGACGCTGCAGAATGTTAAGGCGTCGGATGAAGAAGTTTATTACAGTGAAAGCCAAATAGAAAGCATTGCTCAAAATTATACAGAGAATGAATCGTTATTTGAAAAATGTTTATGTTCGGATGAGGGAATTGCCTATTGGAAGATGATGCATAAAATTAATGCGGATCATGCATTTACGTGGGCGTTGGATATTTCTTCGAAAATGATCGAGGAATACCCGGATAAAAAACGATACGCGGAAATACTCAGCTGCTTAATCAGTATGCAGACAGGAAATGTTGTTGAACAGGTTTCCGAACAGAGTAGATTTGATCATCTTAAAGATACGGAAGACATCACATGGAATGCGATGGAGATTGCAAATGAGCTTGTAGGAAAGACAGGAGTTATTGGTTCTATCAATGATATAGTGGGAAAGATATTTGATGGAACATCAACTGTTATTAAAAGTAAGGAAATTGCTAAATATTATGAAACGATATTCCAGGATTATGCAGAATCAACGATGTTTCTGGATGCAATTGTTTCATACAGTGAGAATTCAGAGTTAAAAGAAGTGGCTGGTGAATTAAAAAAGGCAAGCGATAGTTTGCTTGAGAAAAGATTGGAATGTTTGGCAGATATAAGTGAAGAAGTGGCCGAATATGAAGCCAAGATTTTTTATGAAAATTTAGGAGTTGAACTGTTAAAACAATCTGATGTTTATAATACGGATGATTCGGTCAAATTTTTTGCAGATGAAGCGATTAAAATTACAGAAAATTTTTCAGATGCAAAATTGGCGTTTAACGTTATGATTTATGCGGGAAATTTAGCAGCTGGAACAAATAATACATATAATCGCTATCAGGAAATGAAAGTTGTTGCAGATATTTCAGATGCATTATTGAAAGCAAGTGAAGCGGTGGAAGTGCCAAATGATACGACAGCAGATGAGGTGAATGCATTAAATGAAAAATGCTATTACTATAAGAGTCTGATCGTGAATCATGCGCGTGGAGAATATCTTGTACATCAGCTGCTCATGAAAGATGCCGAGGGAGTATCTTCATTTCGATGGCTGCAGGAGTATTTCAGCGGAAATGGCATGAAAACGGATGAATGGTACGACAGCCAGATAGAAGTGCTGGTTAAGTGCTATAATGCGATAAATAATATCTTCCAGGTGGAGGAGGTCCACGATACGATCGAAGTCAGTGATTACTTAAAATCGTATGATCAGCTGAAAGAGCTGCTGGCGATGCAGCCAGTGGATTATTGGCAGTTCCCGGACTCGGAATCCTATATGGTCGATGACTTTTATGTAGAGTGGAAAAATAACATATTCAGCATGAAGAATGAGGGAGCGTCTTACGTAACGTTATATGGAACAGCCCTTGGAGACAGCATGACGGAAGCTGAGCAGGCTTTAACGGAAAATGGATGGGTAACATATACTGAATCTGAGTCAGGCCATTCCTATCTTACTCTGATAGAGGAAGAACTTTATTATGTTGAGCTTGATGCTGATGAGAATGGCAATTTAAAGGATTGGTATCTCAATAACTGGCCAGAGGGAGAAGGTATAGCCAAAGCGTTAGAGAATTTAACGGGTGAAAAAACAGACCAGGAAGATTCCTGGAAAAGTGCATATTTAAATTATATCGAAACCAATACGCAAATAGAAGATCCGGAAAAAGGAACACACAGGGAGATTTATAAACTCCTTGATTTGAACGGGGATGGACTTCCAGAACTGTATATTAATTTCGGAAGCACAGCAGGTGGAGATGCAATACTCAGCTATTTCAATGGGGAGATTGTAGAGCAGAAAATGTATAATTATGGTTTCCGTTATATTGAAGGAGCAAATCTGTTTCGGGATTTCGGCGGACATATGGATGAATACTATGACAAAATATATACCCTGGAAAATGGAAATTTTGTCCTGCTTTATAGCGGAGAATATGGAGCAGAAGACAATTCAAAAGTAGAATATGGTGACGATGGAATGCCTGTTTATCGGTATTTCTGGGAAAATGAAGAGGTGTCATCAGAAGAATATGAGAGAAAACTGAATGAAGTTTATGACACGGAAAAAGAAGTAAAAATATTTCAGGATGCACAATATGACAGTGAAAAGGGAAGATATGTAGGAAATGGACTTTGCGACTATCAGGAAATTATAGAAGCAATAGAAGAAACTTCTGTTTTGAATTAAATAGCAATAAATTAAAAGTTTTTGTCGGGAAAATGATATTAACAGAGAATTATATAATGAAGCAATGATAGCTTTCCGGAATGAAAGACACGGAGCGCCTATGGAAGAAGGGATGGTGTGTGTAGTTATGAAAAGATGACGGAAAAATAACAGGAAAATGCAGAGAATCCAATACGATTCAGAAAGGAAAAAATATGTTTCAGAAGTTAGATGATTTATTGATGAGATATGAGGACCTCACAGCGGAGCTTAACAATCCTTCAGTTGTGGAGAATCAGACACGTTTTAGAAAGCTTATGAAGGAGCAGAGCGACCTTACTCCGCTTGTCGATGCATACAAGGAGTACAAGGGCTGCCAGCAGACTGTTGCAGACAGCCTTGAGATGCTTGACACAGAGAG
>OHLR01000384.1_pt1 | contig 22924 bp, 28 predicted proteins | sample 1569141 | NCBI WGS metagenome assembly OHLR01 (sample SAMEA3879553, study PRJEB24766) | human gut metagenome | biome: human-associated habitat; feature: feces | place: USA | collected 1985/1987
CACCCGCAATGACATGCTCTAACTCCTGACATACTGTTGTATACCCTCAAATAAAAATTAGTGTTACTACTAACATTTATAACAACTGGGGAACTACAGCATGCCCTATCCATATTATCATCTGACATATAAGCCCCCGCATCAGTAGCTCCACTATTAGTTGAAAAAACCATAACCATTCTGGATGCAGGAGTTCCATACATCTTTGCAAACACTATTCCGACATATGTTCCAGCAGGAAGTGTCACGCCACATGTAATATTAACATTTTTGTCATATCCATATATAGGTGCCGAAATACCACCAGCACTATTAGCATAATTTGCAGATTTAGCATAGTTTACGCTAAAGTTTGATGGATTATATACATACATGTTTGCACCATCATTTCCACCCCACAACCAACTTGGCTGTCCGCCTTGTCCAGACCAATTCCATTTCATACCATTGATTGTTCCTGAGACGGTGAGGTTGCCCGACACAGATAATACGTCAGCAGATAGTATAGACGCATGTGTTCCATTCGGATTCGAATAAAAATACCCTTCATTTTCATATCCCTCTGCCATATATATGCCCAAAGCATTAAAATCTCCTCGAAACTTTTCAGATTGACAAGCAATTCCATCAGAACCTATCTGTGTAGCTATGGTTCCTATTTTATCGCCATAACCAATGGGAACATTCGTTGAGGTTAAAGCGATATACGCTAATTTGCTTCCATCGCTAGTGATATTCACGCTTCCGCCAGTAATAGTCGCCTTAGATGAGACTATTTCGCCCTCGAATTTACCGCTCGTAGCATATATCTCGCCAGTAAACTTACCATTTTTCGCCTCGATCGAGCCGTCAGTCAAAACCTTAAAATTCTGGTTCGCAGTCACCAAACCTTCGAGACTGATCTTTTCAGCCTTAATCGAAATCTCCTCTGCTGACTGGTTGATTTCGGAAATGATTTTTGCTTTCTCGACCTGATCCTCCGGCGCCGGTGACCAATCTGTCGCTTTGTTGCCTTTTTCGAGCTTTGGAAGCTTAAAATAAACATAATCGCCGCTTGCCGTTGGTTTCAATCCAAGATGTATACGTACTGCTGTCGTTTCCGATAATGTAAACGTAAAAGCAAATTTATAGTTCATATCACTATGGTTTAATACTACTGTGTTATCTGAGCTTTTTCTTATGTGAATATACCCAGCTTTTGAACCTTTTTTTGCCTGTCCAGATATGGTATACACACCAGCTTCTAAAGTCATATCTTGCTCTGTTGACCACCATGATGAATTTTTCGTTGTGGAAATTTTATACCATCCATCAGAATCAGCCGTAACAGTCGTACCAGATTCCGGAGTCCATTTGGTTAGATCTCCGGAGTTTAATAACAAATTCCTTCCACCAACCTGAATTCCTTCCGGCGTACTACCAACACTATACGACGTGGATGTTGTATTATCGGTATATGTGATGATTGTTCTTGTCCACATATACGGTTTTGACGCATCTGTAGATGGCACTGACGCAGACCATGTTCCGGTTGGTACAGTGGTTCCAGATGCTCCAGCTTGATATGTTACTGCCGTGGATTTGATACCTTTTCCAGCTGCTCCATCCTTGCCGTTCGTTCCATTGGTTCCATTCGTGCCGTTCGTTCCATTACGTCCTACACTGTACGACGTAGATGCTGTATTGTCAGTATAGGTGATGATTGTCCTTGTCCAAAGATACTGTCCTGCCGATACCGTTGGAATCGTCGCACTCCACGTTCCAGTTGGGGTTGTTGTACCGCTAGACGATGCCTGATAAGTCACCACAGTTGATTTAACACCTTTACCGGTTGCACCAGTGTCGCCCTTGGCTCCTGTATCGCCTTTCTGTCCGGTTACACAAACTGCCGTGGTAGTAGATGTCGTATTGTCTGTATAGGTAATGACAGATCGTGTCCAAATATACTTTCCATTCTCCCAGCCGGGATATGTCGTACTCCAGCTTCCTCCAACTAAAGAGGTTGCCGATGTAGATTTATAATACTGCTCGACAATCGACTTTACTCCTTTTCCAGTTGCTCCATCCTTGCCGTTCGTTCCATCCGAACCATCTTTACCATTTGTGCCTGCCGCACCTGTGATACAGACTGGCGTCGTCTCTTTCGTAGAGTTGTCCGTATACTTGATAACTGTCTTTGTCCAGATATACTTCCCATTCTCCCAATCTGGCGAGGTTGTTGCCCACGAACCTCCAGAAAGAAAAGTAGCCGATGTCGACTTGTAGTACATGACATCCACCGATTGTACGCCAACACCATCTGCGCCTTTCTCTCCTTGATCTCCTTTATCACCCTTCGCTCCGGTAGCTCCCTTATCTCCATACACACCAATAACCTTCTTTGCAGTATCTACCGAAGTATTGTTCGTATATGTGATCGTTTCATAGTTCCAAAGGTATTTGTTTGTTGCTGTCATCGTCGGTACTGTTGTAGACCATGATGTTGGTACTTTAGTATTCGAGGTTGATACAGCATAAAACTCCTCTATCTCCTTAATTCCTATTCCGTCAGTTCCATTCGTGCCGTCACTTCCGTCCTTACCATCGGCTCCTGGATTTCCTCTATCACCATACGCACCTATAATACATGGCATTGATGTACTTACGATCGTTCCATCTGTCAGTTTTACAACCTCATAATTCCACAGATACTTTTTACTTGATGAAACTGACTGCACTGTTGTTGTCCATCCAGCTGTTTTCGCTGTGACACCACTTGAAGCAGATGTCGCCAAATAATAGTTGATAACTTCACTGATACTCTTACCGTCGACGCCATCCTTACCGTCAGCTCCTGGTGCGCCATCTGCGCCCTTATCTCCTTGGTCGCCTTTTTCTCCCTTCGCTCCGGCAGCTCCGTCTTGTCCTTTGTCGCCTTTCGGTATCACGAAATCAAGAATCATATTCTTGTTGTCTCCGGCATTTTTCACTTCCGCATCTGAACCAGCGCCACCTGTTGTCACTGATCCTATTTTGATGCTCACTGTCTGCCCAGATTCAGATCCGTCACCAGAAGATGGATATGGACCCGCAGACACGCTCACTGTATCTGCTTCACAATCATAAGATATTGATGTACTGTTATTACTGATATTGACTATTTTCTTAGATACGGACGCAACTACATAAGTGCCTGTAATCTGCTCCCTTGCCCCTACCTTGTCATTTACATCAAATATATATTGATCGTTACTGTCCAACGAAAAATCGACCGAGTCACTTGCAAAAGACTCTGTTATCTTATCAATTCCACCCTGAATCAAATCCTCATCTGATTCAGCATTGGAATTGTCGTAGATCTCACACATCTCATCCAATCCGGTAAGTGTCTGTGTTCCACTGATATTACCAAGCAAATCGCAGTAAATGTGAATTACTCGTCTATCTTTCAGGTCACCTCGTCCAAGACATATAACATGATTGATATGCTTGCTATTTCTCTTAATTGTGAAACTTATCTGATCTGTATCAAACTGCTCATCCTGACTATAATCAGCAAGAGGACTTGCCGATAACTCAACAAATCCTCTATTAAATACCATATTCAGTTTTGCATTGTATGCTTTCAGCATCTTTATGATGCCTGTATAACCCTTTATATAACGATTCATCTGATAAGATGATATCTGTATCTTTGAGTTCAAAGTGCTTACCTTGAACAGCTCCGAAAGTCCCATCCGTTCAATCAAAAGCTTTAACACTTCGTTTGCTTCTCCAGATACGATCAAATAGTCTTCGCCTTCATCTGGTTGCAACACTTTAGACTCAAGTATGCCATGCCATGTACGGCCAGAGTACGTTACAGTCGTCTCGTCTGTATCAACGCCAACGGAATCTATCACTCCGCCATATTCTTCGCCCTCAAAATAAAGATAATAACCAGTTTTACATACGTTATTATTGATATTTACTTTACATTCAAAATCATTCTCGTCGCTTCCATATGCAAGATCTAATGTATAATCTTTGAGCACATCGATATCTTTTTTGGATTCATTCATATAAATTAAGTCCATCTTGGTATGCTCCTCTCTTCCAACAATGTAATATCAAATATCAGATTTGACGAAGTAGCTACATCCATTACGCCCGGCGGGATCTTTTGAAATATATAAGAATCTCTATTTCGCAGATCAAAACAATTCCGCTGACTACCGTCGCTTTCATACAAGATTATTGTCTTTTCTACAGAGTCAATCGTCAGGTACTCGTTTGCTTCAATATCAACATCCACCGAATACATATGTCCTCCAAGCAATATCTCTGGACTTTTGCATGGTCCATAAATACGCATCCGAAAATTTGTATTTACAAAATCCGCATTTTGCAGTTTTTTACCAAGAATATTTGATGTGTAATCATATGGATGATCGTTATTATAGTCTAAGTTTTTACCAACTATCTCCTCATTTGAATTGAATGTAATAATCGTTTCTTTTATCCATTGCGGATAATCCGTCTGAATCGTCAACGTATTCTTCATGTATCGCTTATTATAGGTGTATTTTGACGCCTTACATCCTGTGACATAACACCGCATATAGTAATCGCCAATATAAAGTTTTCCATGCTTTCTGGCAACTACATCCTTTTCACACACCTCAAACAAACGATTTCTACTTTCTGTGCCCTCGTCATCATTTCTGCATGCAAAAACGACTGGCAACGACTTCTTGACAATTCCCATCTTAAATGACGATATTTTGTCATTCATGCTTGTAGCTGTCCATGCGAAATCATGCAGATCGTTCTCGTTGATATAGATGCCATTCGCACCAAATTCAATTACCTCGTTCATATGATTGACATATCGTGCTTTTTCTATCAAGTTGCCGTCACCTCTTTTACCATTCTTGCAAATTCTCTCTTATCAACTTTCATATTCACGGATTCCATACCCTCAAGTATCAGATCTGGGAGCCGCTCTAACAGCTCATATATAAGCTCAAGCAGTGCATTGTCATTTTTGCTTCCAGATGATGACTGACAATAATCTAACGCATTCTTCATATCCTGCGCTACTCGCGAAATCCACATGCGATTCTGATGCAGCGGTACAACCGCTTCCGCTCCGTCACCTTCCAGAAGTGCAATCTCACCTTTCTCAACAACACCGCCTTTTGCATGCTTTCTAGCAGATGTAGATTTATTAGTTATTTTTGCCGTTGCGCTGCTTTTCAGCGATGACGTATCCACTTGAACATTAACATCCTGAATAAATAAATTATGCAAAAAATCCTTAAACCAACTCGCGATATTCGGTGCAACCTCTTTCAAACCTTGCCACAATTTATTCATAAGTCGTTTTCCTGCTTCCCACATTTCACCAAGGCATTCACCAATTGCTCTCACAATAGACGCTATAATCTCTGGCATTTTCGAAGCTAAAGCATTCTTTATTTCCGCAAGATTCGTAATAAGTGCCATAAACAAATCTACGCCAGCGTAAATCATATCATCCAGATGCTCAAGCAGAGCACCTGTTATAGCCTCAATAATTTGTGGCAACGCCTTACAGATTGTATCGATAATCTGTGGTAGTGCATCGATCAACGCAACAAGCAATTTAACTCCAGCCTGAATGATTTCATCAATATGCGAAAGCAGCGCCTCAATTATACTCGATATAATTTCTGGCAATACCGAAACTATCGTATCGATTATCTGCGGCAACGCATCAACCAGTGATGTCAATAATTCAATTCCGCACTCGATGATCATAGGTATACAAGATAATATATTTTCGACCATCTGCGTAATAATCCCCGGAAGCTCCTGAAGCAACTGCGGTACCGCCTGCAAAATTCCATTCGCTAAACCTAACAGTAACTGAATGCCAGTTTGCACAATCTGTGGCACGTTCTGAATCAATGTTGATGCAAGTTGACTTACAATTGTAATTGCTGTCGATAAAATCGTCGGAATGCCATTTGTAAGTCCCTGTGCCAAGCTCTGTATCAACTCAATACCTGCATCGAGTATATCTGGCAATGCCTCTACAAGTCCTGATACAATCGCTCCTGCTATTGTAACCGCCGCATTAAGAATCATCGGCAAATTAGTTACTATTACACTAATAAGCTGGTTGACAATATTTTTGAAGCATGGTATTAGTTCTGGCACCGCCTTGAGCAATCCATCCAGTAACGCCCGGATCATGCTCGTTCCTGCTTTGATCATACTCGGCAGCGTCGTTGATACGATATTTGGTACCGTCTTTGCAATCACCGGCGCAAGCTTCTCTACGAGCGTACCAACACCCTTCAAAGCGATTTCCACTCGTGGCAGGATATTTTCGCCTGCTGTAGTGACTGAATCTACAAAATTATTGACAAGCACATCGAAATCCTGTGTATCGTCTGCAATACCGACTACCAGATTCTTCCATGCCGCTTTCGTCATGTTCACAGATCCCTGAATTGTTGTTGCCGCTTCCTTTGCGGTAGTACCTGTGATGCCCATTTCTGTTTGCACAACATGAATCGCATCTACGATATCTGCATATGATGATAGATCAAACTTCTGTCCTGATAGCTTCTCCGCATCTTCCAAAAGTCGTTGCATCTCTTCCTTGGTACCGCCATAACCTAACTTGAGGTTATCAAGCATAGTGTAGTTTTGCTTTGCGAATCCCTGATATGCATTCTGGATGGATTCCATTGAGGTACCCATCTTATTTGCATTATCGGACATATCCGTGATTGCTACATTCGCCTTTTCAGCCGCTGCCTTTGTGTCTCCATCCAAGCTCTGTAACAATGACGCCGAAAAGCCTGTGACAGTTTCCATGTACTCGTTTGCAGACAATCCAGCCGTCTGATATGCGTTTGCAGCATATTTCTGTACTTCACTTGCCGAATCCTTGAACAGTGTCTCGACACCGCCGACCAACTGCTCGTAATCCGAATATGCTGTCACAGCACTCTTTACAAGTGCCGCCGTTGCTGTTGCAGCTACCGAAGCCGTAGCCACACCCCACTTTGCAATCGTCCCGATTCCTTTGAGAAACACATCACCTACTTTTGACGCTTTACCGGAAACGGAATCCAAGCCGTCTTCCGTTTCCTGCTGCCCTTTGAGTGCGATTCGACCAAAGATCTTAAATAATTCCATCGCATTCTCCTTTTAAACCAATTCAAAGCCGAATGCATTCATTGAATTTTCCACCATCGCTTTGATCTCTTCGTCAGATAGCGATTTCTGAGATGATGCCTGAGCATGTACACGATTTACGAAATCCTCATAGGATTCTCCCTGCACCTTATTCAAAAAGAACTCCCACAGCACATCTTCTTCGGTATCCTTGTTCGTCCGCTTCACAATTGAATCCACGAACTCTACCAAGCGCTCTGTCGCAATCATCTCATCCATCAATAAAAAAGGACTTGCATATCGCTTGAATAACAAGTCCCAAAACTCTAAATCACCTACCCGATAGATTTCAAAGCAACCTTGAAAAAATCTGCGAATCCACTCTGTTTGACCACATCCATAATCATCGTAAGGAACATTCCTGGATTCATATCTTCCAGTTCCTTTACTGTCATACCTGACAGATTCGAGAGAAGCTGATAGATGTATTTCTCAGCATTCGGCAGATTCTCCAGAATAACATCGCCAATCTCAAATGCAATGCCCATACCGAGCTCTTCTACATCCTTCATAGTGATCTTCTGATTCTGCATAGATTTTTCTATCAAACGTTTTGCTTCATCCGATGAAAAGCAATCAGAAAACTTGCTGATTTTAATACACGAAATAATCTTCATCATTGGGAAGATATCTTTCGAATTCAATGCTCGCAATGTATACGGCTTTTTCTCTTCCTGTACAGCTTCTTCCACTGTTCCATGCATTACTTCTGTTTCTGTTGTCATTTCCTTTTCCATAGTTACTTATCCTCCTAATATTCGGTATTACGCTGCATCATCCAGCAACTGATCAACTGTATTACTCTCAACAACTTCCTTCGGCATATAGATATGATACGGAAGCACATTCGTCATAGCGCCTGCCTTGAGCTCAGCATAGCAATCGAATGTCGTTGGGATTGTTGATGCTTCTTTGTTCTTCGTATCTGCCGACAATCCAGATGTACAAAGTGCATAATCAAATAATACGATCACAGGTGTTCCGTTCGTCTTGTATCCGACGCATGCAAAATTCTCGACATAATCGCTGTCTTCGATTGTTGCCTTAGATTCAATCACATCCATTGTTTCATCTACCGACGTGCCTTCCTGTCCGATTGTTGTTGCCTTCAACCAGTCTTTTGTGAGCTCGACCATATTCGTCTCAACCTTTGCCGTCTCGCCGACTTTCTGCACAAGTCCCTTCGCATTAACAAGCACACCATCCACCGAGATATTTGTAATCTCCGGAGCAATCGTGAACTTTGTACCGCCGGATGTAGCACCAAGCAAAGTACCTGTCCAGAGCTTCTTGCTTGTGTCATACTTAAAGTTTTTGTACAGTACACACGCATTTAACAGTATCCGCTTCGGCGTATTCTCTGTTACACCAGATACGCACAATTCTCTCCATGTGTTTTCTGCCATTTATATCACCTTCCATTCTTTTATAGTCAGATTGATCTGAATTCTCTTCAATGTCCCATCTCCGGTCGGTACCGAAAATGCATTTGAATAAAAAACAGCCACACACGAACCATCTGGATTCATGCGTGACTGTGGTAAGAATCTCTCTATTGTTTCTTTGTCCTGCTCAAATAGAATCGGATTCCCACGGGTCCATCCATTTAATATAAATGTTGTCCCCTGACTTCCATCCTCTTCCTTGGTCGGAGAATCATCTTCCATGTACTCTCCAACATAATATCGGTCTGGGATTTCGCCAACCCATTCTCCGAATTGGTATGGAATCCCGCTGGACTTCATTAGTTCACCAACATAATTTAATGCTGCTATACTCATTATTTCAACTCTCCAAATATTTCATTTGCACGATTCTGAATTGCACCATTCGTAGCCTTGAAGGCTTTTTCAAGCGGTCTGTTCGGTGTCTTACCATGTGTGAAGTGTCCATTTCCCTTCTTATCCTCATAATACCAGCCGCCTTTACGACCATTACCATTCACGGCATATTCGCCAGTACCGAACTCTTCCCAGATGGCATTTTCTTCTGGAGATCCAACTGTTGCTTCTAATTCAGATTCATCGACTACATAAGTGTATGAACCTCTTGTCTCTCCGGTATCCACTCTGGATGCATTGTGTACAGCCGTCTGCACTTCTCCTGCCGCTTCTTCAAGAAATGCAATCGCTTTTTCTCTAATCGCTTTCTTGATCTGTATGGAATTATTCGTAAACTCTACCTCGGACATATTACTGACCTCCTGTGTATTTCAGATAGATTTCCAACTGCTCATGCAGCTCCATCGGATCATCAATCACCATGATGTCATACACCTTTCCATTGATCACCATCCGACTGTTCTCCGCCTTGATGCGGCTGTCGAGCTTCTTATAGTCTGCAAGGAACACGTGCGTAGATTCCTGAATCTTAGCATTGTATGTTGTGTACTTGCTGTCTCCTGTCGATAGATCAAGATACCCTGTTATATCATCCACAGTCTCCCATGTCTTATCGCATGAACCGATGATATTCGTCTCTGTCTTACAGAGCTGAATCTGACCGGTTATATTTCCGCCAATCATCTAATCACCATCCATTTAAAATCTCGCTTTCATATACGGCTTCAGGAATCCAAGAAGTGACTTTGGGTATCCCATAAGCGAATTATCGCCATCCATGTTGAAATACGTCACAGAATGTCGGCTAAGTGTCTCCGACTGAATACCGACCTTGTCCCGGTTCTCGATATCCCATTTCAGCATATTTGCTACACCGAGCTTCACATCCATAGGATATTTGACCTTCGTTACAAGTACACATATTTCATCCGAAAGTTGCTCATCAAAATCCATATGTGCATTGTCCATATCAATGCCTTTGATCACATACAATCCATCGTTATACAACGATTCCGATATTTGTACGGTGTCACCCACTGCAAACAGATTCGATGCACCCTGCAGCACTCCGCTCTTGACCTCTGCATTAAATCGTCTGTTTCTGTCTTGGAAGTTATTGTTTGTATACTTCCGTATAAGAAGCTCCAGTGCCTGAAGCTTTGCTTCAAGCACCGTATCCTTCGCAGTAATATCAATATATGATTTCAACTCTTCAACGGTCATAATCATATGATCACCGCCTTACTGCTGCTCTGTGACAGTATATCCGTCATGCTCCTTAAACCATGATGCCATACGCTCACTCTCGATCACAGCCTGTCCATTTGCAAACTGGACGCCACCGGCACCAACTCCGCAATAAGCAGGCGCATTGTTAACGACTACAAGCCACTTTACAGCCTTTGTCTCTTCTGCCTTTGTCTCTGTCTTTGCTGGCATATTTATCACCTATCCTCTCTTTGCTTACGCAATCTTGATATTACGAAGTACACCTGCATGCTGTGTATTCTTCAACACGGTTGCAGCGATCATCTCGACCTCTGCATCCTTCATTGTACCCGGCTTGCTGAAATCAGGCAGATACTTATCGATAACTGAACCACCATTCAGGCTGATGCCGTGGAATCCATCATTCACATCAAACTTGACAGCATAGATATCTGTCAGTCCTGTTGTTGCTGTCTCTGCTGATCCAATCTTTCTGCTGATTCCCTTCTTCACTACAGAATTTGCAGTTGCATTGCTTCCACTTACAGTGTAGTGGTTCTGCATATCAACAAGCTTGATACCATCAATCGTTGTAATACGCTTACCAAATGCCTCTTCGCTCTCCGTTCTGTAGCCAAGGACACGAGCAACAGTCTGAATCTTTGTGATTGTCTCCGTGTTTGTAAGAACTGCATCTGCATCAGTAGTCTTGATCAGAAGCGAAAGTGCCTCGTAGAACTCGTCTGCATTTGCCTTGATCTGGGCGATTGTAGACAGGTCAATTGACTTGGATGCACCATACTCTGTTGCAGTGCCAGCAATCATGGAATCCAGTCCCTGGAATTCCGGATGATCTGTCGATGCAGTTGTAGTAGCATCGCCATTGATCAGTGTGTAATGGAACAGAGAAACAATCGCCTTGATATGTTCCTCAATCTGATATGCGAGGTTGTCGAAGTTACCGGCTACTTTGTTAAGCACTCTGTCCATCTGTACAGCGCCACCCATGATAGCAAGGCTTGCTTCATACTCATGCTTTGTAGCTACAGAGTTTGCATAAGAACCACCAAGTTTACGGAACTCTGCTGTAGCCGGAAGCACCTTTCTAAGATACTTGTACTTCATTGTTGAACCACCGCCGGATGCTGATACACAATCATCAAATGTAAGCATCTGCAGTACGGTAGACTGTCTCAGAAAGATATCCACGATCTGCGAGAACACCTTATCGCTCATACCTTTCTTCATTTCTTCTAATGTCATTGCCATAGTTTTTCACCTTTCCTTTCTTAGCCGTTCGTTGCGGCTTCATACTGCTGTTTCAGCGCTTCTGCTAAATCCTTAGGCTCTGCAGAACCGCCAGCCGGATCTCCCTTGTCCAGCTTATTCTCAATAATCTGTCGACTTCCACCTTCAGAACTCTCGAAGTGTGCCGGGAACTGCGTCTTGAGGGTTGTGAGCATATCATCCCATCCTTTGATGTTGCCATCATCGTCGATTTTGAGTTCTTCGCCCTTCTCTTTCAGCATCTCCTTAATCTTGAAGGTCATATAATCGGTATCATCCGTCTTGGCTGATAACAAAGCGACTTTCAAAGCGGAGCTGACCTTTGTCTCTTCCAGTTCCTGCTGCAAGCGGGCATTCTCCGTCTCATACGTTGAAATCTTCTGCTGCATACCTTCATCACCCTTGGAAGCCTTCTTCAGTTCTTCAATGAGCTTATTTGCGTTGCCAATCTCCGTGTCTTTGCCGTTGATCAGACCATTCAATCTCTCGGTTTCGGAATCATACTTCTCTTTACTGATGTAATTTCCTTCCGACAGATCCGCAAATCGAACATGCTTGAGCTTGTCCTCTTCCTTCGAGTTCTGCTCATCAATCTTCGCCTGCACCTGTTTGTACAGTTCTTCTCCTAACACATCTTTCAGTTCCATAGTTTCCATCCTTTCTTGACTTTAATCGCAGTCACGCATGGCAGTTATCACTCTTGCCGGAGTAAGTATTCGTCACAGTTTAATCGCCTTAAGCCGATTTTGGGCATAAAAAAAGACCACGTTTTAATCATGGTCTAAATTACATAATTATTTTGTTACACAGAAAAAGCACCCTGCTACTGCTGAGTGCTTTCGTCTAATTTACCTTTGAACTAATATAGTTCTCATATTCTTCTGGTATTCCAATATCATATTTTTTGTAATAGTGTAAGAAATCAGCTGGAAATGTAAAATCCCCATCTTCGTATATTCCTGCTTGCGGTATTTCTTCCCCATCAAATATATCTTCGGTAGACATAGGCGCAACAGCCGAAATAGAAAGACTTTCCAGATATTTTAATATCTTATCTCTGCTAATATGATTTTTGATTTTCTTATAATCATCAAAATCATCTTCGCATTTTCCATATTTCATTCCTTTGAAAAATCCAAAAAATGTCATATTATCACCGCTTTCCTTGTGGCTTAAATGTTTTCATTGTTCCACTTCCGTCATAACCTACTTTGAAATGTCCGTCCTCATAAACATACAGCACATCTGTAGGAGCTTCTACCTCAACGCCTAGCGAATTAGCAAGCTGTTGAGCAAATCCATCATCCGATGCACCTGTACTGCATGATAACATTCGTACTTTTTGACCATTGTACTTTTCATTATGAGAAATAACTCTGGCCACATCTCTTGCAGACATATTTTTTCCTTTTTCCCCATATTCTATATAATCAGGGCTTCCATGCGCTGCAAAATCAAAATAACCGCTTTTTGCAGGTATCTTATCAAGTACCTTTCTCTCGTATGGAGTTATCATTTTATTGATATCTGCTAATGTTATTGTACCATTTTTCACGCTATTTGCAATAGCGGTTTTCTTGAAATATCTATCAGTAATTTCAAGAACTTTTTTAGAATATGTTAAATCAGTTCCGTATTTCGAAGGTAGTTCCATTCCTAATTCAACCATTTTTGCTTGCGTAAAGGCTTCTGCAAAAAACTCGTCAGGGAATTTCACTTCACTATGTTCATACGAGCTAATCCATCTTCTTGTATCATCGCCTACATCTTTTCGATATGCACTTCTAACTTTTTTTATTTCCTTCCAAAAATCTTGATTATGCGTAAGTCCACATTTATCTGCATTAGTCCCCGCTAACGTATGTGCAAACTCATGTATCGCATCTTCATTAAACGCTGAATTCAACCGCATCAGAGTACCAGGCATATTTACATCCCCTGCGGCTTTCACTGCTCCAACTGTTACCTTTTGCAGTCTTGTACGATATTCATTTGCCAAATCTGATATAATCTGTTGTTGCTGTTTATGCTTATCGGACTTTCCCTTCCAATCAAAAGAAATAACCTCTCCGTCTTTGTTTGTAGGTACTGTTTTCTTCTTATACATCGGATTGTCATCCAGCAACCGCTTATACTTCTCATATTCCTTATCGGTCATGGAATTAAGCATCTTCTCGAAGTTCTTGCCATATTTCTTCTCCATTGCCGTAACATGCTGCATATATTCGATATTCTCATCGGACCAGTATACCTTCTTCCACTCCGCATACTCTTCCGGAGATCCGAAAGCGACTGTTTCTTTCGAGAAGTTATCCATCTTCACAATACCGCAGTTAAGCGCCCATCTCGCTCTCTGATCCAGACAGCAACGGCAATTACAATCCTGTGATGGATCACCAAACAATCCCGGAGCTTCTGCCTTATATCCGGCAATCTCAAACATCTCGCCGACTTCTCGTATCTGTCCATCCAGCTCTCGGTGTTCGGATCTGGTTCTTCCGTCGAGAACTGCATTCCATTGTTTCACGACCTCTGCACCACGATCAATTGCTCTCTTTTGTGCGTCTAATGCGGCACGATTCTGTATGCGATGCCCTTCTGTCCGGGCAATCCGGATTGAATTGTTGTACGCCTTCTGGAACGGCGTATGCTTCATATTCCGTGCAAGGTTCGATGCAATGTTGCTCCATGTCATGCCCTGCGCAATTCCTCTTGATACTTCCTGTCGCACTGCTTTCTTGATTGCCTTTACATCTTCACCCATTCGGTCATACAGAGACGTGGATAGCTTGGAGTCAAGCATTACCGCCTTTGTCACAGCTTCTTGGTCTATCGGCATCACAAGCGGGATTCCCTGCCCTTGCATATCATACATAGAGCCGAGATATCCATCCTGATAACTCCGTGTCAGATAATCGGATACAGTTGCATATGAATCTGATTGCAGACTTGTAAGTGCTCCTTCCAACTGCGCCTTGATTGCTTCCTGATATTGCTTCTGATATATGATTGACTTTAAATTCTCTGGTTCAAGATCTGCCCGCATTGATAACTCCTGTATCTTTGCTTCACAATCTCTTAGAGCCTGCTCATATACACTTTTTAACTGTGCAATAACCTCTTCTTCACTATTCAGCTGTGCTTGTAGAACTTCCTTCTGTCGCTTGTTCACTCGTCACAACTCCATCCAATAGCCGCTTGGCATCCGCTGTATCTTTTTCTGCGTCCTGCGGCAGCTTGTCCTTGATCTCTTCATAGTCAATATCTAACTCATCACAAATAGCCTTGATAATCGTCTCATCATCTAATGTATCCGCTAAAGACATGATCGTGTTGATTACAACCTGATGTGCCTGCGCTTCCGTAAGCTTGATCTGTGCATTCTCCTGAGCATTGCTCATAATCACATGCTCAAACTTGAAATACACATCGGAATCCTGATAACCCTTCTTCTCTGTCTTATTGATCTCTTCAATTACAATCCGTACAAGGTGCCGGAGTAGCTTCTTCAACCGGATCTCAAGCTTATTACACTGCAGTTCCAAGAGCGAATATGCCGCCTTGATTGCAATGTTGGTCGTTGCAGCCGTATCCTTCAATCCTGCTGTATTCAGTCCCATACCGAAGCGGTAGATGTTCTTCTCATCAAGCTCCATCTTCTCTTTACGTGCCTGATACGGCACATCAACTGTCTTGATGTCGACATCGCCATTCTCTCCTGTGCCGATTATCTTCTTTGTCTTGAGATTCGTCTGCAACTCATCCATGTTGTCGCCTTCGTAACCCTTGACAACATGAAGCGGCGTGTCGAAATCAATCAGGTTATTGGATAAGCTCGATGCCATCAGATCATAATCATCAATCAGCGGTTTAATCGGTCGCAGAGACGAATGTTGCTTCTTGTTATTGTCCAACCGGAAGAACGGAATAAATCCGAGCGATTCATAATACGTATTATCTTCCTTCCCGCCATTCTTCTTGTACAGGATATGCGGTCTTGGATTGATCTCTACGGAATCATCCAGCATGAGTGCTCCATCGTCAACCATCACATAGTATGTCGTATCTTTCTCACTCCATACCTGCACACGTGTTATAACCTTATGCCCTTTGTCTATACGGTCTGTATAATAGCGAATCACATAGGCGCATCCATCGTCCGTGTCTTTCTTACGCACTTCAATAACGCCCATGGAATCAGCTGTAGCAAATGCATATCTGTCATTCGCATCCTTGTATGCATAAATGTATGAAAATCCTTTGATCTTACAGTCTGTGATACACTCAGCCAGCTCATCCATAAAGATGTCATTGTTATTGAAATACTTATCCATATGCTTCTGAAGCTCTGGATCATCTGATCGCACAATGCGTTCTCCGTTTCGATTGCCGGATAATATATACTGCACCGCCTGATCTACCAGCTCCGTAAAGAAGAGGTGCGGTATCTTCACATTGCTTCGAGTCTTATCTTCAACCAGATTGCCATCTGCATTGTAATAAAATAAGCGGTACTGCTTGATGTCATTATCGCCGTCATAATACCGCTCACCGACCTTTGCAAACCGCTTCTTCTCACTCGTTTTATCGTCGTCTATGAACTTTTTAATCTCATCTACTGTAAGCACATTCTTTGCCCTTTCTAACTAAAAAATCCATGATTGACGCTTACGCCATCCTTCGATGCCATATCGAAGTGCCGCCATCGCATCATCCATGATTGGAACCGGCTCGTCAATATACTCGCCTGTTCGTTCGTCCTTTTTCCATTTCCATTGCTGCAACTCCTTAATTGTATTTACACAATGAGGGGCAACATATATTCTTCGTCGTATAATGTGGTTCTTATCGACCACACCCTTGAGCCAGTCTATCTGAGCTTTGACTGATCCGGCGGAGCCGCCCTTGTCAACACCCTTTGCACGATATCCAGCGCCCTTCCATGTCTTGATTCTGTCCGGCTCTGCGGAATCGCACCACATAGGCTTATTCGTCGGTATAGCATGCTGAATCGCCAGCGGAATGATCTCCGCCGTTTCTTTCTCATGCACATATATCTCATCGAGGATGTATATATCATCATCCTTGATACCAAGAAGCAGGATAACGTTCGCATGGTTGAAACCGAAGTCCTGACCGATTGCGATATCATCATAATCATTCAGATTCTGAGATACATCTGCGATTTCCCAGTTATGAAGAATCAAGCCGCCTATCTCGCCCCATTCGCCAAGACCATATATCTTGTAGCCTTCAGGATCTACTTCTTTTCTACGCATCATACGGCGATGATACGCCGCATCAATAAAGCGGTTACCAAGATATGTACTATGGTGCGTCAGCACATCCGGATCATATCTGTCAAAATAGACCTTCTTTATCCAATGATTCTTATTCACAGGGTTGAAGGTCATTCTAAGCTGGTAGAACTGTCCGGGCGGCAATTCTCCACGCAATCTATCATCTATAATTTCCACATCTGCCTGCGTCAGCTCTGTTGCTTCTTCGCACCACACATCTGTGAGCTTTCCCTTCTGGAATGTGATTGACTTAAGCTTCTCTCGTTGTTTATCATCATTCATTCCACGGAATATAATGCGGTTGCCATTCGCCCGACATTCAAGCGACAACGGCGATGTGGTCATCTTCCAATATCGCTCCGCCTTGTCTCCAAACATCCGATACACGGCACCTGTGAGCTCTGCATAGGTGCTGTCTCTGTTTGTGATATCTGACTTACGGACACACACAAGGTTCCTGCCCTTGTCCTTCATTAGCCGGAGAATGTAGTTCTGCGCTGTGTCAACACTCTTCCCGGATCCTGCAGAGCCTTTCATCACAATATATCGCTTCGTGCTTCGGTCTACCTCCCGGAAACACGGATTTGCCTTTACATTCAGATTCAATCGGCATCACCGCCGGTATCTTCTTCATCTCCATAATCGATAGTCACATTCAATTCCATATCGACTTTCTCTTCCACCTTCTCGGTGTACAATCCATATCGCTTGCCCAGAAGCTCCGCCGCCTTCAGCTTGTCCTTCTCAGATGGCTCTTTCTCCATCTTCCGAGCCTTTGTGCTTCCATCGCCCAAGCCTTCAATCACAATCTCTGTCGATTTGCTCTGTCCACGAAGCACGGATGTGAGATACTTAAGCACCTCATCCTGATCGGCAATTAAGGCTTTTTCTTTCTCGGCTAGTCTATTGTCTATGTACTCCCTCATAGCTCTATTAAATTTTGAACTTGGTTTTTCTTGGCTTTTTTCATTCAGCCAATCACTTGCCTTATATGCCGTTTTCTTCGAATACCCTGCTCTGATAGCTGCTTGTGTGGCATTCAGATCAATCAGGTATTCATCACAGAATCTCTGCTGTTTGGCTGTAAGCTTAGCCATCACAATCACCATCCTTTACAATATCCATCCAAACAAAAAGCCTACCGCACCGGAGGATATGATCAGCTAAAGAGTACGGCAGGCATAAAGCAAAAGGCACCATGCAAAATGCACGATGCCTTTAACTTCCATTTATGATACATTAAATATAACACAGATTTCTCGTCTCATGTTATACAAATAAGTCAAAAAAATTACAACTTTTTCACAGTCTTTATACTGATTTTATGTGTACGTATTCAAACTATACCCTCTTTTGATGCATGACACCACATCATCAAGCAGATTTTCGTCAACAATACCCTCCAGCATATCCGCTACATCCTCTGCTACATAATCCACATCGTAGCTGTTAATGCTCCGATCTATGATATCCGTCACAACCTCCATATCATACGGTACATCCATGCCGGCACTCTTGTATGTTTCAGCATAACTTTCCAATCTGCTCTTTAATCTTTCCGGATCAATCAACTTTCCCATAGATTTTACCACCACCCTTTACAATTTCGATTGCATGTTCATAACTTCTCGCTTTCTCTTTTCCTAAATCACTGTCGTATGCATTCTCCCAAAACTTTCGCTCATCTTCCATCTGCTTCAAAACCTTATCTGTGTCATAAGCGGTCGGCTGGCTTTCAATAATTTCAATCAGCGTATTCTGCAACACACAAGGATATTCGGCAACTGTCAATATGTTCTTCAATTCATCTGCATCAATCAGTCTCATTGCTTGCCCTCCTGTTCCATCGTCCAATCAAGCATCTGTCCGCAACCACCGCAATAGCAATCATTCCATAACGAACTCACATACTCATCGCACGTCGGACATTCTCCGAAAATAGCATTAATTCCGTATACTGCCACCTCTTCCTCGGAATCTGTCTTGTGTATATTTATAACCTTCCTCGGAATCTGCTTCAAAACTTCACTCTCTGTCATACCTACACCTCCAATAACTCTGGATTATCAAAGATGTTGCCGATAACCTCTGCATTAACCATATTTATCCAATAACCTAAATCTTTTCTGTATCTTTTAGTATACTTGCCTGACCAGTCTACATAAAATCCAACATGTTCAGTTTTGGTGCTATCAAAGCAGCTCTGATAACTGCCGTATTTGATTTGCGCACAAGCATCACTAAATAAGTCTTTTACAATATCGTTCTCCCAAATCAGCTTGCAGTTCTTATCTTTCAAACCTGTGCATTGGCAGATGGTGTTTCTATCCACTTCATAACCGACAATTTTGCATTCATGTTCAGTGTATGGACTAAATTTTATTTCTTGTCCTATAATACAATGGCTTTCTCCGTCAAATAACGCACCTTGCACCCATTCTCCGTTGTCAATTCTTTTTGACTTAAATAAATATCTATCTTCCATTTTCTCCACCTCTCAATTCTTCGAAATAGAATTTTACATCGTTAGACACATACTTAACGATTCCAAACCGCTCCGCCACTTGATAAGGTATGCTGTCACGCATAAGCCTTTTATGTATTTCAGACAAGTAATTTCTAAATCCCTCGACATCTAAAGTGGCTTTATAATGGTTGCAGCTCCTACAAGCTGGCATGTAATTTGATATATCATCTTCCCCTCCAATTCTAAGCGGCTTTGCGTGATCTACCTGCATATCCTTATATTCGATCTCGCAACCGCAATAACCGCATCTATGGTTACATTTTTCATATACTAAAAGCCGTATCTTCTTTGGAATCGATTTTCTCTTGTTCATCACTATGCATCATCTCCTCCTTTTCGCCCGCTCCACAGCATCCTGTTTCATATCCAGGTAATTGCTCAGAGCATCCTTCTGTTTTCTGATACATTCATTTTTCTTCCGTTGCTCCGTGGCGAATGCTTTATAGCCTTCACACTCGCCATGGCAACCTACCTTTCTATCCGTACATCCTTTACATGGATATTCACTCACAGCTTCAACCCCTTCCGAAAACGATACTTCCCGCTGTTCTCCGGAAGATCTTCTAATGTATCAAGCACGCCCTGAACGTGAGCAAGTGCCCTTCCATGCATGGTTGACGCCCACGAATACGATTTCTTGTTATCCGCTGCCACATCGTCAAGGTCCTTGCCCTGAATATAGAGCTTGTGCAGCACATTGTACTCCTTGACCGGAATCTGCTGAATCACTTCGCTGATCTCGCTCTTAACATCTCTGAGCCGTGCAACATACTTATCAATATCTCTTGCAGCATCGATTGCCATAACAACCGAATCTTCCATCTTCTGGTTGGATCCTGACGACTTCACACGCTCTCCATCCGTCTGACCGGACAACGAACTTGCCAATGTAAGCCACTGCTCCCGCTCAATCATCTTATTTGTGATCACAGCATCAATCTTCTGTACCTGCTGCAAATAGTTCTTTACTTTCATTTTTCTCAACAAAATCACGCTCCCTTTTCATCATCCTTTACGATAACAAATGCAACATCTTTACGTTCCATATACTTCTTAATCTTCGAGATCTGGAACGTGGCAAGCTCACTGATCTCCAGCTTGCCCGAATAATTTCTCTTAATCATGCAGACGTTCTCATCATCCATCAGATTCGGAATAACCGTCTGCTCTGTTATGTTTTCTATGTACATGCTCATATCCTCCATTTTTGCGCAAAAAAATACCAACCATCATTATTCGATGGTTGGTATCAAATACATACACTTTTATGCTCTGTACTTAGGATATTTATCTTTATATTTTTGTCCATTTTCACAATACGGACAGTAGAAATAATCTTTTTTGCATCCTTGTGAGGCTTTGTCATAAACTTGATCTGCTGAAAGACATCCCATTTTATCTAGTCTATCATATTCTTCATCAAATTTATCCATGTCCTCTGCACTTATAGTGTCTACTACACCCTTATTTTTGCATGTTAAACAAAACTGTTTTGTGTTATCAATTAAACCCATAATACATATCCTCCTTCGTATTGGTAAGGATATTATACCATTCCAACCATCACTATTCAATTTTCAAAGTTCGACAAATTTCGACGTTACATCATCTGATCTAACGGCAATTCCATCTGAATTGCTGGGTAATCTTCCCACGGAACGCCTATGTAATCGAGAACTCTTCCCCAGCCATATTTCTCTCCAGTCTCTGGATCTGTACAACACCGATACATGTAATACTCCCATTCTTTCTGGTTACGTTCTCGCAATTTATCAAATCTATGCGGCCTTTTCTCCATATGAATGCCAAAGCCACACATACTACATCCGGTTCGCTGTGCTCCAGTAGTCCGAAGATTTCCACACTGATCCTGTACTACATCGCCGTAAATATCCGGTATAATGCTATCCACCGGCTCATATGGTATTACATTTCCATTCTTGTCTTTGCTGTAAGGTTGCTCATAGTACAACTTCTCAAACACATCCATGTTTTTGTGATACCAATCATCCATTTCCAATGCCAGCTTTAATATGTCATTTCGCATATACGGAGCAAACGGAGCCGATCGCATTGTGGTTTTTCCATAGTAGTTGCATCCGTGATCGGTGAGCGCTTCTTCTCTCTGCCCACCTTCCGATGCCATCATTCCAAGATACGGATAGCTCTGATGTTCCCTCGCCCAATCATCGCAAGGCTTCTCTTTGAGCCAATAGCAACAATCATTTGATACCTTGAAATCCGGTTTCTGATAATTCACTCCTTCATTTTCGTTTTCATACCCTCCGAACAATTTCAACCACTTCTGCGGCAGTTTCATCCGGCTATTCTTCTGAAAATGTCCGAGTTCTCCACATTCACCTGTAATAATTGCATGTCTGACCGTTTTATTCTTTTCCGTCGGATTCTGTAACAATGCGATCTTACCTGCTATACGCTTACTGATTACCGGAAATCCAACTTCATTCAATACCTGTGTTTTTGTCTTATACGAATGCAGAATTGTCACACCAAGTGCTTTATGCACTCTCTGAATACTTGCATCTTCCAAACTCGATACTGATATTGCCGGTACATCAATTCCGATAGATTTCAAGAATACATGCAATGTAATACTATCAAGTCCACCGACACTCACATGTGCTGTTTTTCCACGTTTATCCATCTCCTGAAGAAATTCTATTGCACGGAGTTCTGACCTCTTCTTTTTTACTTCATATGGCTGATATTGCATGGCAATCATCCGGCTTTTTGCTTCACGCTTCTGTTCTTTCCACTTCTGGAATTCCACATCCGGCTTGTCTATCTCAATATCTTCCAAGAAGTCAAATTGTTCTTGTTCCATATCTACCTCCTACGCAAACATCATCAACTGTCCATTTGCTTCCTCTGCAACTCTCATATTGGCTGTTCTTCTTGCAACACACATTTCCGGAAGATTTGCTCTCACAAGTGCAGCCGGTATCGGTGGACACACTGCATTGCCGCATCTTCTTACCTGCTCCGTTCTCGGATATGTCTTGCCAGTATAATCATGATCAATAATGTAATCTTCTGGAAATCCCTGACATCCATATAACTCTCGTGGTTCCAACATTCGAAGTCCGATATCCACAATCTGATAATCAACACCCTCAATCGTTACAAGGCCAAATCTATCCTTCGTTGTAACCGTGTCTAATGGTTGTTCAATGTCCTGTCCGGTAGCATCACCATAGTATTTAATCAGAAATGCCCGGACTTCTCCAAAATGCCCCGCAGACGTTGTCACTGTATGTAACGGCTCTCTTTCATCCTGCCCGATGCACGTCTTATAGAACTTACTGAGAAACGATGTAACCAATCCGTACCGGTTCGAACCATCAACTGTCATGATCGGTTCTTTTATGGTTTGCCCTCGAACTTCTCCCTGCGCTGTTTCAGAATGATACTGGATCAGCGTCGGTGTCATAAGCATATGCTGATTATTCGATGTGATAGTATGTATCGGTTCCCTCATATCGCTTCCGAAATGGTTTTCCCTATTCACCGATAAGTATGGTTCCACTAATAAGTGACTTCCTATGGTT
>OHLR01000400.1_pt1 | contig 21962 bp, 14 predicted proteins | sample 1569141 | NCBI WGS metagenome assembly OHLR01 (sample SAMEA3879553, study PRJEB24766) | human gut metagenome | biome: human-associated habitat; feature: feces | place: USA | collected 1985/1987
GTTTGCTACAATGGATGGATGGGAAGCAGAATCTGATGCTGCCAACCTTCTGAACGGACTTGGCATCGAGACAGAGCTTCATTATAAACTGATGAAAGACCTGACAGGTTCTGAGAAGGTTAAGGTTCTTCTTGCACAGGCACTGTTCGGAAACCCGGATATCCTGCTTCTTGACGAGCCTACCAACCACCTGGATCTTGATGCGATCGCATGGCTGGAAGAATTCCTGATCAACTTTGACAACACTGTTATCGTTGTATCCCATGACCGTTACTTCCTGAACAAGGTATGTACACAGATTGCCGATATCGATTACGGCAAGATCCAGCTTTACGCAGGAAACTACGACTTCTGGTACGAGTCAAGCCAGCTGCTGATTCGTCAGATGAAAGAGGCCAACAAGAAAAAAGAAGAAAAGATCAAAGAGCTGCAGGAATTTATTTCCCGATTCAGTGCGAACGCTTCCAAGTCCAAACAGGCTACTTCCAGAAAGCGTGCCCTGGAGAAAATCCAGCTTGATGAGATCAGACCTTCCAGCCGTAAATATCCTTACATCGACTTCCGTCCGAACCGTGAGATTGGTAATGAAGTTCTCACTGTAGAAGGACTTTCCAAGACAATTGACGGCGAGAAGATTCTTGATAACCTTACATTTACACTTGGCCGTGAGGATAAAGTTGCTTTTGTTGGTGGTAATGAGTTTGCTAAGACAATCCTCTTCAAGATCCTGATCGGCGAGATGGAACCGGATGAAGGAACATATAAATGGGGAGTTACAACTTCTCAGGCTTACTTCCCGAAGGATTTCGGCGGAGAATTCGACAATGACTACAATATCACAGAGTGGCTGACACAGTACTCCGAGGAAAAGGATGTAACTTATGTTCGTGGATTCCTTGGAAGAATGCTCTTCTCCGGTGAAGACGGAGTGAAGAAAGTTGCTGTACTTTCCGGTGGTGAGAAGGTTCGCTGCCTGCTCTCCAAGATGATGATCTCAGGAGCAAATGTACTGCTTCTTGATGAGCCAACAAACCACCTGGATATGGAGTCTATCACAGCACTCAACAATGGTCTGATCAAGTTCCCTGGAGTACTTCTCTTTACTTCCAGAGACCACCAGATCGTACAGACAACAGCGAACCGTATCATGGAGATTGTTCCGGGCGGTAAGCTGATCGATAAGATCACAACTTATGATGAATATCTTGAGAGCGATGAGATGGCAAGAAAGAGACAGACTTACTCTGTACAGACAGATGATGAGGATTAAGATATAATTAAGAGCCAGAACAGACACCGTGTGTGGTGCCTGTCCTGGCTCTTTCTAATATTTATCAATTATTCACTCCATGGTGCGCTGCCACACTATCAACGGTCAGTCCTTTGAATGTATATCCCTGACTTCTATAGTAATCAATAATCTGTGGCAATGCCTGTACGGTTGTATCTTTTGCATCTGTATCATGCATCAGAATATCAACATGATTTGCCGTGCAAGATGTTGCGTTGGAAACCAGCTTTTCTACCGGAACATTATTTCCGCTTGCGTCAGTAGAATCACAGTTCCAGTCAAAATACTGATATCCTTTGTCTCTCACTGCTTTCGTAAGTGTTGTCATCAATCCTTTGACATATTTTGCACTGACGGTATTGCTGGATCCTCCCGGGAAACGAATGATCATGGATTTTGTTCCTGTGATACTCTCTACCAGATCCGATACTTTCTGCAGATCTGCGAAGTATGCATCTTCGGATGCGTAAACTGTTGCATAATCGTGTGTATAGGTATGAAGTCCGATCGAATGTCCTTCGGAAAAGGCTCTTTTGATCATATCATCATGTTCCTGATTATTTCCTGTGACGAAGAAGGTTGCCTTCGCATTTTTCTCTTTCAGAATATCAAGAATCTCTCCGGTATTCTCTGAAGGACCATCATCAAAAGTCAGATAAACAACTTTCTCATTCCAATCCGGATTCTCTTTCACTTTGATCTTTCGCTCAATCTTTGTCTCGTTTCCGGAACGGTCTTTTGCAAGATAGGTGACAATATAGGTTCCCGGTGTCGCAAAATCCACTTTGTCAGCACCCTGTACTTCCAATGTTGGCTCTGGATCCATATCATCCTTTATCGTAACCCCTTCATTCAAGTCCATCGTATCGCCCTGTGCAAGTTCTTTATCATCTGCTCCTTCAATCGTCGGTCCTGTTGTATCCTCTTCCAGATTCAGTGTTGATTTACCTTCTGTCTTATGACCGTCACTATCTGTTGCAGCAACAGTTACTCCGTATTTTCCTTTCTTCTCCCAGGAATCCTGTCCGACAAATTCAAGTGTGACATCTGATGCATCTTTTACTGATTCTACAAAATCTTCCGGCTTGATATCTTTCGGAAGTTCTGTTGTATAACTGTCTTTCATTTTAAGCTCAGGTGCTTTTGTATCCTTAACTTCGACTTCAGCTTTTACTTTTTGTTTACCATAGACATAGTAAACCGTATATTTTCCTTCTTTATTCGTATCTACTTTCCCTTCTGTCTTCACATCTTTCGCTTTTCCACCAACAACGAAACGGATGTTGGACATTAGATCCATACTTTCTTTCTTTTCCTGCGCGATCACTTTACTCCGTAATACAATCGGATTCATTTTAAAATAAGTAAATGTTGAAACTGCCGGAACTAATACAACGAACAGAATCAATATGATTGCAATTCTCCTTCGTCTCTTGAGGCGTCGAATGCGTAGTTCATTCCTCTTGCGCCTCTCCCACTCTTTTCTAATGGAATCTGTGCTTTTTCCCATCGCGCCATAATGTTCATAAAACGCTTGTTCTTTCTTGCGTTCTTTTTCTTCTTTTGTTTCTCTAGACCACATGCTTATCCCTTTTTTCTTTTCTATTCTTAAAATCAGGGGACAATCAAAATTGTCCCCTGACTTTTTCTTCCATATTAATCATAGCATTCCTTTTTTGCAGAAACAAGAGGACTTTAACAATCCTAATGATTTATTAAGAATCTTAAAGATTGTTCTTTAGAATTCTTCATCTTTCCAGTGTTTCAGACGCTTTACTGCATCTGGATTCTGTTTCTCAAGTCTTCGCTCCAGCCGCTCTCTTCGCTCTTCAATATGCTCAACAATCTCTGGATGCTCCTTCAGAAGACGATCTCTAAGTTTTCTTCTTCTACGCTCGATCAATTCAATGACGAGTTTTTTGTTTTCTTTTACATCACTTGGAAGATCATCTAAGTGAAGCTCCATTCTGCGGAGCAACTCATCTTCATCAAGTGCTCCAAGTGAATTCCAAAATCCCAGTTTTTCTTCGATTCCTTCTTCGGAAAGTTTCTCGAGATCTGTAATCTCATGGATCTGCTTCACAATAGAAAGCACTCGTTTCTCAATTTCTTTGACTGCATCATCACCAAATGCCCATGCAAACTCTTCCAGTGTATTTTCTTCTTCTGCAGGAAGGGAAAAATATTCTCTTTGCTTAAGTTTTTCGAGATCTTCTTCTGGAATATCCAATGGGCAAGGCTGCTCAATCCCCGCATCATGAAGTGCCGCAAGAATTGTTCTTCGCACAGCACCTTCTTTGATCAGATGTCCGATTCCAAGCTTTCTCATCTGATCGTTAACTTCTCTGGAATGTTCTGTGATATAGAACTTAATTCCACGTTTTTTCAGACTTGCTGCAAGCATTTCGAGTGCATCTGCCGCTGTAATATCCAGGCTGTTGATTGCTGATGCGTCCAGAATTACGACCTTTGTATCCTCTTTGATGCTGTTTTCAATATCTGAAACCAGCACTTTGTTATTTGCAAAGAAAAGGTTCTCGCTAAATCTGTAAATAATCACATGCTTGATTGGATATGCAAAACGGTTTCTCTCCAGATCATAATAAACTTCTTTTCCCGGAATCATTCCACGGAAAGATCTCGGTGGGTTTGTAGCCTTTAAAATTACTGCTACAAAAGATAACAGAATTCCGATCACAACTCCGTAAATCGTACCAAGGAACAGCACACCGATCCCTGCTGCAATAAAAATATAGAATTCGTTTCTGCTTACTTTAAATAAGCGTACTGCAAGATGTGTCTCTACAACATTCATCAGTGCAGAGATTACGATCGCCGTCAATACCGGAACCGGAAGATATTCGATAAATCCGGTTGCACCTATAAGTACAACTGCCATAGTCAGTCCCGCTGTAATGGATACAACCTGTGTCTTTCCTCCATACTGTTCATTCATGGAAGTCCTGGAAATACTTCCATTTACCGGGCAGCATCCAACTGCACCGGCAGCAAGATTTCCTGCGGCACAGGCAAGGATTTCCTGACGGTCATCCAGTTCATATCCGTTTTTGGATGCAAAATTGTTCTCTGACAAAAGTGTCTCTGCCATGATCACAACAGCAACCATAAGTGCTCTTCCCACAGCCTGGGTAAGATTGATCCCTGTAAAATCCGGGAAAATAAGCCGCGGAAGCCCTGGTTGAACTGCCTGCAGGAGAACTACGCCATACTGGTTTACATGAAAGACAATTGTCGAGAGAACTCCGGCAATCATAATAACGATTGCCATCGGGAACTTTGGAATCAGTTTTTTGGATACAATCAAGATTACAAGTGCTCCAATTCCCATTCCAAAGGACAACCAGTTTATCTTTGTGATTGCCTGAAAAATGTGTTCTGCAAGTTCTATGAATTCTCCAGTCCCCGCCGGGCTTCCCATCAGTTTCGGAATCTGCATCATAATAATTGTCACTGCAATACCACTGATAAATCCGCCCATAACCGGTGTCGAGATAAAATCAACAATCTTATCTGCATGTAAAAGATAAAACAACAATAACCAGAGTCCTGTAAACAATGCGATCAATGGTACATACTGCAATGCCTGGGCTGATTCTGCCGTCACTCCAAGTGTTGCCAGTGCAGCTCCGACAATTGCCGCCGGTGCCGCATCTACTCCGAAGATAAACTGTTTTGAAGTTGAGAGCATGGCGAATAGCAGGATCGGCAGAACAGATCCATAAAGTCCATACACCGCCGGAACACCTGCGATCTGTGCATACCCCATAGAGATTGGGATTGAAACCGCTGCCATGATAATTCCGCTTAAAATATCTTTTGGCAAATATTCTTTTTTATAATTTTTTAATGTTGAAAATATTTTTACAGACACTTTTATGTCACTTCTTTCTTTTACTTCTTTTTTGCTGTTAATTCTCTACGCTTCCAAATGGTCCGATGTCCAGAGGATTCTGGTTCTGAACTGCGTCTGTCCCCTCAGCATCTTCTGATATACCGTAACCTTTTTTATCACCTGCTGTCACTTCTTGAATCTTATCAAGAAAAACTGCTCCGTACTGTTCATATTTCTTAAATCCCATACCGTGTACTTCAAGCAGTTCCTCTTTTTCAAATGGAACAAGTACACACATCTCATGTAATGTACGATCTGAAGCGACCATATATGGCGGAATTCCTTTTTTCTTTGCCAAAGAATAACGCACAGAACGTAATTCTTCGAATAATTCTCGGCTTTTATCTGTAAGATTCCTGAAACTCTCTCCCTTTCTATGAGACGCTTTCTTTCCACTTCCGGACTTTTTCTTTTCTGTAAGTTCTGACTTCTTGCAGCGAAGTTTCAATTCTCTCGATTTCAGTAATTCTTCTGACCGGTCTGTCAGTTTCAGGATCGCATAACGATCTGCGCTCTGTTGAAGGTATCCGTGTTCGAGCAGTGTATAAACTACGTCTTTCAGCCTCTGCTGAGAACATTTACTCTGTCTTCCATAAATGGAAAGTTCATTCATCCCTGCACTTCTGATCTTCACTGTATTCGCTCCCGCCAGTGTGGAAAGGATCATTGTCATACCGTATCTCTGTCTGGATTCGCGCACACACTCAATCACGTCTGCCGCAATCTCTCCGACATCAAGCTCTACGAATTCTTCCAGACAATTGGAACAATTCCCACAATGTTCTTCTGTCTCTTGTCCAAAATAATTCAATATGTATTTTCTAAGACACATGCTTGTCGTACAATAATTACTCATCTTACGTAGCCGGAGAACATCCTGTTCCCGGATCACCCGGAGTTCTTCTTCTGTGTATTCTCCAATCTGCTCTTTACTATCCAGCAGGAGCTGATTGATCATGATATCCTGCGGTGAATAGAAAAGGATACATTCTGCCGGTTCTCCGTCTCGTCCGGCTCTGCCTGCCTCCTGGTAATAATTTTCCATGCTCTGCGGCATATTATAATGAAGTACAAAACGGACATTGGACTTATCTATTCCCATTCCAAATGCATTCGTTGCGATCATAATCTCTATCCTGTCATAAATGAAATCTTCCTGACTTTCATTTCTTGCCTCTGTCCCCATTCCTGCATGATATCTTCCGACAGAGAATCCGGCATTCTGCAATTCCAAATAGAGTTCATCTACATTTTTTCTTGTTGCACAGTAAATAATCCCACTGTCTTCTCTGTGCTGTGTAAGATATTCCTTAATTGCATCCTTCTTCCCACGCGCTGGTCTTACTTCGAAGTAAAGGTTCTCTCTGTCAAAACCGGATACATTTATATAAGGAGATTCAAGATCAAGTACTTCAAGAATATCTTCTCTTACTTTCTGTGTTGCTGTTGCTGTAAATGCACTGACGACCGGGCGTCTTGGAAGCTGGCGGATGAATTCTGTGATCTTCACATAACTTGGGCGGAAATCCTGTCCCCACTGGGAAATACAGTGAGCCTCATCGATTGTCACCATAGAAAGTTCTGTATGACATGCAAAGTCCAGAAACCGTGGTGTCAACAAGCGTTCCGGAGCGACATAGATCATCTTATATCTGCCTGCCGCTGCCAGTTCTAATGCTTTTGTAATCTGCCGTTCTGTCAGTGCACTGTTAATATACGCTGCATGAACTCCTGCTTCATTCAGTGCCTTCACCTGATCGATCATCAATGAAATCAGCGGTGATACTACGATCGTGATCCCAGACATCAGAAGTGCCGGAACCTGATAACAAAGTGACTTTCCTGCTCCGGTCGGCATGATTGCCAACACATCTTTTCCATTCAAAATCTGATCTACAATCTCCTCCTGTCCTTTACGGAAAGAATCGTATCCAAAAATTTCTTTTAATATCTGTGTTTTTCTACTGTTGCTTTCCATCTACTGCTGCCTTTCACCTGTTACTAACTTTCACTTCTAAAATCCAAACATTGCATTCAGTCTTTCCAGTCTTTCTTCAAATTCCGGATAAAACTGTGCTTCTTCCTCTGCCTGATAAGGCATTTGATAAAAGTTGCGGAGAACCACAACCGTCAGTACTTTCGCGTTCTGCTCATCAAGTTCTTTCATTCCTTCTTCACAGTTCTTAAGAAATGTATGCCATCTCCACACGAAATCTTCGTATCTCTTCTGATTTGCAATTCCAAGCCACTTCTTAATCTTCACTTTACCACGTTCCTGCTTCTTACACTCATGAACCTGGATAAAATACTTGAATCCATTCTCCTCATAAATACGTCCAAGAGGGAACAAACGGCAGATTCCCGGTCTGTATCCATGAATAGAACATCTTCCATCTTTCAAGAACAGACAGGCTTCTTCCTCTCCTGCCATCTTTAAATTAGGAAGTACCATCCCGTCAACTACATTCAATTCCAGATAGTTTGCAAGCAGTGTATCAAAATTCTCTTTTTTTCCGAGTTGCAATCTCCACAGATCCATTGGATCCAATAGGATGGAATTTCCCATTCCCTGGCAGCATGCAGAGCAGCCTTCACAGTCATGACAGTCCACCTTAACCATATCTCCAGAGGAATACAGACGTCCGTCTGAAATTTCATTAAGATCTACTTTGCGCTTCATTTTCTATCTATCTCCATTTTTTCTGAATTTAATCGTGTTCTATTAGTATAATACAGATGGACTGTTGGTTGCAAGAGCTGTGTTATTGTTCGCGGTTGGTCAACATAATTTACAAATGATACAAAAAAGTTGTTGATGGCACAGGAAACCACACTATCATCGCGTGCCCCTGCTCATCAACAACTTTCCATTTCACATTATAAATGATTAATCAAACTTAATCCTCGTATCCGTTTGGATTCATGCTCTGCCATCTCCAGGAATCTTCACACATCTTGTTCAGATCTCTCTCAGCTACCCAGTGCAGTTCTTCCTTTGCCTTGGAAGCATCACAGTAACATGTAGCAATGTCTCCTGCACGACGTGGTTTAATCTGGTAAGGGATCTCTTTTCCACAAGCTTTGGAGAATGCTTTCACCATGTCAAGTACGGAATATCCGTTTCCTGTTCCAAGATTATATACAGATACTCCTGCTTTCTCTTTCAGTTTTTCTACTGCACGGACATGTCCAACTGCAAGATCAACTACGTGGATGTAATCGCGGACACCTGTTCCGTCATGTGTATCATAATCATCTCCAAATACGCCGAGACACTCAAGTTTACCGATTGCAACCTGTGTAATGTATGGAATCAGGTTGTTCGGGATTCCCTTCGGATCTTCTCCGATCAGTCCGCTCTCATGAGCTCCGATTGGATTGAAGTAACGAAGAAGTACAACATTCCACTCCGGATCTGCTGTATGAAGATCTGTCAGAATCTGCTCCAGCATCCATTTTGTCCATCCGTATGGGTTTGTACATGTTCCCTTCGGGCACTCTTCTGTGATCGGGATAAATGCCGGGTCACCATATACTGTTGCAGAAGAACTGAAGATGATATTCTTCACGCCGTGATTTCTCATTACATCACAGAGAACTAAAGTTCCGGCAATGTTATTCTCGTAGTATTCGAGTGGTTTAACAACGGATTCACCTACTGCCTTGAGTCCTGCGAAATGAATAACCGACTCAATCTCTTCTTTCTCAAAGATCTCGTTCATTGCTTCTTTGTCGCGGATATCTGCTTTATAGAACTTCAGGTCTTTTCCTGTGATCTGTTTTACTCTGTCTACAGCTTTCTCTGATGCGTTGTAAAGGTTATCTGCGATTACAACATCATATCCTGCATTCAAAAGTTCTACACATGTGTGGCTTCCGATAAATCCGGCGCCTCCTGTTACTAAAATTGCCATTTTTAAATTCCTCCTCTGAGCTTTATTGCTCAAATTGCTGCTCCTCACAGTAACTGTGTTCAGCAGCTTGCTTATCTTTGCTTTGTTGTCTCTGATTATAACACATCCACCACAAAAATCTTTATACGAATAGTTCCTCTTATGGTAAAAATGTTGCATAATCATTATGATTCACAAATTCTGTAACTGACAACACATAATCTAATCCCACAATTTCTGTGGATAAAGACCTTCGTCTTTCAAAGCCTGTACCGCTGCGACTACAACCGGCTTGTCCTCTTTGTATGTAACTCCATACCATTTATCTTCGGATTCAAGCACTCTTACGGTTGCTCTGCCCTCTGCCAGAAGGTCACTGACTACGGATGGTAGGAAGTACTCACATTTCATTGGATTCTCCTTAATACCTTTCTCAAGGAATGCCGGGAATCCTGCTTTGATCTCATCTAAAATACTTCTTGTAAATCCCCACATATTCATGGATACAAGAGTATCTCCGTCGATAGTTGTCCATGTCTCTCCGTCGTCTTCTGAGAAAGCGATTCCACCGTCACGCTTCTCGATCTTTGTACGCTCTGTGATTCCAACCAGCTCTTTCGCCTCATTGAGTTCACATACACCACGAGCAACATGTCCGTTATCTGTAACTGTATTCTTCAGACGATAACCTACCATTGTATAACGGTACTTATCATCATCTTCATGTGTTGTAAGGAATTCATAGATTGTCTCAAATGCATGACGTCCGTAATAATCGTCCGCGTTGATTACTGCAAATGGTCCATCCACCTCATCGATCGCACTTAAAACAGCATGTGCTGTTCCCCAAGGCTTTACACGTCCTTCCGGAACTTCGTAACCTTCCGGGAGATTGTTCAGATCCTGGAATACATACGCTACATCCATGATCTTCTCAATTCTCTTTCCAACAGCTTCTTTAAAATCTGCTTCATTTTCTTTCTTAATAATAAATACGACTTTCTCAAATCCTGCGCGTTTTGCATCAAAGATCGAGAAATCCATAATAATATGTCCTTCCTGATCTACCGGGTCAATCTGCTTCAGCCCGCCATATCTGCTTCCCATTCCTGCTGCCATAATGACCAGAACCGGTTTCTTCATAATGAAATCCTCCAAATATTTTTAAATATTATGTTGCCTGATGGCAATTACATTTCTATTGTATGACATATAGATAAAAAAATCTAGATGAAAATCAAAGAAATATATGCACAAAAATCCATGCACTTCATCCCACTGAGATCATAAAATGCATGGATTTTCCTGGCTGTCAGGTTATTTACTGATGTTATTTCACATTAAATGCGTCATTCCCCGGATATACTGCGCTTGTTCCAAGTTCTTCCTCGATGCGGAGTAACTGATTATATTTCGCTACACGCTCCGAACGGCTCGGCGCTCCGGTCTTGATCTGGCAGGTATTCAGCGCTACTGCAAGATCTGCAATCGTTGTGTCCTCTGTCTCACCGGAACGGTGGGAAGAAATTGCTGTGTAACCTGCTTTGTGTGCCATCTTGATTGCTTCAAGAGTCTCAGATACAGATCCAATCTGATTCAGTTTGATCAGAATAGAATTTCCGCATCCAAGCTTAATTCCTTTCGCAAGTCTCTCTGTGTTTGTGACAAAAAGATCATCTCCAACCAGCTGAACTTTATCTCCCAGCTCTGCTGTCAGCTTTTTCCAGCCTTCCCAGTCTTCCTCATCAAGTGCATCTTCGATTGAGATGATCGGATATTTCTCTACCAGTTTCTTCCAGTGGTCAATGAGCTGTTCTGAAGTATAAACTGTTCCTGCCTTTGGAAGTTTATACTCTCCAATCGTCCCTGTCTTCCATTCTGAAGATGCCGCATCCATCGCGATCTTGAAGTCTTTTCCAGGCTCATATCCGGCCTTCTTCACAGCCTCAAGAATTGTCTCGATTGCTTCTTCGTCTGATTTCAGTGCCGGGGCAAATCCACCCTCATCACCTACAGATGTTGCAAGTCCTCTGTCTTTCAAGATTCCTGCAAGTGCATGGAATACCTCTGTACACCAGCGGATGCATTCTTTAAAAGACGGCGCTCCAACCGGCATGATCATGAACTCCTGCACATCCAGTCCAGAAGAAAGTGCATGACACCCGCCATTTACAATGTTCATCATTGGAACAGGAAGTCTGTTTCCATTCACTCCTCCAAGAAAACGGTACAACGGAATCTCAAGTGCATCTGCTGCCGCTCTTGCACATGCGATTGAAACCGCAAGAATTGCATTTGCGCCAAGATTTGATTTATCTTTTGTTCCATCTGCCTGGATCATAGCCTGATCAATTGCATAAGTGTCGCCTGCATCCATTCCAACTAATGCACTGTTGATTGTTGTATTAATATTTTCTACCGCACGGGAAACACCTTTTCCACCGAATCTTGACTTGTCTCCATCACGAAGTTCAAGTGCCTCAAATTCTCCGGTAGAAGCACCACTTGGAGCTGCACCTCTTGCTACAGTTCCATCTACAAGATGCACTTCCGCCTCAACCGTTGGATTTCCGCGTGAATCGATAATTTCTCTTCCAATTACTTTTTCAATTTCCAGATAATTCATAGTTGTCCATCCTTTCTGAGGACTCCCTCGTCTGTGTTCAGGTATTACAGACAAAGGAGTATACATGATTTATTCACACGGTTAGTTTTCTCTAACCATATGTATTCTATCAAGTTTCTTTACAAAACGCAATATTTCTACATGATAATGATTCTCATTTTATGGGCTTCTATATATTATCTGTATTTGCTATTATTTATATTCTTACTTTTTTATAAATACTCCCTCAGGTTCTCAACCTTCTCCATATCCGTTGCCCAGCTAGTGGCAAATCTGACTACTGTATGCTTCTCATCCGTCTTCTCCCAGAAGCTGACCCTGACATTCTTCTCCAGTTCTTTCAGCTTCTCATCTTCCATCTCAACAAAGATCTGGTTCGTCGGAGAATCAATATAGAAGTCATATCCTTTTTCTTTCAGGATTTCTTTTAGTCTCGCAGCTGTTTCAATCGCATTTTTACTGATTTCCATATACAAATCATCTGTAAATAATGTATCAAACTGAACACCAAGGAACCAGCCTTTTGCAAGCAGTGCTCCGTGCTGTTTGATCAGAGTCACAAAATGTCTTGGTGCATTTTCTTTTGTAAATACTACAGCCTCTCCACAGAAGGCACCTACCTTTGTTCCACCAATATAGAAAATATCACAGTATTCTGCAATATCTTCCATTGTCACATCTGTATCTTCTACTGCGAGACCATATCCAAGACGTGCTCCATCAAGATACAACGGAATATGGTACTGCTGACAGATATCAGAAAGCTCTGCGAGTTCGCCACGTGTATACAGTGTGCCATACTCTGTTGGGTGAGAGATGTAGACCATCCCCGGGAAAACCATGTGTTCATGATTCCCATCACTATAAAACTGATTCAAATAATCTGCCACATCTTTGGGCTGAATCTTTCCTTCCAGCTGCGGAAGGGTCAGTACTTTATGACCGGATGCTTCAATCGCACCCGCCTCGTGTGATGCAACATGACCTGTCTCAGCCGCGATAACGCCTTCATAGCTCTGGAGCACGGAATCAATTACTGTCTGATTTGTCTGTGTTCCTCCCACAAGGAAGTAAATGTCTGCCTCCGGGCATTTACATGCCTGACGAATCTTTTCCTTTGCGGATTCACAATATGAATCATTTCCGTATCCTGTAATTCCTTCTTTATTTACTTCTGCCAGTCTGCGCAGGATTTCCTCATGTGCGCCTTCTGAATAGTCATTTTCAAATGAAATCATTTCTTAGCTTTTCCTTTCTTTCTGAATGTTGCATTTTTATTCACAGTTCTTTTCTCCGGAGATTTCTTGCTCCTTGATTCATTTTTTATTGTGATCTTCTTAGCAGTTCGTTTGTCAACGGTCTTCTTTTTTCTCACGCTGTATCCAAATGTTCCGATCTTTTTTCCAAGTCCAAGATATTCTCCATGGGAATATGCCAGAAGACCTGTCTTATTGAGTTCGAATTTGCCCTTCTCATCCATATAGGACTCGTCCACCTGAACCGCTTTCACTTCTGCAAGAAACATATGGTGACTTCCAAGTTTCTCAATTTTTGTCACTACACATTCAATATTGACCGGTGCTTCTTCAATGACCGGTGCGTAAGTAAGCTTCTCTGCCTTTTTCGCAGTCAAATGACACTCTTTCCATTTATCCACATCCCGGCCGGAGCGCACACCACAGTAATCAGTCGCATGGGCGAGCTGTTCGGTTGTCAGATTGATCACAAACTCTCCGGTCTTCTTCAGAATCGGATAGGAATATCGCTCCGGACGCACGGAGATCGATACCATAGGCGGATTGGTATTCACCGTCCCCGCCCATGCAACTGTTATAATGTTAGGCTTTTCTCCCTCCCTTTTACAGCTCACCATAACCGCCGGAACCGGATAGAGCATATTCCCCGGCTTCCAACTCAGCTTTGCCATACATGGCTCCTTTCTGCATTATAATTTATTAGGTGATTGCAAAACGCAAATTCTCCAATAAACAGTTGTGTAATTTTACTAGTACACTGCCGGACCTTTTGAATGCCGTCGGTTCTTAGCGGCTGTATTTTAGCCGCTTATGTACCGCTACGGCTTTCAAGGAGTGCGAACGTGTCCGGAAGGGTACTAGCAAAATTTCACAACGTCTGGTTGTGGCACACTGAGTTTCGCAATTACCTGATTAAATAACACATTGAAAAGGAGATGTACTATGAAGCTTTCAGCAAAGGAAAAAGCGTCCTACGGGCTTGGAGCTGTAGGAAAGGATATGGTGTATATGCTTTCTGCAAGCTATATTCTGTATTATTATCAGGATATACTTGGGGTTAGTGCGATAGCAATGGGGATTATACTTCTTGCGGCACGAGTATTTGATGCATTTAACGACCCTATAATGGGTGTAGTTGTTGCAAAGACAAGAACCAGATGGGGAAAGTTCAGACCATGGCTGTTTATTGGAACATTGCTTAATGCTGTTGTATTGTTTCTGATGTTTTCTGCACCACCAACACTTGATGGCGGCGGACTTGTTGCTTATGCCGCAGTAACTTACGTTTTGTGGGGCGTTACTTACACAATGATGGATATTCCTTATTGGTCAATGATACCAGCATTTACAGAGGGCGGCAAGGAAAGAGAGAATATGTCAACAATGGCACGTTCCTGTGCAGGTGTAGGTTCAGCACTTGTTACAATTATTACAATGCAGTGTGTATATATGCTTGGAAAGGGCAATGAATATGCAGGTTTTAAATGGTTTGCACTTATAATATCAATACTGTTCTTTGCTGCAATACTTATTACCTGCTTTAATATTAGGGAAAAATCAACAGTTGATGTTGAAACAGTATCAGTAAAGCAGATGTTCAAGGCACTTTTTCAGAATGATCAGGCTGTTACAGTAGTTATAACAATTGTTCTTATTAATACATCTGTGTACATAACTTCTAACCTTGTCATATATTTCTTTAAATATGATTTTGGCGGTGCAGACTGGTACAACGGCTATACACTATTTAATACATTTGGTGGTGCAATACAGATATTATCAATGATGGTATTGTTTCCGCTTCTTAGAAAGTTTTTGAACACAATAAAGATATTTTATGTAAGCTTTGTTATGGCTATTGCTGGTTATATAGTTTTATTTATTCTTATATTCACATCAATGTCGAGTGTGTTTATTTTATTTATTCCAGCATTTTTCATATTTGCAGCAAATGGAATGTTATTAGTCTTAACGACTATATTTCTGGCGAATACGGTTGACTATGGCGAATTTAAGAATAAGCGAAGAGATGAGAGCGTTATATTTTCAATGCAGACATTTGTTGTAAAGCTTGCTTCAGGTATAGCCGCATTAGTTGTGTCAATATGCCTTTCAGTATGCAGGTTAAGCAGTAATACAGATGTGGTGACAGATGCTGTGGCTGGTGGTTCGGTAGTAGGACTTAGAATGACAATGACAGTAATTCCGGTAATAGGTCTGCTTATTGCAGTATTTTACTTCCACAGAAAGTACATTTTAACAGAGCAGAAAATGGAAGAGATATCGGAAAGAATTAAGGAGAGCCATTAATGATAACGATTAATAATAATATGTATGTGCTTGATACTGACAATACATCTTATGCGTTTGCCGTGCTTGGAAGCGGGCAGTTGGAGCATTTGTATTATGGAAGAAAGTTACACGCCAATGAGGCTGTGATGACAGAGAAGCATACATTTATTCCGGGTAATACTAATGTATACAATAAAGATTATTCGTCTTATTCGCTGGAAGATGTGTGCCTTGAAATGTCATCATTGGGAAAAGGCGATATAAGAGAGCCTTTTATCGAAGTCACATATCCTAATGGAAGCAGTACAACTGATATGGTGTTTGACAGGGCAGAGATTATACAGGGCAAGGAAGAATACGATACGCTTCCGGGGTCTTATGATGATAATGGAGAGGTTGAACAGCTCGTCATCTATCTTAAGGACAGGAATTATAATCTCACATTGGAGCTTCATTATTATGTATATGAAAAATGTGACATTATAACAAGAAGTGCCAAGCTTGTTAATTCAGGAAATGAGAGCGTAAGGCTTGAAAGATTAATGAGTATGCAGCTTGATTTAAACGAGAGTGATTATGAATTGTCTTTTTTTAATGGTGCGTGGGCAAGGGAGATGAATAGAAGCAGAATACCCATTCGTGCCGGTAAGTATGTAAATGAGTCGGTCACAGGAACATCATCAAACAGAGCTAATCCTTTTTTTATGATAGGAAGAAGTTCAACGACAGAAGATTATGGTGAATGTTATGGATTTAATCTTATATACAGCGGCAATCATTATGAAGCGGCACAGGTTAATTCATATGGTAAATTAAGGCTTGTATCGGGAATTAATCCAGCTACATTTTCTTATATTATTGAAGCAGGAAAATGCTTTGAAGCTCCAGAGGCAGTGCTTACCTATTCATACAAAGGCTATAACAGGATGAGTCATAATATGCACGAGTTTGTAAGAAAGCACATTGTGCGTGGAAGCTGGCGTGACAAGGAAAGACCAGTTCTTATTAATAGCTGGGAAGCGGCATACTTTAATATTAATGAAAGAAAGCTTGTGAAGCTTGCAAAGGCGGCTAAGGATACAGGTGTTGAACTGTTCGTTATGGATGATGGCTGGTTTGGCGAGAGAAATGACGACACAAGTTCATTAGGCGACTGGACACCGAATAGCAGAAAGCTTCCAAATGGAATAGCTGGCATCGCTGATAAGATAAAAGAATCCGGGCTTAAATTTGGAATATGGGTTGAGCCTGAGATGGTGAGTGTGAACAGCAGATTATATGAGGCACACCCTGAATGGGTAATTGAAATACCAGATGTAGAACATTCAGAGGGACGGAATCAGAGAATTCTTGATTTGACCTATGAAGCTGTTCAGGACTATATAATTGAGAAGATGAGTGAGGTGTTCTCATCAGCAGATATATCTTATGTAAAATGGGATATGAACAGAATATTCAGTGATTATTATTCTAAAAATCTGCCACCTGACAGGCAGAAGGAAGTATCGCATAGATATGTGTGCGGCTTGTACAGATGTATGAAAGAGCTTACTAATAGATTTCCTGACATATTATTTGAGGGCTGTGCGGCAGGCGGCAACAGATTTGATCTGGGAATGTTATGCTATTTTCCGCAGATATGGGCAAGTGATAATACAGATGCGCTTTGCAGGGCACAGATTCAGTATAATTACAGCTATGGTTATCCGTTATCGTGTATTTCAGCCCACGTATCGGCAAGCCCTAATCATCAGACATTAAGAAATATGCCGTTAGAGAGCAGATTTGCAGTTGCGGCATTTGGGCTTCTTGGCTATGAATGTAATATGTGTGATATGAATAAAGAGGAATTAAATGCTGTGAAATGTCAGATTGAACTGTACAAGAAGTTAAGAAATGTATTCTTTACTGGTACATTTTACAGGACAGAAAGCTTTGAAGAAGAAAATGCAGGTAATGCCAGTGTATTAAATAATGGTAAAGGCAACAGGGCAGAATGGACAGTAGTATCAACGGATAAGAAGAAAGCTGTCGGATTAATTATGCAAAAACACGTTATACCTAACACACAGTATGCCTGTTACAGGGCTAAAGGTCTTGATGAAGCTAAGAAATACCATTTTTACAACAGAAAGCTTCAATATGATATTAAAGAATTCGGTGAGCTTGTTAATATGGTATCGCCAATACATATTAAGCAGGGTTCTATGTTACAGGATATACTATCGAAGCTTAAGAAAATGGATGGTGAAACAGAAGATTACATAGCTTATGGAGATACACTTATGTATTCGGGTGTCAGGTTAAAGCAGGCATTCAGTGCAACAGGCTACAATGAGAATGTCCGATTTTTTCAAGATTTTGCAGCGAGATTATACTTTATGGAAGAGGTAGAAGATGATAAGCAGTGACATAATTAGTTCGGGCGGTATTGATAATATATTAAAGGATCTATATATTGATGAAAGCCAGCTTGAATACCAGAGGAAAAGATATATTAATGCTCTGAACCGCTTCACACAGTTATATGGTGAAGGAGATGTGCTTATATTCAGTGCACCGGGAAGAAGTGAGATTGGCGGTAACCACACAGACCACCAGAATGGAAAAGTTCTTGCGGCTTCTATTAATCTGGATATTATCGCAGTGGTAAGACCAGTGAATTCCAAGGAGAGTGTGTCAGAGGAAGGCAGTTTATCTGGGCATAGTGGTGTTAATGCCGGAATTATAAGAATTGTGTCGGACGATTATCCAATGCTAGAAGTGTCATTATCAGATACGGATATTAATAAGGATGAATATTCAACCACTAAGGCACTTGTTAAAGGTGTGATTGCCGGCTTTAAGAAAAAAGGTTTCAAGACAGGAGCATTTGATGCGTTTATAACAAGTGATGTGCCTATGGGAGCAGGACTTTCATCATCTGCGGCATTTGAAACACTTATAGGAACAATACAGTCACATATATATAATGCTGGAAAAATATCAGCAGAAGATATTGCAGTTATCGGACAGATGGCAGAGAATGAGTATTTTGGCAAGCCTTGTGGACTTATGGATCAGATGGCATGTTCGGTTGGCAATATGGTCTATATTGATTTTAATAATAAGGAAAATCCAGTTGTTAATAAGCTTGATGTGGATATTAAAAAATTCGGATACAGCCTGTGCATAACTGACACTAAAGGTTCACATAAGGATTTGACAGATGATTATGCAGATATCCGCCGTGAGATGAATGCAGTTGCAAGTTACTTCGGACAGGAGGTTCTTCGTGGCATTACATTAAAGGATATACTTGATAATTTTAAAGAGCTACAGGAGAAGTTCGGTGACAGGAGCATACTAAGAGCAGTTCATTTTATAGAGGAAAATGAGAGAGTAGAAAATGAAGTAAATGCTCTTATATCTGGAAATATTGATGAATTCTTAAGGCTGGTATCAAAGTCTGGTGATTCATCTTACAAATATCTTCAAAATATATATTCAACCAAAGATACTGCCAATCAGGGCGTTTCACTTGGACTTATGATGAGTGAAATATTCTTAGGTTATAATGGTTCATATAGTAATGGTGCATACAGTAATGGAGTATGCAGGGTTCACGGAGGTGGATTTGCAGGAACAATACTTGCAATTGTAAAAGATAATGCCGTAGATGAATACAGAAGAAATATGGATAAGATATTCGGTGATGGTGCAAGTATGATATTACAAATCAGACATTGCGGAGGCGTCAGAATAATATGAGAAATTTAGAAGATATGAAGAAATCAGACAATATAATGAGTAGTGATGCCAAGGAAGGTACGGAAAATATTCCAGATATAGACAAGGTTATATCAGAGCTTGTCAATTATGCTTCAGAGAATGAACTGATAGAAGCTGATGATAAGATATTTATAGTAAACAGGTTGCTGGATATTTTTGAAAAAAACGGACTTGCAGAAGATAGTGAGATAATTAAGAATTCAGGTGTGCAGGAGCTGAATAACACAAGACCAATAGCAGATATCCTGTCGGACTGCCTTAAAATAGCAGTTGATAATGGACTTATAGAAGATACGCAGCTTAACAGGGATTTGTTTGATACAAAGGTAATGGGTGTACTTACTCCAATGCCTTCTGTTGTGAGAAAGCATTTTAAGGAGCTTTATAATAATAGTCCTAAGTTTGCTACAGATTATTTCTATGAGCTTAATAAAGCCTGTAATTATATACGCTGTGACAGAATTGAGAAGGACCAGAAATGGAAGTACAATTCAGAATATGGCACTATAGATATAACGATTAATCTGTCAAAGCCGGAGAAAGACCCGAAGGATATAATCAGGCAGGGACAGATGACGGCAAGTGGTTATCCAAAGTGCCTTTTGTGTAAGGAAAATGAAGGTTATGCCGGTACGCTGTCACATCCTGCAAGACAGAATTTGAGGGTTATACCGCTTGAATTAAGCGGCGAGAAATATTATATGCAGTATTCGCCATATGTATATTATAACGAACATTGCATAGTGTTTAATGACAAGCATATACCTATGAAGATTGATAAGAGTACGTTTAAGAAACTTATCGAGTTCACAGAGAAATTTCCTCATTACACATTAGGTTCTAATGCTGACCTGCCGATTGTAGGTGGTTCAATATTAAGCCACGACCATTTTCAGGGTGGTGCATATGAGTTTCCTATGGCAAGGGCAGAGTATGTGTATACATTTGATATGGGGCAGTTCGGTGATGTCAAGGCGGGAATTCTTAACTGGCCTATGTCGGTAATAAGACTCAGCAGTAATAATAAAGAAAGTCTTGTTAATGCCTGCGATTATATATTATACAAATGGAGAGGCTACACTGATGAAGAAGCTTTCATATACTGCAATACAGATGGTGAACAGCATAATACGATAACTCCGATATGTAGAAGAAAAGCTGATAATTACGAGATGGATCTTGTATTAAGGAATAATATTACGACTAAGGAGTGTCCTTGGGGTGTGTACCATCCGTCAGCTAACCTTCACCATATCAAGAAGGAGAATATCGGACTTATTGAAGTTATGGGAATGGCAATACTTCCGGCACGTCTTGATAAGGAAATGGGTATTTTAAAAAATGCACTATTAAATAATGAAGCTATCCGCTTAATAAGCGAGATTGAAAAGCACGCAGAATGGGTTGAAAGCTGGAAAGATAATTATGATATAACCAGGGGCAACGTTGATGAGATAATAAAATCAGAGATTGGCAAAGTATTCGTTCAGGTGCTTGAGTGTGCAGGTGTATACAAGACAGATGAAAAGGGAAGAGAGGCATTTATAAGATTTACTAACAATTTAACATAGTATGATGAGATAACTGCCGCTTTAAATCAATAGCATACTACATTTCGTTAATAATTTAATATAGTATAATGAGAGAGTCAGAAATTTAAAAATATTACACAGTAATTTACACAAATTTAAAAAGATTATGAAGTGGAATTTACAGTATAGTAATATAATCCAGTGATATAAAGAACCAATATTAAAGGTTTATTTATATCACTGGATTTTTTTGTAATAACGGGAGGAAGATATGCCATCAACATATGCACATTATAGAATGGGACAGCAGGTGCGTACAATGCTGGACGGTAATGAGAAAAAGATAGTTGAAAAGTACCCACAATTATATCTTATAGGGTTACACGGTCCGGACATTTTATTTTATTATAAGCCACTAAAGTCCAATGCAATTAACAGTATCGGGTATGAACTGCACAGACATTCAGGAAAGGAATTCTTTGAGAGAGCAAGAAAAGTAATATCAGGAAAGAATAACAGAGAGCCATATCTGGCTTACACATACGGTGTTCTTAATCATTTTGCACTTGATGTAAGCAGTCATGGTTATATTGAACAAAAAATAAATGAAAGCGGAATATCGCATGCAGAGATAGAAGTGGAATTTGACAGAGAACTTATGATTATGGATAAGAAAAATCCAATAACACAGTCGCTGGTAAGGCATATTATTCCGTCAGAGGAGAATGCAAAGGTAATAAGTGAATTTTATCCAGGTACAACTATGCAGGACGTGAAAAAGGCACTTGAAGGAATGATTTCCTACAACAATCTGCTTGTTGCACCATCGCACATAAAACGCTGGTTTATATATCTTTTACTTAAGGTATCTGGCAATTATAAGGAAATGCACGGCTTGATTGTGAATTACCATAAGAATAAGGCGTGCAATGACAGCACGGTGAAATTGTTATCGTTATACAGACACGCGAAGAACACGGCATATCAGTCAATTATTAAATTCGACGGATTTTTAAATAATGCTTGTGAGCTGGATAAAGCATTTAATTATAGCTTTGGTTCGGTTCTTATAGAAGGTTGTGATAATAATCAGAAACAGTGTATATCGGATAACATTCAGAATGTGGAAAGCTTTATAAAGAAAGAGGTGCAGTATGAGGGGTAAAAGCAATAACAGATTTAAGCTTACAGCTAATGAAAAAGGCTGGATATTATATGATGTTGGTAATTCGGCATTTATTCTTATGGTATCTACGATATTACCTATATATTTTAATTATCTTGCAGAAAATGCAGGAATATCATCAGTAGATTATCTTGCATACTGGGGATATGCAGCATCAATTGCAACCATAATTGTTGCAATTCTTGGACCAATATTTGGAACC
>OHLR01000424.1_pt1 | contig 21184 bp, 15 predicted proteins | sample 1569141 | NCBI WGS metagenome assembly OHLR01 (sample SAMEA3879553, study PRJEB24766) | human gut metagenome | biome: human-associated habitat; feature: feces | place: USA | collected 1985/1987
TGCACCGGCGGGCAAAATCAGCATTCTCGGACAAAAAACCATAACCGGGATGAATGGCATCGGCTTTGCATCGTTTGGCAGTCTCTATTACTTTTTCTATATTTAAATAGCTTTCCCTGGCTATAGCAGGACCTATAAGATAGGCCTCGTCAGCATACATCACATGATGAGAAGTGCGGTCGGCTTCTGAAAAGACAGCAACGGTCCGTATGCCCTTTTCTCGGCAGGAACGCATTACACGTAAGGCTATTTCACCTCTGTTTGCAATCAATACTTTCTTTATCATTTTTCTTCTTATTATAACGGGGGTTAATTTCGCAGGCATAGAAACTGTCCTTGACGGCTTTCAGGCAGTCATGGCACAGGCAATCGGAATAATTCTCCATTAAATAGGTGCGTTGCAGAGCATCCAGTCGGACAGTTGCGCAATGACACGATAAAATATCATTGTGCATACAATCAAATGTTGCACCACAACGTGGACATACCTTTTTCATAGGCATTCCTCCCGTAAATTTTTTATTTTCTTATTTTCTTTCGTACTGCTTTCCTAATCCCACGAGTAAAAACAGCCTTTAATGAATGGCAGGTCTTCTGACTGACTCCTTATCTTGAAGCCTTCCCGATGTGAGGATTGTCACATCAGTGGCAAAGGTATTTTTCAAGATTCCAGCAGAGTTTCACAGCAGCGGGACTGTCCGGGATTTGCACCCGATTCCCTTTTAATCCGAATAGCAGATAGACTATCCGAAACCAATTCGGGGCAAAGATAATGGATTTTATAATTAAACGAAGCGGAAAAGATGAAAAAAGTGTTGCTTGAAGTTTTTTTTCTTTTTCCAGTTGTTTTATTGATTTAATTCCTAACTTTGTCAGTAATATCGGTTTCCGGATTAGCCGTTGGCGCGAAACGGAATTAAAAGGGAATCCTGTGCAAATCAGGAACTATCCCCGTAGCTGTAAGTTTTATCCTCCCATAGTGTGGGGAAGTGTTGTGACATTCTTAGCCACTGGTTATTGTGAAAACCGGGAAGGCGCTACAACGGAAACAAGTCAGAAGACCTGCCGTTATTGTTTATATCATTCATGGCTTTCGGGTGAAAGGCGATAGAACGAATCATACTGATCCTTTTTATTACTGGTTTCCATGAATTGTCGTGTGTGAAAGACTTATATTGAATAATGTGTGTTTTGTATAACCTTAATTTATAAGTATGATTAATTCAGAGGTATTTATTATTAAGAGAGATGGTAAAAAAGAAACTTTCTCTCTTGATAAAATTAAAAATGCAATAGCCAAAGCATTTTTGTCAGTAGGAAGTTTTGCTACCCAGGATGTGATTACTACTGTATTGAGTCGCGTTAGTGTCAGTGATGGAATGAATGTGGAAGAAATCCAGAATCAGGTGGAGGTGGCCCTGATGGCTGAACATTATTACAGTGTTGCCAAGGCGTATATGCTGTATCGTCAGAAACATTTGGAGGATCGTGAGGTGAGAGATAAACTGAAGTTTTTGCTTGACTATTGTGACGCTTCCAATCCGGCAACCGGCAGTAAATATGATGCGAATGCCAATGTGGAGAATAAGAATATTGCTACGCTGATAGGAGAGTTACCCAAATCAAATTTTATTCGTCTCAACCGTCGTCTGTTGACTGACCGTTTGAAAGACATGTATGGAAAGGAATTGTCCGATCGTTATTTGGAACTTCTGAATCATCATTTTATTTATAAAAATGATGAAACTAATCTGGCTAATTATTGTGCCAGCATTACTATGTATCCTTGGTTGAATAATGGTACGATAGCAGTGGGAGGGAACTCTACGGCTCCTACTAACTTGAAATCTTTTTGTGGTGGATTTGTCAATATGGTTTTTATTGTATCCAGTATGTTAAGTGGTGCCTGTGCTACTCCAGAGTTTTTGATGTATATGAATTATTTCATTGGTTTGGAATATGGGCAGGAATATTATAAGTATCCCGATAAGATTGTTGATTTATCTACCAAACAAAGAACAATAGACAAAATCATTACAGACTGTTTCGAGCAAATAGTATATTCTATTAACCAGCCTACAGGGGCGCGTAATTTTCAAGCCGTCTTTTGGAATGTAGCTTACTATGACAAATATTATTTTGAAAGTCTTTTTGGTAACTTCTTTTTTCCCGATGGAAGCCAACCTGACTGGAATTCACTAAGTTGGTTGCAGAAACGTTTCATGAAATGGTTTAATAAAGAGCGTACACGTACTGTTTTAACATTTCCTGTAGAAACAATGGCGCTTTTGACTAAAGATGGTGATGTATTAGATAAGGAATATGGTGACTTTACGGCTGAAATGTATTCCGAAGGTCATTCTTTCTTTACTTATATGAGTGATAATGCAGATTCTTTAAGTAGTTGCTGCCGTCTTCGCAATGAGATACAGGACAATGGTTTCAGCTATACTTTGGGAGCAGGTGGGGTTTCTACAGGCTCAAAAAGTGTGCTGACTATTAATTTGAACCGTTGCATCCAGCATGCGGTGAAATCCGGTATACTTTATCCGTTTTTTTTGGAAGAAGTGGTTGATTTGGTACACAAAGTCCAGTTGGCTTATAATGAGAATCTGAAATTGTTGCAGTCGAAAGGTATGCTGCCTTTGTTTGATGCTGGTTACATCAATATGAACCGTCAGTATCTAACTATCGGTGTTAATGGTTTGGTGGAAGCAGCGCAATTTATGGGTATTGAAATCAATGATAACCCTAAGTATGAAGCATTTGTTCAGGAGATTTTAGGAATGATTGAACGATATAATAGGAAGTACCGTACAAAGGATGTTTTGTTTAATTGCGAAATGATTCCTGCTGAGAATGTAGGAGTGAAGCACGCTAAATGGGATAAAGAAGCAGGCTTCCAAACATTCCGAGAATGTTATAACAGTTATTTCTATATTGTAGAAGACAAATCGTTGAATGTTGTCGATAAATTCCGTCTGCATGGACGCCGCTATATAAAGCATTTAACGGGAGGCTCGGCCTTGCACATGAATTTGGAAGAACATCTTAGTAAGGAGCAGTACAGACAACTACTTCGGGTAGCTGCTATAGAAGGCTGTAATTACTTTACATTTAATATACCGAATACCATTTGCAATGAATGTAAGCATATTGATAAGAGATACTTGCATGAATGTCCTGAATGTCATAGTCGGAATGTGGATTATCTGACACGTGTTATCGGGTACATGAAGCGGATCAGTAATTTTTCTCAGGCAAGGCAGAAGGAGGCTGCACAAAGATATTATGCTCCGTTACGTTGATTATGACATCGTTTTTCAAGAAATTCCGGATGAAGTCACTCTGGCGATCAATCTCTCTAACTGTCCCAATAGGTGCAAGGGCTGTCATAGCCCTCATTTGTTGGAAAATGTAGGAGAATCTTTAACGGAAGAAAGTCTTGGGCATCTTTTACAGAAGTATGGAAAGGCGGTGACTTGCGTCTGTTTTATGGGAGGCGATGCCGAACCCTTTGAAGTGGAAAGGTTGGCAGGATTTCTTCACCGACAGTCTATCGCTTTGGTAAAGGTGGGTTGGTATTCGGGGAAGAATGAATTGCCGGAAGGTCTTTCCGTTCAGAACTTTGAATATATAAAGTTGGGACCGTATATTGAAAAATTGGGTGGCTTGAAATCTCCTGATACCAATCAGCATTTCTATCGGATATACGGGGATGAGATGAAAGATATTACCTATCGGTTTTGGCGTATCTGAAAAAGGCGGAAATAAATTCCGCCTTTTTCAGATAAATATATTAAGTTGGTTATGCTTCCGGTTGATAGTCTTCACCATTCTCCCATGCACTGTCATCATTCCAGTTTTCATATAAATGGTTTACCCAAATTTGGCGAATCTCAGGATAACTGCCAAGGGCTTTCATATTACATCCGTCTTTAATACCATGATCGGCTCCGGCTTGATCTGTCGGGTGGCTTTCGAATGTTCTGTCCACTTTGAATCCTAATTTCTCCAAACGTTCACGCCAGCTATATTCATTTGTATTGATTTCCACATTGCTTACATCGTCATCTTCGGCCATAGCTTCCAATCCCCAAAGGTCGTTGTGGGCATGGTCACCGGCAATTGACATGAAAGGTGCAAGATAAACATTTACTTCTGATGGGTTCAGACCGTTCTTTTCGCAATAGCTCATCACCTTAGAGTACATACAGTCGGGATATTGGGTTTTGTCAAATCCTTCTACAGGAATTCTATTAGCCGGTTCTTCCTCTATTTCTTTCGGGAAGAAAAGCATGTCACCATAATCCACAGTACCTACAAAGATATTGTTGTTGGCAGCAAGTTCCTGCAATGCTTTTTCCATGTCAGAGTACTTTTTGTTAGCATTGTAATTCTCATCCGGATTACCGTGTCCCATTAGAAGCACGATGTTGTTCTTGCCTGCTAATTTAGACTCATAGTGTTTGTAAAGTATCTCTGCTACATCTTTAGTATCTTCTGCACTGGAAAGAAGGTTGGTACCTTTCAATACATCAATATGCGGATACCATTGAATCATAAAGTATTTTTTTACATCAGTATTCATTAATGAAAGATATTCTTCGCCTGGAATTACATGCAATGATTGTACAGCCACACGTTTGTATCCTGCATCGCCTATTGCTTTCAACCATTGGTCCAATTCATAACGTGCTATGCCGGTAGATGCTTCTACACGTCCGATACATGTACGTGAAGTAAATGACATATAAATATCCGTATTGGGGAATTTAGCTTTAAAATCCTCAATCACATCATCATAAACAGAAAGGGACTCATTATAGGTACTGCCAAAAGTACAGAGCAAAATGGCTGTGTCGTGTTGCTTGGTTCTGGTTACTACATCCACAGCAGGATTAACAGTACTTTCTTCATCATCATTGTCACTACAGGAACTGAATCCTGTGCAAGTTGCGGCAGCAACAAAAGCCGCCATCAGATAATACTTGAATTGTTTCATACTAATAAAAATTAATTTATAAATTGTTGGTTATTAATTGTTTTTGAATTTAATGAGGGCGGAGACATAAAAAGTTCTTCCGGGAGTTGATGTGGCACGATTCCGTCCGAAAGGAGTACGGTCTACATAGTCAAATACATTATCTACCCCGGCATTCATCGTTAATGACCACCGTTTCATTTTTAATAATGAGTGGGCTGTGTTGATACGCCAAGTTTGGAATCCGTCGGCATTATTATCATTTATATAACGGCGTGTAGACTGATATCTGCCATAGATGCCGATACCCAAACGATACAGTTTCCATGAATGTTGCCATAAGATATTTAAATTTGCATTATGGCTGGAAGTAGCATCAATAGGAAGATATTTCATATAATCTATACCTTTGTTAGGATATTGCGCTTTTGGATCAGCATAACTATATCCGCCGGCAAGGCTGAGAGATTTTGCAGGACGATAGTTGAAGGTGAAATCCATACCATAAATACGTGCCTTTGTCAGATTCTTATATTGTTTGCTCTTTTCTACTTCAAGAAACTTTTCATCGGGAGTTACGGAAATTTCAACCAGCTCAATCATGTTGTGAAGATAATTCATGTATCCGGTTAAACTGGCTTGGAATTTTTGCCCTACGTACTCGATACCGATTGAAGCATATTGTGAGGTTTGTGCTTTTAGATCTGTGTTGCCATGATATGCAGTCAAAGCACCGCCTCCGATAACGCCGGTATAATTATAATAAAGTTCTTTAATAGTGGGTGCTTTGTAGCCTAAAGCATAAGACGCACGCAAATTAATATGTTCTCCGGGTTTATAAAGTCCTGATATTTTCGGACTGAAATTCAATCCTGTTTCCTTGTGTTGTGTTCCTCGTACCCCGGCAGTCAGAACCAGATTTTCTCTGGCTGTCCATTCCTCCTGTATATAAGCTGCCAACGTATAAACGGAAGCGCGGTCACCGTCAATGTGATGAGGTGATTCCAAATGATTGTACTGATATTCGATTCCTGCATTTAAAATATGGTCCTCTCCAAGATAAAATACACTTTTTACCTGGCCTAATATTTGTTTCTGAATACTTTGTTTGATACGTTGACCGGCAAAGTAGGTGATACGTTCATGGCGGTCATTGTCTAGAAAATAATCAGTATGCTCGTTTAGCTTATAGTCATAGAAGTAACCGTATCTGCCATAAGATAGGTCTGCTGTCAGATAATTCCGTTTTCCTAATTTATATTTACTTCCTACTGCAAATGTATAGTTGCGATAATAAAAATCGTTGGCTTGATATTTCCAAGGACCGTGTGTACGCATTACCCAACGCTCATAATAAGTGCCTTCTGCAGTGAGGTCTAGTTTGCGATTGACTTGCCATTCAATGTTCTCGGACAGGGTATAGTTTGAAGAACGGTTTACGGTCAACATAGTAGAGCCGGATTTCAATTGATTCTGATCCCACTGTAGGTCTGTATTCCGCCAGCCATCGGTATGCCGGAAGTTGATTCCGGTTACAGATTTTATCTTTCTATAGTTAAAGCCGAAACTGGTACTTTGACGTATATCGCCATATTCACCTATGCGGGATGTGTTGGTGAGCTCCATTTTTTCACGGTTACGTTTGGTTATGATATTGATAACTCCGGCTATTGCGTCACTGCCATAAAGTGAAGAAGCGGCCCCTTTTACAATCTCTATGCGTTCTATATTAGCTGGATTTAATTGATTCAAGTCGTTTTGCCCTCCTACATCGCCATTCATTCTTTTTCCATTTATCATGATCAGGATATAGTCATTGTTCAATCCGTTTAGTTGGATATGGCTCCCCATATCACCATCATGAAAGGTCAATGAAGGACTAAGACCACTGAGCAAATCGTCTATACTGCGTGCCTGATATTGTTCCAAAGCTTTGCTGGTTATGACTTCAGTCTGTACGGGAGCATCTTTCAGATAATGTTCAGTACCTGTACCCGTGATGACCACTTCATTCAGTAATACGGACAATTCTTTATCGTCTTTATCTTTGAGAATACTTTGGGCACTTGCAATTTGTGTACCTAATAGTAGAATAGCAGGAAGTAAATACCTCATATTATGTTTTATTTAATTTGCAAAATAAAACATCAAGTTTCCCTCTGATAAAGAGGAATGCCACAAAGGAATAGACGTTGGAAAACGCTTGTTCGAATGGACACATACTTCTAATCCTGGAAGCTTGGTGTTTATTGTTCAATAGACTTAGCAGGTATTCTGGCTTTCCTCTGATTGGAAACCTTCCCATTTCTTCAAATGAAACAGTGGTTTTAGACTATCCAATCAACATCATGAGGATTTACAGCTGCAGGTACAGCCCCGGATTTACACCGGGTTCCCTTGCATCGGGCTATGTGATAGCCCGATTACTAATTCCGTTGCAAAGATAGAGGTTTATTTTATATTATCTTCGATAAGTCTTTGATTTTTTTAGCTTTTAAATTTTAAAGACAGACTGATGTAGAATGAACGTCCGGGGGTAAGTGTCGCATAATTGCTGTTATAAGGACGGTCATCCATATAATCGAACAGGTTTTCCATGCCGCATCCGGGTTCGATGATTACAGATTTTAAGTTGAAAGAATGGCGTGTGTTTAAATTCCACAATTGATACTCGGGAGCATAACCGTAACTTTTAGAGAAACGCTTGCTGTTGATACGGCCGTTCAAATTTATATTCAACCGATATATTTTCCATGAATGCGCCCATTGGGCATTGATATTGTATGCGTTTTTTATACTTTTGTCGATGGGTTGTTCCAATTCCACATCTTGGGTATTAAGATGAGTGTATCCTCCGCTTAAATTGAACCCGGCACCTAGGTATGCATTGGCGGATACATTGATTCCGTGGACTTTAGCCTCCGCTATATTATCACGTTGACGAACTTCCTTATGACCATATTGCTCCATAGCTTTATCTCCCGTGGCAATCGTATTATAATCTATCATGTCACGAATATTATTATAAAAAGCATTGACTGATACTGAAAAACGCTCATGTACATACTCTGCACTCAATGAGAAATAATTATTCTTTTCCGACTTTAAATCCAAATTACCTATTGTCAACCTGTCATTTTTTTTAGCTATGTCAGTGGCATAGAGTTCAGACAGGGTAGGAGTTCGGAAACCTGCTGCATAGGAGGCACGGAAATTGAATTTGCCGGGTTTATACATCAGTGCTACATTGGGAGTGGCATGATTTTTGAAATTTTCATGATAAATGTAACGTACACCAATCAAAGCCTGTAGGTTTCTCAGTAACTTTATTTCATCTTGTGCAAACAAGGCCAGTGTATAAGCATCTTCTTTGGCTATATTGTCTGTTTGACTTTTCAAGACATCAACGATATATTCTGTGCCGACTGAAAGTTTGTGCCGGTTACCTAATTTAAAAATACCTTTTATGCTAAGATTGTGATTACGGGTCCGTTTGCGCACTTGCTCTTCACCTGCTTTTCCATTATAGGTTTTATTGTCTTTAAAAAAACAATAAGAGGAAGAAAAATGATCGGCGTAACAGTCTGCGGTAATATAATTCCCTTTATTTATCATGTATTGGGCACCAATGCCATAATTAAAGGTTTCATGCAATATGTTGTAGTCGTATGCTTCATAAGGGCGGCGTGTCTTGTTGTCATAATATCCGCCGCGGGCATAAAAAGAGAGTTTGTCGGTAGCATCGAAAGTGAATTTTTGATTGACAGTATTTGCATAGAAGCCTGTAGAAGCTACTTTCCCGGTTTCTTCCAATTCATGAGTTTTGGAGTTCTCCTCGTATGGATTCAGTTGCCATCCTTCGGCCTGCTGACGGCGATAAGAGGTGTAGGAGCCGAACTTGCCGGTATTGACATCTATGTTTACGGACTGGGTAAAACGTCCTTTACTGGCATAACGGGTATCGCTGGAAACATTGATAGCATTTTTTGCATCATCAGTAATGATGTTGATAACTCCTCCGATAGCATTTGTTCCGTAAAGAGCGGAAGAAGCGCCGTTCAATATTTCAATACGTTTGATTTTGGCAACATTGATTCGAGCATAGGTGTCATCTCCATACAGGCGTTTGCCATTTTCCAGAAAAATGAAATAATCATCAGGCAATCCATTCAGACTCAATGTTGTCCCCATGCCGTTGGTCATACTTGAGAAAGACGGGGTCAGCTTTTGTAAGGCCTCGTCCAGCGATGTTACACTGGCATTACTTAAATCCTTTGCAGTGATAACGGAAACAGGCACGGGACTGTCCGTCATGCGGTGGTGTGTTCCTGTACCGGTTACTACTACCTGGCCTATATTGGTAAAACTGTCTTGTAGCTTGATAAGAAGATTCTTTTCACCTCCTTTTGTCGTGATAGACTTGGGTGTGTAACTGACATGCGTGATTCTTAATACGTGTTTCCCATCAGGGAGATTGCTGATGGAAAACTCGCCTTTACCATTTGTGGTGCATCCTGAAAGGCTTTGATCGATACGGATATTAGCTCCCACTATAGGTTCGTTGGTATCGGCACTCACAATCTTTCCACTGATACTGACTTGTGCCAGTACGTCAATAGCCAGACAGCTTAAAGTAATTGCTGTCAATAATAACTTTACTTTCATCGAAAGAATTTAAGAATTAATAATTCACTTTCCTGACCCCGGGAGAGCATGATTATCTATGTTCGGACTTGGCAGGTTTCCTGGCTTCACCCTGAAAAGCGCCTTCCCATTTCTGGCAAAAGAAACAGTGGCTTGGTGAGAATTGCTTTTCATCAGACGGGTTTCACAGTAGCGGGCACTGCTTCGGATTCTATAACCGAATTCCCTTTTATACAGGCAGAGAAAGGCTGCCTATATCACCAAATCGGGCACAAAGGTAGGCAATTATTTTATATATGTTTTAAGATTAATGAAAAAATGGTTGCTTTTGAAAGAGGTGGGGGATTTTGAACCGTAGGAGTGAATTAGATTCACTCCTACGGTAATATGAATTTGCAATAATTCTGGCGGGATCAGGCAAGTGCCAATATTAATATTTGTGCTGTGAGTACACGTAAAAACATGGTAAGCGGATAAACGGTGGCATAACCCACTGCCGGAGCGTCACAAGAGGTCAAATCATTGGAGTAGGCTAATGCGGGCGGATTGGTGGTGGCTCCGGACAATACTCCGATCAAGGTGTAATAGTTCAGTTTATAAACATATCGTCCTATTATACCTACAATCAGTAAAGGCAGCAGCGTAATAATGGCGCCGTATGCTATCCATACATATCCACCCTCGTTAATGATTGTTTCGATGAATCCTTTGCCGGCTCCTAATCCTACGCAAGCAAGGAAAAGCGAGATACCGATTTCACGTACCATCAAATTGGCACTTATGGTGGTATAGGTTATCAGTTTATAATGTGGTCCGAAACGGCTTATCAGGATGGATACGATAAGGGGGCCTCCTGCCAGTCCCAGTTTTACCGGTTGGGGGATACCGGGGAATAAAAAAGGAGTGCTTCCTAGAATACACCCTAATGCGATGCCTAAGAAAATAGGGATCAGGTTGGGATGATTCAAACGTTTCATGGAATTACCTAGAATCTTTTCGGCATGGGCTACAGCTAGTTCGCTACCCACAATCTTCACCCGGTCACCCATTTGCAATTGCAGGTTGGGAGTGGCCACAAGGTCTACACCCGAACGGTTTACACGGGTAATGCTTGCTCCGAAGTTATTCCTGATTTTTAGTTGGGCCAATGTCTTACCGTTCAATTCAGGCTTGGTGATCAGAATTTTTCTGGAGATAAGTTGTTTGTTTTGGAAATCCCATTCCACATTCACTTGTTTTCCAAAAAAGACAGTGATAGCTTCTACATCTATCGGATTGGCGATAACAAGAATCTCATCGTGTATGTGAAATACTGTAGTGGAGTTCACCAGTTCTGTTTGTCTGTCTCCGTCACAATGCCGTATGCGTGAAATCACAAAATCACGGTTTACCAATGGCTTGATTTCTTTTATTGTTTTACCTTCTACGGCTTCATTGCGTATTTCTAGTGAGATAGGGCGTACAGTCAGTTCTTGTAGATGCCCCAATCCCCGTTCCGCATCGGCTTCTTCGGTTTTTGTGTTGATGCGCAGGATATATTTCAATGCCAGCAGGGAGAGAATACACCCTACTACTCCCAATGGATAGGCTACGGCATATCCCAGTGCTATTTCGGGAGCGTCTATACCATTCAGATCACTGTTTGCTTGCTGTGCGGCACCTAGTCCCGGGGTATTGGTTACAGCTCCAGAAAGAATTCCTACCATTGTGGTAATGGGGACACCTGTTATGAAATGGAGTATAATGGTGATGGTCACACCTAAAAATACAACCATCATGGCAAGCAGGTTCAGTGTGAACCCTCCTTTCTTGAATGCTGAGAAGAAACCGGGACCCACTTGTAGTCCGACTGAGTAGACAAATAATATCAGACCGAACTCCTTTAAGAAATGCAACAGATGTTCGTCCAGGTTCAGATTGAAATGACCGAATACAATTCCTACAAAAAGTATCCAGGTTACTCCCAATGAGATACCTGCCACTTTTATTTTTCCTAACATGATGCCGAAAGCAATGACCAGTGAAAGAATAAGTACGGAATGTGCTACTCCGCCGCCCCATAAATTAGGGTACCCTTCAAAGAGATTTCTAAAAAGTTCCATAATTCATTATCTAGTTTAATTATTTATAGTATCAATTTTATCATTGTTGTATAGCTGTCATTCTGGCAAAAATGACTGCAAAGGTAGCTTATTTAATTGATAAACCATAAAACTTTAATTGCTTTCTAAGGATATTTACTTGATATGTCGGAATTATGAATTAATCTGTTATTCTAATTTCGATAATTTGCAATTTGCACTATCTTTGTATCCGTTTTTAAAGAAATACTAAAGAATGAAGCCACAATTACTCATAGGGGCCGCTACATCGGGAAGCGGAAAAACGACTTTTACGATGGGGCTGCTGCGGGCATTGCACAAACGAGGTCTGCGGGTACAGCCTTTTAAATGTGGTCCTGATTATATTGATACACAATTTCATACGCTGGCTGCTGACCATGAGTCGGTGAATTTGGATACTTGGATGGCATCAAATACCCATGTACAACATCTGTATAATAAATATGGAGATGGAGCCGATGTATGTGTAACCGAAGGAGTGATGGGATTGTTTGACGGTTATCAAAGAATGCAGGGAAGTAGTGCTGAAATAGCCAGATTGTTGAATATCCCTGTAGTGCTTATAGTAAGTGCGCGTTCTACAGCTTATTCTGTGGCTCCGTTAATTTATGGTTTCAAGCATTTTAATCCGGCTGTGAAGATTGCAGGTATTGTTTTCAATCAAGTGTCATCTCCTTCTCATTTCGCTTATTTACGTGAGGCTTGTGTTGATGCAGGAGTGGAATGTTTGGGATATCTGCCTATGACAGAAGGGTTGAAAATTCCATCCCGGCACTTGGGTTTGACATTGACAGCCAAACGTTCCATGAACACCTTGATAGAACAGGCTGCGGAATTGGTTGGAAAATATGTGGATTTGGATAAGCTGCTGAGTATTTGTCATCGTAATTTCCCGTGTCGGTATACATTGCCTTATAGTTCAGAAACAGGGGTGGAAAGTTTTACTCCTTCTGCTAAAAAGATGAAGATAGCCATAGCGCGGGATCCGGCTTTCAACTTTATCTATAGAGAAAACATAGACCGCTTGTCTGCGCTAGGAAGCATTACTTATTTCAGTCCTGTATATGGTAGTGATTTGCCGGATGCTGATTTGGTTTATTTACCCGGAGGATATCCGGAATTGTTCGCCCGTCAACTACATCGGCGCAAAAAGTTAATGGAAGCATTAAGAACTTATGCAGAGGAGGGGGGGAAAATTTTGGCCGAGTGTGGAGGTATGATGTTTCTCACCCGTTCCTTGACAGCCCGCCAGGGAGGGACTGCATATGCCATGACGGGTATTTTGCCTTTGGATTGTACCATGGTGGGTGCCAGACTTCATCTAGGGTATCGTCGTATAGAATATAAAGGGATGGAGCTTCGCGGGCATGAATTTCATTATTCCAATGTTGTTGCTCCTGACGCTATGCCTTCTGTAGCAAAACAATTTACGGCAAGAGGAATGGAAGTGAGTACCCCGCTTTATAGATATAAAAACGTGATAGCCGGATATACTCATCTATATTGGGGGGAAACGGATATCTTGAAATTATGGAAAGTATGAAACGTATTTATACACGAACCGGAGATAAGGGCATGACAGGAATTCATGGTGGAGAGCGGGTTTTTAAAGATGATATCCGCATTGAAGCTAATGGATGTATTGATGAGTTGAATGCTGTTATAGGAATTGTGCGTTCGTTTTTACCTCAGGAGCACGAATGGCAATCCTTGCTTTTTTCAATTCAGAAAAACATGATGGCAGTGATGAGCCATGTGGCTACACCATCAACTATCCGTGAAGGGAATCCTAATATCTTGCCTGATGATTTATGCTCTTTTTGTGAGGAAGCAATGGATACATTGATGGAACAGATGGAGGATAATAGTTCCTTTATCCTTCCCGGAGGAACGCCGGTATCAGCGCAGCTGCAGTTTGCTAGGACGGTGGCACGCCGGGCTGAACGGAGATTATGGACTTTGCATAAACAAGATCCGTTACCGGAGATAATTCTTCGGTTTATCAACCGGCTGTCCGATTTGTTTTTTGTTATGGCCCGTTATGAGATGCAACAACAGAACTGGACGGAAGAAAAGTGGCAGTCCTTTGCATATAAAAGAAAGAAGAAAGAGTGATGAAAAAGAATTTACACCCGATTATGTTGGCAGGAACAGGCAGTGATGTTGGCAAAAGTGTCATCGCTGCTGCATTATGCCGCATTTTTAAACAGGACGGTTATCGACCGGCACCTTTTAAGGCACAGAATATGGCACTGAATTCATATGCCACTCCGGAAGGGTTGGAAATAGGGCGTGCACAAGCTGTACAGGCCGAAGCGGCTGGAGTCCCTTGTCATACGGACATGAATCCTTTGTTGTTGAAACCCAGTTCCGATCATACTTCGCAAGTGGTATTAAACGGTCGTCCCATCGGTAATCGTAACGCTTTTGAGTATTTTCGCAAGGAGGGACGTGAAGAGCTGAGGCAGGAGGTAAACGCAGCCTTTGACCGTCTTGCCGCACGTTATAACCCTATTGTAATGGAGGGAGCAGGGAGTATTTCCGAAATAAATCTGCGGGATACTGATTTGGTGAATATGCCGATGGCCTGTTATGCGGATGCGGATGTGATTTTGGTAGCTGATATTGACCGGGGAGGAGTATTTGCCAGTGTCTATGGTTCGGTCATGTTACAAACTCCTGAGGACAAGAAACGTATAAAAGGAGTAATCATTAATAAATTCAGAGGGGATATCCGTTTGTTTGAGTCTGGTGTGAAGATGATGGAGGATTTATGTGGTATTCCTGTCTTGGGAATAATACCTTATTATAGAAATATACATATTGAGGAAGAGGATTCCGTAGGCTTGGACTATAAACGGATGCAAGCCGTGGAAGGCAAAATAAACATAGCAGTTGTTCTGTTGCGTCATCTCTCAAACTTTACAGATTTCAACAGATTGGAACGGGATGAACGGGTGCACCTTTATTATACCAATAATACGGAAGATCTGGCCAAAGCTGATATTATTCTGCTTCCTGGCAGCAAAAGCACTTTGGATGACTTGTATGAGTTGAGACGGAACGGGGTGGCGCAAGCTGTCCTACGTGCGCATAGGGAAGGGGTTACTGTAATGGGAATTTGTGGGGGATACCAATTGATGGGACTTGAGATTCACGATCCGGAAGGAGTGGAGGGAGAGATCCGTCAATTGCCGGGACTGGGACTGCTTCCCGTCATTACTACGATGCAAGGGGAGAAGGTGACGCGGCAGGTGAATTTTCATTTTCTTGAGAATGCGGAAACTTGCCAAGGATATGAAATACACATGGGAGAAACCCGCCCGGTTCCGGGGGAGGCTGTAGTTCCTTTGAATAAACTGGAAGACGGTGGAGAGGACGGTTGTTTTGTAAACCAAAAATGTATGGGAAGTTATATTCATGGAATATTGGATAATCAGGCATTTATAGATTATTTGCTGGAACCATACGCAGAAAAACTGGAGTGTCATACGGTGTTGGATTACCGGACTTATAAAGAAGAACAATATGATAAATTGGCAGAGCATGTACGCAGTCATCTTAATCTGCCTTTGTTGTACCAAATAATGAGTGGGAATGATTGAAGGACATGGTGATGATGCTTATAAGTATAAAGCAATAAAGATAAATTTCAGTTCAAACGTATATAATCATGTAGACCATAGCGGATTACATCAACATTTGTTTCAGCAGATGGAAAGTATCCGTACGTACCCCGAACCGGAACCTTATTCGTTGGAAAAGGTTTTAGCGGAACGGTTTCATCTTTCGTCTGAAGAGGTTTGTGTGACCAATGGGGCTACGGAAGCCATTTATTTAATAGCTCAGACATTCAGGAATCAGATTTCGGCTATCTTGATGCCCACTTTCAGCGAATATGCGGATGCTTGTCGTCTGCATGGTCATAAAGTGGTTCCTATATATAATTTGAACCGTTTGCCGGATAGGGGGAGGTTGATATGGTTATGTAATCCTAATAATCCCACAGGAGAGCTTAGGGAGAAGGAAGTCTTGACAGCCTGTATAAAACAAAATCCGCAGCGTATTTTTATCATGGACCAGTCGTATGAATTCTTTACACAGAAGGCTTTGCTTACAGCCAAGGAGGCTGCGGAATTTCCGAATGTTATTCTGTTGCATTCCATGACAAAACGTTTTGCCGTGCCCGGCTTGCGTTTAGGATATATCACTGCATGTAAAGAACTGCTACATGAAATCCGGACACAGCGGATGCCTTGGTCTGTTAATCAGTTGGCTATAGAGGCCGGGCATTATTTATTGTCTTCTTCTCAATATGATATAGATATCTCTTTGTTATTGAGGGAAAAAGAGAGATTAGTTCAATCTTTACTTTCAATAGGGGGAATGGAGATCTGGCCATCGGATACTCACTATATGTTAGTTCAATTGCGGATGGGAAAGGCGGCGGCTTTGAAAGAATATCTGGCAACAGAGCAGGGAATTCTTATTCGTGACGCATCCAATTTTGAAGGGCTGAATGAACACTTCTTCCGTATTGCTACACAAACTCCGGAAGAAAATGACAAACTGGTAGAAAGTATAAAGAAATGGACATATATGTATTAATTCTTCCGTTGTTGATAGGATGGATATTAGATAAATTGCTTGGGGATCCGATAGGATTGCCGCATCCAGTGGTAGGATTCGGGAAGCTGATCTCTTTTTGTGAGAAACGATGGAACTGTGGGACACATCGGATGTTGAAAGGAGGGGTGGCGGCCATTATGCTTATTTTGCTAGTGTATGCAGGATCTGTTTTGGTATTGCATTATCTGTTTGTGCTAAACCGTTGGTTGGGTATTATTCTCTCTGCTGTGCTTGTTTTCTATTGTTTGGCAGGAACTACACTTATCAACGAAGTAAGGCAGGTTTTTTTGGCTGCGGATCATTCTTTGGAGGAAGGAAGAAAGCAGGTTTCCCGTATTGTAGGGCGTGATACTTCGGAACTGACAGATCAGGAAGTGCGTACGGCTGCTTTGGAAACATTGGCTGAGAATTTGAGTGATGGGGTTATTGCTCCATTATTCTGGTATTTGCTTTTGGGAGTTCCCGGTATGCTTGCTTATAAGATGGTTAATACGCTTGACTCTATGATAGGCTATAGGAATGAACGTTATCTTCAGTTTGGTTGTGTCGCTGCACATATTGATGATATGGCGAACTATATTCCGGCTCGTCTAACTGCATTTTTAATGGTGCTGTGTGCAGGGCGTCCCGGTTTGCTGAGATTTGTAGGTAAATATGGTAACCGGCATGCGAGTCCTAATTCAGGTTATCCGGAGTCTGCTTTAGCAGGTATCTTGAATTGCCGTTTTGGAGGTCCTCATGTTTATTTTGGAGAGATAGTCTATAAACCTTTTATTGGAGATAAGGATCGGTTTATCCATACACAGGATATGCATAAAGCTGTCGATATAAACAGGAGAGCAGAAATCTTGATGGTTATAGTAAATATTGTTTGCTTATATTTGGTCGGTTGAAAAATATATATTACTTTTGTTTCCGTTTTAGAGATGCGGCAGTAGCTCAGTTGGTAGAGCATCAGCTTCCCAAGCTGAGGGTCACGAGTTCGAACCTCGCTTGCCGCTCATAATGAAAGCCTTGATAGTTAATAGATTAGCTATCGAGGTTTTCTGCTTTTAGCAGGTTACGGAAAGTCTATTTTCGGGTGGTTTCAGAGGGTGCATGTAAACCAAGATGTAAACCGAAAATTCATTATGAATGCCTGTGTTTCAGTAGTTTGCTACAAATCTAAGACATTATCCAATGGTGAAAATCCATTGATGCTCCAAGTATCTAAAGGAGGAAAGCGTAAATACCAAAGTTTAGGCATATCCATCAATCCTAAATATTGGGACTTCACACGAAACAAACCTAAGCCTAACTGCCCTAATAAAGAATATATCCAAAAGATTATCTTGGATAAACAAAGGGAGCTACAACAACGCATGTTGGAACTAAACAGCGAACAAAAAGAATACACTACCACCACTTTACTCAATAATGAGAATACAAAGTTTGAGCTAAAAACAGTCAGTATGTTCTACAAGGAACTTATAGAGCAATACACACGGGAGGATAAATGTGGAAACCGTCTTATCTATAAAGGCTCATTCAATTCACTCAAAGTTTTCACTAATGGGAAATTGGATATTCCATTTAATGAAATAGATATTGCTTGGCTTAACAAGTATGAGAAGTGGCTACGCTCCAAAGGTAATAGAGAAACTACAATCAGCCTACTTTTTCGCACGCTCCGTAGTGCATACAATAAAGCTATCAAAGCAAAGTGTGCCCGAAAGTCCGATTATCCGTTTGATGATTACAAGATTAACAAATTCGATACCACTACCCAAAAGAGAGCCATTGCCAAAACAGACGTGCTGAAATTCACAACAGAAGTGCAGCCCATCGGAAAGCAACAATATATGGAGTTAAGCAAAGACATATTCGTGTTCAGCTATCTATGCGGTGGAATCAATTTCACAGACATAGCTAATCTGACAAACGAGAATATCCAAAATGGCAGGCTACACTATATTCGTCAAAAGACAAAAAAGCCAATCAAGATAGGAATACCGCAAGAAGCCATGCAGATAATCGAAAAATATTCAAAAGAGAGCAAAGGCTATCTATTTCCGATTTTAGATAGCAAGATACACAAGACCGCCCTACAAAAGCAGAACAGAATACATAAGATATTAGGAAAGGTCAATAAGAACTTAAAACTACTTGCAGCAGACTTGGGGGTTGAAGCCAATATTACAACCTATGTCGCAAGACATTCATTTGCGAGTGTTCTAAAGAAATCCGGTGTAAACATAGCATTGATAAGTGAAGCATTGGGACATTCTGATTTAGCCACCACTCAAATATACTTGGATAGCTTCGATAATGAGCAGGTGGATGAAGCCATGAAGAACCTGCTATAACAAAAAAAAGTCTGTAGTCCGAAAAGATTGCAGACTTTTCTTTTATTTTGCAGAATAACTAATAAGATTATGAATACATACAGCCAACATATCAGAATAGAAGAGGATGGAAGCCAAGAACTTTATCCCTTTGATTATTTGGAGTTCTATGAATCCAACATACATCCCTATGAAGATTTTAAACTTGGTAATGATTCCAAAAGAATCTATGAGGGCATAACAGCAAATGAGTTTCGCAGGAAACATAAGGAGGGATTTTTGAATGTAATACAAGAAGTTTTTGAAAACAAAAGGCTTAACAAACTGCAAGAAGAATTAGAAACAGAAGAAAAGCAAGTATGTATGTTCAATCTATACATTTTAGCCATGTTCCTTGTTGAAAGAGGCAAGACACGTTATGTCTTTCTTTTAAAACCAACCATTCAAGAAACATTGTCTGCATTGAATAACGTATCAAAAATCACCTTTACAAATAAGGATGGCAGTGTAGTAGAAAGCAATTCTGATATACTGATAAAAGAAATATTAGATACTTTGGAAGCCAACAAAGAATGTGATATAAATACCTGTCAAGTGGAGAAAGTCATGACATGGGACAAAGTTGCAAATAACTCGATAATGCAAAGCTACTTCGTTCACGACCTGTCTGTCTTTCTAAACAAATACTTTCCTGTCAAGAGAAAGAAAAATGCACTAATTTCCACCAAAGAAGTGGAGTTGATACTCTATCTTATGAAACTCTTTGGGCTTTCTAACTTTGAACTGACCAACAAGCGTTACTGGCAGTTGATGAATACTTATGAAAGAATGGACAAGCGAATAACTGATTTAGGAGAGTTTTCCATTAATGGTAAAACAGTAACCATGCCTTTGCTGTTTATCCCCTATTCCATGTGGAATAATGGTAAAATTGATTGGATAGACAGGGATTTACCAAGGTTCAACGGTGAAGTTGGATATTCTATCAAATTTTGAAGTAATCATCTGTATTACAGTTTTATAAAGTCTGCTTTTGCATTTGCAAAGGTGGACTTTTTTATTGCAGAATGGTTAATTTCCAATCCTCTCAATAGCTTACTATTTTTTCTATTGAGACCTCATTTATCCTCTCTAATTTTGCAGTGTCAAAAGGGAACAAACGAGTGAGTGCGCATTAGCTTGGTTAGTTACCAATTGATATTAATGTTTAATCTCTAATGTTTGTTAATATGACAAAAGAAGCAAAGGTGACGACCTCAAACGCAGATGTATTAATTAACGCTACGGAAGTAGCAAGTGTTGAATCTCAAAACGAAAATAATATGAATGAAGTGACGAACACAGACTGTTGCCCGAAAGAAAAGACAACAGTTATCGCTATCATTGATGGCGTTAAACAAGAAGTTAAATTGGCTCGCACTATCTATAGCATGGACGTGTTGAAGAAAAGCCAATTGACAAAAGTAAGTTGCTTGATGAGATATTTCACTTTTCCGACCCCGAAATCTTCCGCAAGGCAGGGATTCCCCTCTACGACTGTGAGGGGGAAGAAATTCCTAAAGATGAGGAGAATGTGCTTGTGCCTATTGAGACAGGAGCAAACTATTGGAGGTTCAGTTTCGATGCCGTACTGAAACACGTACAGATACATACCTTTGAAAGCGTGGAAGAGGAATGGCAGACCTTTTCACCCGTTCAAGAAGCACAGTCGAGAAGATAGGCATTGCGGCTTTGGCTACAGGGGATGCCACTTATCAAGCGGTCTATGAACTTGCGAGAAAGACAGGTATGCCCGGCAGCAGTGCTTATGCGTACTTGGGGGTACAACTCCAAGCATCCACCACGTTGGAGATGTCTATCGGCATAAGACGGAAAGACGTGCCTGTGCTGAGCAGAACCCTTGAAGAAGCGTTGGAACTCCACAAACAAATCTGCCTTACGTTTACTCCAGCCGACGCAAGGAAGCGTTACGCAATTCGGGCTATCAACTCCGTTATGAAAACAGGAGACTATGACCTTGCAACCATCATGCAGGCATTACGAACCATTCCAGCGGAAAGCGTCACACGTGCCCGCCTAATGGATTGCGGAATAAAAGAGACCTGCATAGCCAATGTCCTAATCAAGTACATCATTGAAATGCGACAAAAGAAAGCCGCCTAAATAGCTCCGAAGAATGAGCCTGTGTGACAGGCAGGCTTGTTCTTCACATTAGAAGCGTCTCTTTCCAATGTAAGAAAAACCAACAGATTATGGATATATATAAATTCAGTCTGACAGTACAACAATGAACGGAGAATGCTCTAATGTGGCTGACTTACAAAGACAGAAAGTGTAAGAAAATTTTTAGGAGAAAAGATTATGATTACGTATAAAATAAGTGTAAAGGACGGTTACATGGTAGATTCCGATTTACCACACAACTGTATCTTTAATAAAGCGAGGACAGGCTGCGGTGGCACAAGCATCGCATTGAATAA
>OHLR01000429.1_pt1 | contig 21146 bp, 20 predicted proteins | sample 1569141 | NCBI WGS metagenome assembly OHLR01 (sample SAMEA3879553, study PRJEB24766) | human gut metagenome | biome: human-associated habitat; feature: feces | place: USA | collected 1985/1987
TTCCGTGCACGAGACCGTGGAGCAAATTCGGAATCATCCGCTGATTCCGTCGGATATAACGGTAAGAGGGTTTGTAATAGACTCTGTTACAGGTGAATTAACGCCGGTGGAGTAATCCCCGGCGTATTTAGACTTATTTGCACAATTCATAAATAATCGAAAAAATGAAATATTTTATTATGTTCTACAACATTGTTTCGGATAAAATGGTTATCTTTGTAACGAATTAAGAAAGAAAGATCGTTTTAGGATTATTTATTAACTGGCTTTCCAAGCGTGGGAAGCGTAAAACAAAAAGATTATGATGATGAGAGAAAATGAGAAAAGCCTTCGTGCTTTAGCGATGTTGCGTTATCAAGCAGATCGTTACCAGTCAGCTGGCAATGGTGCCATGAGTCAGCGATTAAACGCTGAGATCCGTCGCCTTATGAGCGAAATGAGTGTAGATGCGGATAAGAACTAAAAGACCGCGTCTTTTTTAAGTAAAGAATTAAAGTAAGAAATAAATTAGATGTCATCTCTTACCTCCGTTCAAAACGGAATGGTGAGAGATAGGAAATGAGGATTACCTTTGGCAATACGGCCGGGTGAGCCTTTTTTTGTGCCCTTTCCTTTCCTTCTCCTTCGCGTATCAGGGAAATTACTTATATTTGTGAATGAAAAAGCTAAAACAATAATCATTTGAACACAAAAGCGATGAAAAAAGCAGCAGGAAGTATCCGTATCGATCTGGCGCAGTATCGTGAGATGGAAGTCTTCACACAGTTCAGTTCAGATCTTGATGCAGCTACAAAGGAAGAACTGGAATATGGAAGTGGTCTGATGGAACTTCTGAAACAGCCACTGTATCATCCACTTTCCTTGCATGAGAAAGTAATTACACTGTGTGCAGCAACACATAAAGTACTCTTAGGTGTTGAGAAGACAAAAATCAAACAGTTCCAGTATGATATGCTTCAGATGTTCGAGATAGAGCATCCGGAAATCGGTCAGGAAATCGAAGAGAAGAAAGTCCTGACAGAGGAACTGATCGACAAGATCGTAGAGACAGCGAAGGAATTCAAGAAGAGCAGGTGTTAATATGGCAAATATCAGAGAGATACAGAGCAGAATCAACAGTGTCAAAGACACAATGAAGATTACCAATGCAATGTATATGATCTCTTCTTCCAAACTGACACAGGCGAGAAAGAAGCTGGCAGATACAGAACCATATTTCTATGCGCTGCAGGGTGAGATCAGTCGTATTTTACGTCATTTACCGGAATTACATCATAGTTATTTCAACAAGAGGGAAAACATTCCGGCAGAGGAACGTAAGATTGGATCGATCGTTATCACGGCAGACAAGGGACTGGCCGGTGCATACAATCACAATATTGTGAAGCTTGAGGAAGAGATTCTTTCCAAGCCGGGTCAGCATAAGCTTTTTGTTGTGGGAGAGCTTGGACGTCATTATTTCGCAAAGAAGGATGTAGATATTGATACAAACTTCCGTTACACAGTTCAGAAGCCGACCATGCATCGTGCCCGTGACATTTCAGCGGTTATTCTGGATCAGTTTAACAATCATGAGCTGGATGAAGTTTACGTAGTATATACACGAATGGAAAATGCAGTTCAGTCAGAGGCAGAAGTGTTAAAACTTCTTCCACTCGAGAGAGGGGACTTTGGTGAAATGAAGATGCCTTTGAATATGTATCGCGAGGAAATCGAACTAAATCCATCTCCTATGGATGTCATGAACAGTATTGTACCAAGTTATATCAACGGTATGATCTACGGATGTCTGGTTGAGGCTTATGCCAGTGAGCATAATGCCCGTATGATGGCAATGAAGTCAGCAACAGACAGTGCACAGGATCTGATCAAAGATCTGTCAATCCTCTATAACAGAGCAAGACAGGCTGCGATCACACAGGAGATCACAGAGGTTTGTGCCGGCGCAAGAGCTCAGCAGAAGAAGAGTTAAAATGTCGAGATGCGTTACAGACAGCAGGTTGTTGCAGTTTGTAATGACTGAAATATAGAAAGAGAGAGAGAACATGAATAAAGGACGAATTGTACAGGTTATGGGACCTGTCGTTGACGTAGTGTTTGAAAACGGTGATCTTCCTTTTATCAAAGATGCTCTTGAAGTTGATAATAATGGAAAGAAATGCATCATGGAGGTTGCACAGCACCTTGGAAATAATGAGGTGCGCTGCCTGATGCTTGCTGCAAGTGAAGGACTTTGCAAAGATATGGAAGTTACTGCAACAGGAGCCGGTATTCAGGTTCCTGTCGGCGAGCAGACACTTGGAAGATTATTTAATGTACTCGGCGAGACAATTGATAACGGAGAGCCGATTACAGATTCTAAAAAATGGGTAATCCACAGACAGCCGCCTACATTCGAGGATCAGAGCCCGGTAGTAGAGATCCTTGAGACAGGTATTAAAGTTATCGACCTTCTTGCTCCTTATGCAAAAGGTGGTAAGATTGGTCTGTTCGGTGGTGCCGGTGTAGGTAAGACCGTGCTGATTCAGGAATTGATCCGTAACATTGCAACAGAGCATGGCGGATATTCCATTTTTACAGGAGTTGGAGAGCGTTCCCGTGAGGGTAACGACCTTTGGACAGAGATGAAAGAATCCGGAGTACTGGAGAAAACAGCCCTGGTATTCGGACAGATGAATGAGCCACCTGGAGCTCGTATGCGTGTCGCTGAGACAGGACTTACAATGGCAGAATATTTCCGTGATGAGCAGCATCAGAACGTGCTTCTCTTTATCGATAATATTTTCCGTTTTACACAGGCTGGATCTGAGGTATCAGCCCTTCTTGGACGTATGCCTTCAGCCGTAGGTTATCAGCCGACACTGGCAACAGAAATGGGTGAACTTCAGGAGCGTATCGCATCTACAAAGAACGGTTCTGTAACATCAGTTCAGGCAGTATATGTACCGGCCGACGACCTGACAGACCCGGCTCCGGCAACAACATTTGCCCACCTGGATGCAACAACCGTACTTTCCAGAAAGATCGTTGAGCAGGGTATTTATCCGGCCGTAGATCCGCTGGAGTCAAGCTCCCGTATCCTGGAAGCAGACGTTGTAGGAGAAGAACATTACGAAGTAGCCAACAAGGTGATCGCAATTCTTCAGAAATATAAAGAACTGCAGGATATCATTGCAATCCTTGGTATGGAAGAGCTTTCAGATGAGGATAAAGCAACTGTTATGCGTGCAAGAAAGATTCAGAAATTCCTGTCCCAGCCATTCTTCGTAGCAGAGACATTTACAGGAATTCCTGGAAAATATGTACCATTAAAAGAGACAATCCGTGGATTTAAGATGATCATCGATGGAGAGATGGATGCTTATCCGGAAAACGCTTTCTTCAATGTCGGAACAATTGATGATGTAATTGCCAAGGCAAAAGAGATGGAAGAAGAGTAATTGTTGAAATAGGAGAACGTGCATATGGATACATTTGGTCTGAAAATCATAGCAAGTGATGGTGTATTCTACGAAGGTCGTTGTAAGAAGCTGATCATTCCGGCTCCGGATGGAGAAAAGGGAATTCTTGCAAATCATGAGAATATGGTGATCGCTGTGAATGTCGGAGTTGCACATATGAGTCTGGACGGCGAAGATTGGAAAGACATTGCAGTGGGCGTGGGATTTGTTGAAATCGTAAACAACCGAGTTACACTGATTGTTGATACAGCCGAGAAACCAGAAGACATCGATGTGCGACGAGCACAGGAGCAGAAAGAGCGTGCAGAGGAAAGGTTACGTCAGCAGCAGAGTATCCAGCAGTATTATCATACGCAGGCATCTCTGGCAAGAGCGATGAACCGACTTCGTGTTTCACAGGATAAAAAGTGGAATTTATAGATTTCTAGAGCATGTAGATGTGCAGAGATCAGAAGTACCTGCAGGATATATCATTTAATTATAGAAGAGGGACAGATTTTCCGGAATGGGAAATCCCCCTCTTTTTTACATTTAAAAGTGAACTGCGAAACTTTTTTGTATTGCATTTTAATTCGTAGTATAATACAATAAACTTATCTGAGTGTCTAAAATTATAGAAAGACAGAGGAAAAACGATATGGGTGATAGAAAAAAGCCACGTTCTCTTTCAGAAATCGTAAACGATGTACTTCGTGCGGTACGTGATTATTATGATTCAGAATACGTGTACTATATTGAGAAAGAGTATGGGGATATTGAGACCATCTTTGAGTGGTGTGCAGAGAATGTTCCATGGCAGAGAGATAAGATAAAGATGCTTCCGGAAGAACATCAGCCAAAGTGGATGAAGCAGGAGATTACAAATTCAACAGAGGCCGATTACAGTGTGAGTTTGCAGCTGGATGAGAATACAGTAGCAATTCTTGCAGCAGTTGGAGTTCACCGGGGCGGATGTGATGTTGGATTGCTTCGTACGGTGATTCCGTATATACCGCAGGCAATCACTCTTCATAAACTCCAGAAACAACAGGAGTATCTCAGTTATCATGATAATCTGACAGGAGTACTTAACAGAAATAGTTTTGTTGCATATCTGGATCATGTGGAACCGGAAGAATTGAAGACATTGGGAGCTCTTTCTGTAGACATTAATGGACTGAAGAATTTTAATAAAGAATTTGGCAGAGATTATGGAGATGAAGTTGTCACCAGAGTTGGTGAAGTGCTTTCGGAGTATTTCCATAATGGTAATGTATACAGAATGACAGGCGATGAGTATCTGGTTCTTGTAGAGAACGCTTCATATGAAGATTTCACACAACAGGTACATGGTGCATATACAAAGCTTGAGAACATAAGTCTTGGACTGGTTTCAGTAGGGTATGCCTGGGGAAAAGTAGACATAGATGTGAATGGTCTTGTGATCAGTGCAGAGAATATGATGCGGGAAGAGAAAAAGAAGTATTATAAAAATCTGCGTAAAGGTCATCATGAGCCAATCATCAAAAAGGATCTTCTGGAGGATATTGAACAGAAGAATTTTATTGTATGTCTGGTACCGAAGATTGATGTGCAGACCGGAGAAATTGCAGGTGCTGAAGCGATTGTCAGATATCATCATAAGGATCTTGGAATTATGGATCCGGGAAGATATATTAATCTTCTGGAAGAGACAAGGTTGTCACATTATCTCGATCTCTATATATTTGAACAGGTTTGTCAGATCCTTCATAAGTGGGAGACAGAAGGAATCCAGATGGTGCCGATTTCAGTAAACTTTGCAGGTGAAACATTGAGGCAGGAGAACATTGCGGATCAGATGAGTGCGCTGATTGAGAAATATCAGGTATTATGCGAATATTTGGAAGTAGAAGTATCCGAATCTTATACAGATACGAACCAGGAGATGCTGGCGGCATCATGCAGTAAGATCAGAAAAGCGAATGTCCGCGTAGTATTAGATCATTTCGGAGCTAAGAATTCCAGCTTTTCGATTCTGTCCATTATGGATTTTGATGGATTGAAGCTGGATGAGAGCCTTATTACAAATCTGGTTGGAAACAGAAGAAGCAGAGTAGTAGCAAAGGCCGTAATTGATATTTGTCATCAATTGGGATGTTCTGTTCTTGCGGAGAGTGTTGAAACACAGGATCAGCTGAATGTTCTTCAGGAATTAGGATGCGATTATGCACAGGGAACATTATTTAATAAACCGATCAAAGTGGAGACATTTGAAGTGCGATATCTGAAGGAATAGGATGATCTGCCGGGGGGAATGAAACGGAAGAGATTCTAAATATTACAGAGGATAAGATGAAAAATACAGATGGAGTTGAAATTAAATAAGATGAATAAAGCATTGTTTAGAGACAGAGCAAAGAAACTAATGCTTACAGGGGTTTTGGCAGGAGTAATTGCAGGAGTGGCAATTACTTCAGGAATCTCCTCAATTACATTGAAAAAAGCGGAAAAGAAGCTGGAAATCAGCAATGCAAAATTACAGGAGCAGACAAAGAAGAACGAAGAACTGCAGACAGAGTTAGACAGAGAAGAAGTAACAGAAAATACTGCAGAGTTGCTGGCAAGTGATGATGACCGGTGGTGTCTTGCACTTGTGAATGAGAAGCATCCATTGGATACTTCTTATGTGCCGGCGAATTTAACGGAGATAAGTGATGGAAAACAGGTAGATTCCAGGATGGCAGACAGTCTGAATAAGATGCTGGATGATGGGAAGAAGGCAGGACTCAGCATGTATGTGACATCAGGATATCGTTCTTATGAGAAGCAGAGAGATGTCTTTAATACGACGATGCAGGACTGGATCAATCAGGGATATACACCGTTAAATGCGTATGATGAGACAAAAAAATCAGTTGCAATTCCAGGAACAAGCGAGCATGCAACTGGTCTTGCAGTTGACATTATGTCGACAAAGTACGGGGAGCTTGATGAGAAACAGGGAGATACAGAAGAGCAAAAGTGGTTGATGGAACATTGTTCAGAGTATGGTTTTGTTCTTCGGTTTCCGCAGGATAAATCTGATATTACAGGAATTGTATATGAGCCGTGGCATTATCGTTATGTGGGAGTAGATGCTGCAAAAGAGATGACAGAGAACGGACTTACTTTGGAAGAATATGTTTCTGCAAATTAAGTGAAAAACTGTTCTGATCGACAGATAAGAGAGAAGTATAAATAATACGTAAGGAGGAGAAGTAAATGGAAGATTTAACATTTGGAGAACAGGTGAAAATCGTCCTGGGAAGAAAGGGAATGACGATCAAAGAACTGGCGGAGACGATTGAGAAAGAGACAGGAAAGAAGATGTCACGTCAGAATTTAACACAGCGTCTTGGAAGGGATAATTTTCAGGAACAGGATATGAGATTGATCGCATCCATTCTCGGCTGTCCGTTTCAGCTGAGTATCATGTCAGGAGAGATTACAGAGAGCGCAGCCGGACGTATCAGGAAGCAGGAAGTAAAATGGAATGAACAGGAACAGCCGGAAGAGAGCTTTTCAGAGAAAACGGTGGAGACAGAGAAGGAAGAACAGCAGCTTACAGGTGAAGAACGTGACATGACAATCGGTGAGATTTATGATATGCATGAAGAACTTGCTGAACTTGAAAAGAATGCAGTAGAAGCAGAGCCAACTGAAGATGTCAGAGAAGATCTTCAGACAGAAGAGGAATATAAGGAAGAGCTTCAGGAAGTGCCGGAATCAGATCAGGAAGAAGAAAACTCTGTGGAACCAGAAGTTTCCTATACGGAAGATTATGATCAGCCGGCAGAGGAAGAAGCAGAAGTTACATCTTATGAGACACAGCCGGTAGAGCCGGTGCAGGAAGAGGCAACATACGAAGAGCCTGTACAGGAAGAAGTTGGAGACATTAATCCATACACAGGAAGAGAATATGAATCCAACAGCGTACGTATGCATCCGAAAAGAATTGGATATGTGCAGGTTTATGACCGTGCAAACCATAAATGGACAGATATGACAGAATGGGCATTCCTCGGATATCAGGAACGCAAGAAAGTACTTCTTGGAGAGGATTACGAACCGCCAATTTATCTGGATTAAAATTAAAATTGATAGAGAAAAGAAGTGCATCCGCTGTGAACGCTTCCTTTCTCTATCTTTTTCCTTTCTTTTTAAGAATCACATTAAGTATCGACACCAGTGACCGAAAGATTCAGAGTTTTCACATTCATCTTCGGTAAGTCCCAGAATAGAGATGTAAGAACTGGTAAATTGAGGAAAGCCGAACAAGTTAGCCATATGTGCTTCTCTGGGATCGTAAAGGCCGGGAACGCCAAGCCAAAGATGATCCTTTTCTTTGATCAGGAGAAGGTGATGATAATTATGACAGCCATGCAGAAGAAAACTATTGTTGGCAAGTGGCCAGAATCTGCGCGGAAGTGTGGAAATCTCTGCGTGTGTGATTTTTCTGGCTTGAATTGAAGCATCCTGAATTGCAGTCTCTTCAGTTGGTGTTACCTCAGTTGGTATCTCCTCAGTTGAAGCAGCATCAATAGAAGCGTCAGATAATGCTGCTTCGGATACAGTCTTAGATACAGTGTCTTCTGTTATGAGGGATTCTTCTGAAAGGGATGGATTCTCAGGTTCAGAGGATAAACTCTCTTCTGTTGATAAAGAGCAATCAGAAAAAGAATAAAAATCCGGCAGAGGTACAGCGGAGGCAATCCAATGCTGTGATCGATTCTGGGTGATGGAGAAAATAATGAACCCATCAATGTGTTTAAGAGTTCTTTTATGTGGAAAACGTTCCCCGGAAATGACCAGTTGTGTGGATAAGTTCTGACCAGAGCATTGAAGAAGTGCAACCGGAGAACCTGTAAGTGTTTGATTTTCGAGAATAAATGCATAGACTTCCAACTGTTCTCCAGGGACAATCGGAAGATTTTTAACATGAAGTGTTAAGAGATAAGAATAATTATGTGATGAAATTTGTAGAAAACCAAGATTTCTGCGGCGGCAGCAGGATTCATATTCATATAAATAATAACTTCCCGGATTCATAGCAAGCCCCTGAAAAGAATTTTTCTATATAGTTTATTCAGAATGAAAAGGAATATTAATACTATTTTTATACAATAACCGAAAGGAAACAAAATGAGGATGACAACGGATGAAAAATATATGCGTGCGGCCTTAAAACAGGCAGAGAAAGCGTATAATCTGGGAGAAACCCCGATTGGTTGCGTGATCGTTCATGAAGATAAAATTATTGCACGCGGTTATAACCGACGGAATACAGACAAGAATCCACTGGCACATGCTGAGGTCGCAGCAATCAAGAAAGCAAGCAAAAAGCTTGGTGACTGGCGTCTGGAAGAATGTACATTGTATGTGACATTAGAGCCATGTCAGATGTGTGCAGGTGCAATTGTCCAGTCCCGTATACCAAGAGTGGTTGTCGGGTGTATGAATCCGAAAGCAGGATGTACAGGTTCCATTCTGAATCTACTGAATATCCAGGCATTTAACCATCAGGCAGATCTTACAACAGGCGTATTGGAAGAAGAATGCAGCCAGTTGATGAAGCAGTTTTTCAGAGAACTCAGGGAAGCCAGGAAGATGAAGAAAAAAGCAGAAGCACAGAGTCTGTAACACAGAGGTATAAAATCATGTGGAATCTTGTGCAAAAGAAAGAGCAGCATACTTGACAAGCATTCATTTATCATGTAAAATAATAATCCGTGCAGCCGGGGTGGTAGCGGTACCTTGAACCTGCAATCCGCTATAGCAGGGGTGATATTGCGCAGAGGGCGACAGTCTGCAGGGCTGCCCCCGGAAAGTGACGTTGACGTCTGGGTCTCACGCGACGGGACTCTGTGAACCGTGTCAGGTCGGGAACGGAGCAGCACTAAGCAGAACCTCTCGGGTGCCGTGAGGGTGCCTGGGCTGAGTTAACTACCGGGGTAACGCTTGTGGGCCAAGTTCGAAGCGCAATGCACGTAAAAAATGAATAGAATGGTATTTATATTGGAAACGATACATTCCCTCCGGAATGATGAACGAACAACACAATCTGTTACGCTTATCATGATAGGAGGATTTTTTATGCCAAAAAATAAGTTTCAAGAAGTAATTTTCACAATCATGATGGTTTTTGTCATGGTTTATGCAATGATCTGCTACAACATTTCCCTGAATATGGGCGGAATGAGTAATGAGGTCTTTCTGGCAGCATTCCATGAACTTATCATCATGGGACCGATTGCTTTCATTCTGGATTTCTTTCTCGTAGGACCGATTGCAAAGAAGAAAGCATTTATGATCGTGAACCCACAGAAAGATAATCCGTTTATGATCGTGCTGGCAATATCCGTTTTATCCATCATTGGAATGTGCCCGCTGATGAGCCTTGCAGCAACACTGCTCTTTAAGGATGCAGGAAATCAGATGATTGCTGTGTGGTTCCAGACAACAGTATTCAATTTCCCAATGGCATTCTTCTGGCAGCTGTGCTTCGCAGGACCGATTGTCAGAAAAGTATTTGGGGTTATTTTCCGTGAGGAGCAGAAAGAAGAGGTGGCTTTTGATTAAAGCTGCAAAATAAGGGAAAGCTATCATACGATAATCTGACACAATTTGTGTTGTTATCGTAAGTGATAGCTTTCCCTTTACTGTTCACTCCCGTGTCAATCACTCCGCTGATTGACACGGAGGATGCATGTTTTGGCTTGAATGCATCTCGCCCCATCGCCAAAGGCGATTTAAAATGGCGAGATGCGTTGCTGGTCGCACATCGTGTGAACAGTAACAGCTTTCCCTTTTTTGTTATATACACAACTTCACATATCTTGACATTTCTCACATCTTCATTCAGAATAGAAAGGTAAGACCTAAAAAGGAAAATGTTTACAAATATACATTATTGACAGGAAAAGAGGTTTATAAAAAGATGAAGATTTTGCTTGCAGCGGTGAATGCAAAGTACATCCACTCAAATCTTGCGGTCTATTGCCTGCGCGCATATGCAAAAGAGCAGCATCCGGCTAGCAATATTACAATTTCTGAATATACGATCAATCAGCCATTTGATGAGATTTTGATGGATATTTATAAGCAGGCACCAGATGTTCTCTGCCTTTCCTGTTATTTATGGAATGTGACAGAAGTAGGACAATTGATACAGGAGATTCCAAAGATTCTGCCGGATACAAAGATCTGGCTTGGAGGTCCGGAAGTTTCTTATAATGCAAGAGAAGTTCTGGAAAAATATCCGATGGCAGAAGGTATCATGCGCGGAGAGGGTGAAGAGACTTTTGCAGAGCTCGTAGCATATTATGAAGGCCGTGGTGCGGCTGAGTTGATCAATATTCAGGGAATCACATTTCGGGAAAAGGAAAAACAGATTGCTGCGACACCGTTTCGACAGATCATGGATCTGAGCAAAGTGCCGTTTGTCTATGGGGATATTGAGAATTTCAAGAACCGTATCATTTATTATGAGACGAGCAGAGGCTGTCCGTTTTCTTGTAGTTATTGTCTTTCTTCAATTGATAAATGTCTTCGATTCCGTAATCTGGAACTTGTGAAGAAAGAACTGCAGTTTTTTATTGATCATGAAGTGCCACAGGTTAAGTTTGTTGACAGAACATTTAACTGTAAGCATGATCATGCGATGGCAATCTGGAATTACATCAAAGAGCATGATAAAGGGATTACAAATTTTCATTTTGAAGTAGCAGCAGATCTTCTGAATGAGGAAGAGATTGAGTTGATCCGGAGTTTGCGTCCAGGACTCATTCAGCTGGAAATTGGAATTCAGTCAACGAATAAACAGACGATCAAAGAGATCAACCGTTCCATGAATCTGGAAAAAGTACGTGATAAGGTAGCAAGGATTCATGAGAAGGGAAATGTGCATCAGCATTTAGATTTGATCGCAGGTCTTCCATATGAGAATTATGATAGTTTTGCTCATTCTTTTAATGAAGTTTATTCTATGGAACCGGATCAGTTTCAGCTTGGATTTCTGAAAGTACTGCATGGATCTGTGATGCATGAGAAGATGAAAGAGTATGAGCTGCTTTGCCAGAATCGTCCGCCGTATGAAGTACTTTCAACAAAATGGCTTCCATACAGTGATGTGATCCGTCTGAAGAAAGTGGAAGAGATGGTGGAAGTTTACTATAATAGTTTTCAGTTTAGTCATACGATGAGACTTCTTGTGGAATTGTTTCCATCCGCATTTTCCATGTATGAGAAAATGGGCAATTATTATGAGAAGAAAGGCTTGTTTGGGTTGAATCATTCAAGGCTTGCACGTTATGAGATATTGTGGGACTTTGTAGAATCAGAATTAGCAGAATTCACATGTTCGGAGAAAATGCAGAAGAAAGAAGCGGATTTTAAAGAGAAGGTGCTTGAAAGCATGACTTTAGATCTTTATCTGAGAGATAATGTGAAGAATCGTCCGGCATTTCTTGGAGAGAGCAAAGTGGAAAAGGATGTAGCGTCTGAATTTTATAAGAAAGAGGCAGAAGAGCACAAGTATCTGAAGGATTATGAAGGATACGACAGCCGCCAGTTGCGAAAGATGACTCATCTGGAGCGATTGAATGGAAAGCTGCATCTTTTTGATTACAGACATAGAAATAAGCTGAATCAGGATGCGGCGATTTATATAATAGAGGACTAGTATAGCGTTGCAGATATTAGAAAGATATTTACATATGGTTTTGTTAATGGAAATGGAGAAAAAAGATGAATTTTTATGATAAAAAAGTAAGACGTTTGGTGTCAATTATTATTTTGGTGGTTATTGTTGCAATGGTTGCAACGATGGTGATTCCATATCTGGTCTAAGGAGAGTGTGATGCGGACAGGGAGAGTAACGCAGACGATCTGGAATCGTTCTGTAAAGAAACAGATCCAAAAAGGAAACAGGAATTCAACAGGAAAAACTGCGTGGGAAGAAAGTAGTTCCGAACTGATATCTGACGAAAAGGATTTTGTCTGGAGTAGCACTTCAGTAAGCGGAAAAGCACCGGCACAGGTGAAATATGCAGTAATTAAATCAGCAGGAGATCTTGCAGCAAAGAGAGTCAGACCAACAGCGGTTTCAGTACAGATTTTGTTTCCTGAAAGTTCTGACGAGCAGGAATTAAAAAAAATCATGAGAATCCTGACAGAGATCTGTGAGGAGACAGGACTTGCCATTACCTGTGTACAGGCTGAAAGTGCAGAGTATGTTTTGCAGACAGTGATTCATATTACTGCTGTCGGCGTGAAAGAAAATCCAAAACAGCAGATGAAAAAATGTTTTCCGGGAACGGAAATCATTCTTTGCGGTTATACGGGATTAGAAGGAACGTTGCGATTGGTTGAAGAGGCAGAAGCAGATCTTCGTACAAGATTTACACCGTCCTTTATAGAAAAAACAAAGCGCTGCAAGGAATCACTGATACTTCCGAAACAGATTTTAAAGCTTCCGGAAGAAGCGAAGAGCAGACAGTGTGGGGATGGAGGTGTACTCTGCGGATTATGGGAACTTGCAGAGGCAGAAAAGATAGGGTTTGAGATTGATTTTTCAAAACTTGCACTTAAGCAGGAAACGGTGGAAATCTGTGAATTCTTTCAGCTGAATCCATATCTTCTCACATCAGCCGGAAGTTATCTTGTGCTGACAGAGCATGGAGAAGAGACATTGGAAAGCTTGAAGAATGCAGGTGTTCCGGCAGTACGAATCGGATTTGTAAAAGAACAGAATGCAAGAACACTTGTAAATGGAGAAGAAACCCGTTATCTGGATCGTCCGGCACCGGATGAACTGAGCCGTTGGTGGAAAGAACGAAAAGAATCAGAAGAACAAGAAGATAGAAGAGGCGATAATTATGTTAAACATTGTACTTTATGAGCCGGAAATTCCGGCAAATACCGGGAATATCGGAAGAACCTGTGTGGCAACAGGGACAAGGCTTCATTTGATCGAGCCATTGGGATTTAAGCTGAATGAGAAAGCATTAAAGCGTGCCGGTATGGATTACTGGAACGATCTTGATGTGACAACTTATATTGATTATCAGGATTTCCTTGAAAAAAATCCGGGAGTAAAAATCTATATGGCGACAACAAAAGCGCACAAGGTCTATACAGATGTAGAGTATGAGCCTGATTGCTATATTATGTTCGGAAAAGAGAGCGCAGGAATCCCGGAGGAGATTCTTGTAGAGCATGAGGAAGATTGTATGAGAATTCCGATGAACGGAGATATCCGATCATTGAATCTTGGTAATTCGGTGGCAATTGTGTTGTATGAAGCACTGCGACAGAATGGATTCGCAGGAATGAATTTAAGTGGCGAGCTGCACGAACTTCATTGGAAATAAAGTGTAAAAGGAACATGGTCAAATCATTTGAAAAAAGGTTTGATCTTGTTCCTTTTTTGAATGGTAAATAATCAGATATTTATACAAATACACAAAAAACGTTTAATAAACTACAAAAAATAGATGAAATATTTAGTAATCTAAAAAATTTTCATAAAAATCTAATAAAAAGTTTGATTATTACGACAAAATATGCTATGTTTAAAATAACATCGTTGTGCGAAAGTTACAAACAGAAAGAGAATAGGACAGAAAAGTATGGTAATAATATATTGATACGTGCTGCGAACAGCGTAATCCTTAGATATTAATGTGCAGTAACAACATGCAGCGAAGAGATCTTATTGTTCAAAATCACATAAGAACAATAAAAAGGGGGAGACAAGAAAGGTGGTGTAGATACTATGGTGGATGAGACAATCCGGTCAATTAAAGAAGCAGAACAGCAGGCAGAAGAGATTCTTGTAAAAGCGCAGAAACAAAAAGAACAGATTCTGAAAGATGCATCTCTTCAGGCAAAGCAGATTCATGAAGAACTTATAGAAGAGGCAAAAAGAACTGCCGGTGGACTGGATGAGAAAGCCAGAGAAGAGGCGAAAAATCAAGAAGATAAAGAAGCAGAGAAGCTCAAAGATGTGATCGAAGAGCTGAAGGTTTCTGCAAGAGAGAAAAAGAATGCAGCAGTGCAGCTAGTTCTTTCTGAATTAATCTGATCCATGTGGTCGTAACAAAAAAGGAGGGATAAGATTATGGCGGTACTTAAGATGCAGAAAATCAGCATCTGTGCCCTGAAGAAAGATCGAAAAGCAATCCTGGAACAGTTACAGCATCTTGGAGTTCTTGAAGTTGACAGGGACAAAGAAGAGGATGCATTCTTCCAAAAGATGGACACAACCGGACAGCGGATGAAATTTGAAAAAGCGGCAACGGCAGCAGATCAGGCACTGGGGATTCTGGATGCTTACGCTCCGGAGAAAAAGTCATTACTTTCTTCGCTGGAAGGAAAAGAACTGATCGATCGCGAGTTGGAAGAAAAGGTTCAGATATCTGGACCGGAATTGATCAAGACAGCCCGCGAAATTTATGATCTTGATCGCGAGTATGCTGAGCTTAGAGCAGGTATAGCAAAGATTGAGAATCAGATTGAAAGTCTGATGCCGTGGATGGCATTAGATGTTCCGCTTCAGGAAGGGAAGACAAAAAGGACTGCTTTGATCCTGGGAACAATGCCGGGAGAGCTTACTCTTGAGAACATTTATTCCATTCTACTTGAGAAGACTCCGGAAGTGATGGAGAAAACAGGGGTCGATGTACATTTAGTTTCAGCAGAATCTAATATGATCTGCATTGCAGTCATCTGTTTGAAAGAACAACTCCAGACAGTGGAAGAAGCACTTCGAAGTGCAGGATTTGCAAGACCGTCCCAGAACTGGAGCAAGACACCAAAAGAGCAGAAGGAAGTACTGGAAACAGAGATAGCAGCGTCAAGAGAGCGGATGACGCAGTGCGAGGCAGAACTTAAGAGCCTGGCTTCCAAAAGAAAAGAACTTCAGGCCGTAGCAGATTATTACAGAGTCCGAGCAGATAAGTATGCAGTTCTCGGAGATCTTCTTCAGTCAAAGCGTACATTTGTGATAAGTGGATATATACCGGCATGTGAGTCAGGTCCGGTAGAGAAATCTTTGACAGAGAAATATAACTGTATGGTAGATATTGAAGACATTGACGAAGGTGAAGAAGCACCGGTTATTTTAAAGAATAACCCATTCTCTACAAACATGGAAGGCATTGTAGAATCTTACGGATTACCGCATGCCGGAGAGATCGATCCGACAACGATCATGTCATTCTTCTATGTGTTTTTTTTCGGAATGATGTTGTCAGATGCAGCGTATGGAGCAGTTGTTGCAATTGTGTGTGCGATTCTTGTGAAGAAATATCCAAGAATGTCACAGAGCATGGCAAAATCTTTGAAACTGTTCTTCTACTGTGGAGTATCTACACTTATATGGGGCGTTCTATTTGGAGGATATTTTGGAAATATCGTAGACATTGTTTCAGAAAAATTCTTCGGACATACGGTAACAGTTCCGGCACTTTGGTTTGTTCCATTGAATGATCCAATGAAACTTTTGGTTTATTCTTTGTTATTTGGAACAATTCATTTGTTCGTAGGACTTGGAATTAAAGGTTATCTGTGTTTAAAAGATGGAAAGGTTGTAGATTTTATCTGTGACGTTGTACTTTGGTTTGTGATGCTGGTCGGATTGATTCTGATGCTGCTTCCAAGTGACATTTTCGCATCGATCGCACAGACTACGATCGTGTTCCCGGCGGCTTTGAACACTGCTGCAAAAGTGATGGCTGCGGGTGGAGCAATCGGTATTGTGCTGATGTCAGGAAGAGCAAACAAGAATCCGGCGCTTCGGCTTGCGCTTGGAGCGTATGATTTGTATAACGTGACAGGATGGCTCAGTGACGCATTGTCCTATTCAAGACTTCTTGCACTTGGACTTGCAACAGGAGTTATCGCATCCGTTATTAATCAGATGGGAGCAATGCTTCCAAACAATGTGATCGGTGTGATCCTTTTCATTGTGATCTTCATTGTAGGACACGTATTGAACCTGGCAATCAATCTGCTGGGAGCTTATGTACACACAAACCGTTTACAGTTTGTGGAATTCTTCGGAAAATTTTATGAAGGCGGCGGAAAAGCATTCGAGCCTTTTAAAGAAAATACGAAATATGTTGATGTTAAGGAGGAAACAACATTATGAATATAGCAGGTGAACTTGGAGTTGTATATGGATTATTAGGCGCAGCAATCGCAGTATTATTCGCAGGTGCAGGATCTGCGTTAGGTGTAGGTATCGCAGGACAGGCAGCATCAGGTGTTGTAACAGAAGACCCGAGCAAATTCGCTAAAGTACTTATCATGCAGCTGCTCCCAGGTACACAGGGACTGTATGGACTGCTTGTTGGATTTATTACACTTTCTAAAATTGGTATTCTCGGCGGTGGCGGAGTAGAAGTTAGCGTTCAGTCAGGACTTATGATCCTTGCAGCTTGTCTCCCAATCGGTATTGTTGGATTGATTTCAGGTATCGCACAGGGTAAGACAGCAGCGGCTTCTATCGGAATCGTAGCGAAGAAGCCAGAGCAGTTTGGTAAAGCAATGCTGTTCCCGGCAATGGTTGAGACATATGCGATCCTGGCTCTTCTGATTTCCTTCCTCGCAGTAAGTGGTATCCAGCTGTAAGAAATAAATAAAAAGGAGAGCGTGGAGATGAGTGGACTTGACAAAATGAAAGCGCAGATAATCGCAGAGGCGCAGGACAATGCAAAAGAGATACTCGCACAGGCACACGCACAGGCGGATTCTATAATTGGGGAAGCAAAAGTACAGGCAGAGAAGGATGCACGGAAGATCATCGCACAGGCAGAAGCCAGAGCAGAAGATTCTGTGAAACGCCTGGCCTCTTCATCAGATATGAGAAAGCGCAAGGCAGTACTTGAGGCGAAACAGGAAGTGATCAGTGAAGTTCTTGAAGATGCTTACAAAGCAGTCGGAGAACTTGATGATGCAGCTTATTTTGCAATGCTTGAAAAGGTTCTTGAGAAGTATGTACTTCCGGAAGCAGGAACCATCTGTTTTACAGAGAAAGACAGAAAACGTATGCCTCAAGGGTATATGGAAAAAGTATATGAAACAGCGAAGAAGAAAGGCGGAAGCCTTGAACTTACAGAGACAGTGCCGGACGGAATGGATGGGGGATTTATCCTGACCTATGGCGGCATCGAAGAAAATTGTACGATCAAAGCGTTGTTTGATGTAAAAAGAGAAGAGTTATCAGATAAAGTGAACCGGCAGCTGTTTACAGCAGTGTAGCCGCAAGGAGGGATAATCTTGAGTAAGACAAAATATACCTATGCGGTTGCCAGAATCCGTGCATTGGAAGTCTCTCTTTTAACGAATGCAGTGATCGAACAGCTTCTTGCGTGCAAGAGTGCAGAACAGGCTCTACAGCTTCTGGTTGAAAAGGGCTGGGGAGATCTGACAGCAGGAACGTTGGATGCAGATGAAGTTCTGAATAAAGAAGAGGAGAAGATGTGGCAGACAATCCGTGAGGTGGCACCGGATATGCATGTATTCGATGTTCTGTCACTTCCAAAACTTTATCACAATCTGAAAGCAGCGATCAAAGAAGTGTGTACGGAAGTAGAGAATAAAAACATTTTTTACGATGACTGTGAGATCCCTGGAGAAGAGATGTTTGCACTTGTCCAGAACAAAGAATTTGATAAGCTGCCGGGTAATATGCCAGCAACAGCAAGAGAAGCATTTGATACTCTGCTTCACACAAGAGACGGACAGTTGTGTGATCTTATTATTGATCGCGCAACACTGGAAGCTATGCTGGAAGCAGGGGAAAAATCAGGTGAGAAGATCATTGAAGAGTATGCACAGACAGCAGTTGCAATCGCTGATATTAAGATTGCAGTAAGATCTCAGAAGACAGGAAAAAATGTAGATTTCATGAAGAAGGCAATGGTGAATTGTTCCGAGATCAATGTGGATCAGCTGACACAGGCAGCATTGGCCGGTGCGGAGGAGATCGCACAGTATCTGGAAGGAACATCTTATCGTGAAGGTGCCGATGCACTGCGTATATCACCGTCTGCATTTGAACGCTGGTGTGATAATAAAATGACAGATTCCATGAGGTCACAGAAATACGAATCATTTTCTGTTGGACCGCTTCTGGCGTATCTGTTAGCCAGACAAAATGAGATCAAGACAGTACGGATTATACTGACCGGAAAGCAGAATGAATTTCCGGATGAAGCAATCCGGGAAAGGATAAGGGAGATGTATGTATAAGATTGCAGTAATGGGCGATTATGACAGTATCTATGGATTTGCCACCCTCGGTCTTAGCATCTGCCCTGTGAAGGACCGGGATGAGGCGAAGACAAAGCTTCGCCAGCTTGCAGAAGGAAATTACGGCATTATCTATATTACAGAGGCTGTGGCTGCACAGATTCCGTCAGAAATCAACAAGTACGGTGAGCAGACATTTCCGGCGATTATTCAGATCCCGGGTGTGTCGGGGAATACAGGAGCCGGAGTTGAAGGCGTGAAGAAGACGGTCGAGCAGGCCGTCGGATCAGATATTCTGTTTGGAGGAGTAAGCGAATGAGCACAGGAGTGATTAAAAAAGTCGCAGGACCTCTTGTTATCGCAGAGGGAATGCGTGATGCGAATATGTTTGACGTTGTCCGTGTATCGGAACAGCGTCTGATCGGAGAGATCATTGAGATGCACGGTGACGAGGCATCCATCCAGGTATATGAAGAGACATCAGGTCTCGGACCTGGAGAACCGGTTGAATCTATGGATGTTCCAATGTCTGTAGAATTAGGGCCTGGTCTGATCGCAAGTATTTATGACGGAATCCAGAGACCACTGGATGATATTATGAAGATTTCCGGAAACAACCTGAAAAGAGGAGTTGAAGTTCCGTCTCTTAAGAGAAATCTGAAATGGGAGTTTGTTCCTACTGTAAAGGTTGGAGATGAAGTAGAGACAGGAGATGTGATCGGTACAGTTCAGGAAACAGTTCTTGTACAGCAGAAGATCATGGTTCCTTATGGAATTAAAGGAACCATCAAGGAAATCAAAGAAGGAACATTTACAGTAGAAGATATTGTAGCAGTTGTTGAAACAGAAAAAGGCGAAAAAGAATTAACTATGATGCAGAAGTGGCCGGTTCGTCGCGGTCGTCCGTATAAGAAGAAACTTCCACCGGAGATGCCACTTGTAACAGGACAGCGTGTTATCGACACATTCTTCCCAATCGCCAAGGGCGGTGTTGCGGCCGTTCCGGGACCTTTCGGAAGTGGAAAGACAGTAATCCAGCATCAGCTTGCAAAATGGGCGGAAGCAGATATCGTGGTATACATCGGCTGTGGCGAACGTGGAAATGAGATGACGGACGTTCTGAATGAATTTCCGGAACTGAAAGATCCAAAGACGGGACAGTCCCTGATGGAACGTACCGTATTGATTGCAAATACTTCGGATATGCCGGTTGCAGCCAGAGAGGCATCGATTTATACAGGTATTACCATCGCAGAATATTTCAGGGATATGGGTTATTCCGTGGCACTTATGGCAGATTCCACTTCCAGATGGGCAGAAGCATTAAGAGAAATGTCCGGTCGTCTGCAGGAAATGCCTGGTGAAGAAGGATATCCGGCTTATCTTGGAAGTCGTCTGGCTCAGTTTTATGAGCGTGCCGGACATGTAGTTTCTCTTGGAAAAGAAGGAAGAGAAGGAGCACTTTCCGTTATCGGAGCAGTATCTCCTCCGGGTGGTGATATCTCCGAGCCGGTTTCCCAGGCGACACTTCGAATCGTAAAGGTATTCTGGGGACTGGACGCAAACCTTGCATATAAACGTCACTTCCCGGCAATCAACTGGCTGACCAGCTATTCTCTGTATCTGGACAGCGTTGGCGGATGGTTTGACGAAAATGTAGCGAATGACTGGATGAAGCTCCGCCAGAGAATGATGACCCTTCTTCAGGAAGAGGCAGAGCTGGAAGAAATCGTAAAGATGGTAGGTATGGATGCCCTTTCAGCGGGAGACCGACTGAAGATGGAGGCGGCGAGATCCATCAGAGAGGATTTCCTTCACCAGAACTCATTCCATGATGTGGACACATACACACCGCTTCACAAGCAGTTTCTGATGATGGAGCTCATCATGGCATTTTATGAGGAGTCAGCGCAGGCACTGGCCGGTGGAGCAAGCATAAGAAATATTCTGAACATGCCGATCAGAGAAAAGATCGGACGATTCAAATATGTGCTTCCTGAGAATGTGGATGAAGAGTACGAGAAGATATCCAGGGAGCTTGACAAGGAGCTTCAGGAAGCTATAGAGAAGGAGGACTAAGACTATGCCAAAGGAATATAGAACTATACAGGAAGTTGCGGGTCCTCTGATGCTGGTGCACGGAGTTGAGAATGTAGCTTATGATGAGCTGGGTGAGATTGAGCTGGCGGACGGCGAGATCAGACGATGCAAGGTCCTTGAGATAAATGGCGAGGACGCCCTGGTACAGCTCTTTGAGAATTCGACAGGTATCAACCTTTCAAACAGCAAAGTAAGATTCCTTGGAAGGAGTATGGAGCTCGGCGTATCAGAAGATATGCTTGGCCGTGTATTTGACGGACTTGGAAGACCTATAGATGGCGGCCCTGAGATACTTCCTGATGAGAGAAGAGATATCAATGGTCTGCCGAT